>Ga0315281_10006705_pt1 | contig 16337 bp, 35 predicted proteins | sample YL17G07_0_MG_FD_204540 | JGI IMG/M metagenome (GOLD analysis project Ga0315281, IMG submission 204540) | Sediment microbial communities from Yellowstone Lake, YNP, Wyoming, USA - YL17G07_0 | ecosystem: Environmental > Aquatic > Freshwater > Lake > Sediment | place: USA: Wyoming | collected... | reverse complement strand
CGTGCCCTGCACGGACAGCAGCCGGTAGCCGTGCTCCAGGTACAGGTTGCCCTTGATCCGTCGGGCTTCGGTCACTTCCACGATGTCCTCTAGCCCCATGCCGTGCCTCCTCAATCTCCGCTCATCAGCGAGTCCGCCGCCTTCACGCGGCCGTAGCCCTCGATCAAGTCCAGCGTCCTTAACCGCCCCATGGCATTTCTGAAGCCGCCGCCGCTGGCCTCGTAGCCCGTCAGTGAGGCGACCTCTTCCTTCTCGATCGGCTCCGGGTAGCGCTCGGCGAGCACCTCCAAGATCAGCCGCTCCGCCCTCGGCAGCCGGCCAAGCCAGTACTGCACCAGCTCCGGGCCGGGGGCAGGTAAGGGCTCCGAGTCGGTGCCGATAGCGTCAGCGCCAGCCGCAGTCAGCACGACGGGCCCGCGGCCCTCGACATAGCCAGCACTGCGGAGAGCACCCAGGGCGTTCCGGAAGCCTCCGCCACGTGAGGAATAGCCGGTCAGCAGCGCCAGTTGTGTCACGCTCCTACCCTGGGGATACTGGGCCAGGGCCGACAGGATGAGGCGCTCGGCTCGCGCCAGCCGACCGTTAGAGTCGCCACCACGGACCCGGCGAATGGCTTCTTCCGCCCTCATTTCGCCCGATGCCCGCGGCGCGGCACCACGAGCCCTTCGCCAGTCTGGAGTGAAGGGCCGAGGTGGCGAGGGCGGCGGGGGACGAGGCTCCGGAGGCGGAGGCTTATCGTTGCCTTTGACGATGCGCAGCGGCGGCCCGCTGTCGATAGCCCGGCGCCATGCCTCCAACGCCACGCGAAGAGCCTCTAGGACGGCATCGGCCGCCGAGTGTAGCGCCTGGAAGCGGTGTTCCCAGCCCGATACGCTCGACCGCAACGAGGCCAATTCGCCCTCATGCCCGCAGGTCACAGCCTTGTCACGACGCAGCTTGGCAAGCTCCCGCTCCAGTTCGGATATCTGCTTTCTCAAGAGGCGCGGGTCCTCGCGCTGGGCCCGTTCGATGGCCCCCGCCAGGCGGGCCCGCAGGGCCTCGAGATCAACCGGCGCCATCTGCTTAGGCGCGGCCCGGACCTCTCCCACCTTCGGCGTGGCCGACGAGTCGAAGGTCTTGCGCTCCCTGACCCGTACCCGCTCGAAGACCTCCAGCCAGCCCGGCGACCAGAACCAGGCGGTGCCCACAGGCAAGGAGGGCAGCGAGCCCATCATCACCTCGCGCTGCTCTGGCGTGCCATGCACCTTCACCCAGGCATCGACAGCGTCCCTGTCCTGGGGCGCGATGGTCCGTAGGGCCACCAGCACCTCTGCTTGTGTCAGCACGTCCTTGTTCAGGACGGCAGAGCGCTGCGAAATCAGCGTGACGCCGATGCCCCTGGCCCGGCCCCGACGCACCAGGTCCTCGACCGCTCCCAGCATCCGCTCCTGGCCATGCATAGGACGTTGCGGTGCGAAAGCGTCGGCTTCGTCCAAGAACAGGTGCAGTGGCTCCCTGTTGCGGTGGTACAGGCGCTCGCAGAAGTCGGTCATGAACCGCGTCTGCTCGCCCTTCCTGAACAGCGACAGGTCGAGCACCAAAGACAGGCCCTCGTCCACCACCAGGTCAGCCACCAGTTCGCCGCTGGCTAATTCCAAGGGCAGGTCCCCGTGGCTCCCGCCGAGCACGATGATGGGCAGCCCCGGGCCCCGGCCGTCAGCAGCGGCGCGAAGTCCCCACCACACTCCGATTGGGTCAGCAACTACCACGTGGAGGCCAGCGCCCAGCATCTCTTCTGCCATCACGCTGGCGCAGTACGTCTTGCCCGCGCCTCTTTTGGAGAGGATAGCGAAGGTCTGGGTCACGGCTTCTGTCGGCAGCGTAAAGGGCTTGTCGCTCGACGTCCTACCGATCAGGAGACCGGCCATAGCTCCTCCTCGACGGCTCGCCGCTCGACCCGCTCCTCATGCTCCTCGCGCCAGGTGGGAGCCTCGGCAGGGAATGTCCTCTCCGCACCGCAGAACCGGCAGCGAGCGGGCAGCTCAGCCATGCCAGGCCGGGGAGCCTCTATGACCCACCAGTGCACACAGGCAGCAACTGCCGTCTCCATCGGGTCCCTCCTGTCCGTGCGGACTTTAGCATTATGCTGCACAAAAGGTCAAGGGACTTAGTGGACCGGCGGATGGTCGCCGCCAGGGTAGCCAGGCAGTGCCAGGAACGCGGCCACCTCACGGCAGCCCTCACAGCCCGCAGGGTCCAGGGGATGGTTCTTGTACATCAGATGGCGCAGGGCTTCCATCAGTGCCGCTTCCCTCCTTGAGTAGCCGGGCGTGCAGCTCACTCGGGCACGACCTCCGGTTTACGGCCGCCGTGGCGCCGCCAGTGGTGCAGCTGGAGGAGCCACAGCGCCAGGATCTCCGAGAACGTCTTCACCTGGCAGGACCAGGGGCAGAGATCGCAGCGTATCAGCACCGCGTGCCGTCCATGAATGCGGCCTCCGTCGCGAAGCTGGCGAACCTCCGCTCCTCGATCACAGTTGGCCCTCGAGCATCGGCACCTCGCGCGCCAAGTCCCGGTTCGCCTGCACAACGGCATCGAGCGTCGGAATCAGGTCTTCCGTCCAAGCGTCGTAGGCCGCCTGCAAGACATCAATCAAGGTCTGCGACCGCTCCTGCAGGTCGGCCATCTCCGGGCCTCGCCCATACTCGACGCGGTTCCACTGGTCGAGCTGAATCCGGGCGCGCTCCATCGCCGCCTTCATTCTGCCTTTCACGGCATTTTCTCCTCGTTAATCCTTTTGGGCGCAGTGCTGGCCGTGGGGCGACCAGGCGCTCGCCCGTGTGTTTGGCGTTGGCGGGCCGCTTTTCGGGCCTGTGGCGCCCTGCGCTGCCGCTCGTCGAGGCGGCGGAGATCGTAGGTCGGCATCACGTACGGGCCGGCGATCTTGCTATCGATTCTGTACTCCACATGACCGCCCTTTGTCCGGCCAGCGACGGCAGCTATCCGCGCGACCCTCCCTCTCCGCAGCCACCCGTAGTACTGCGGCGTCTTGCGATGCTTCCCACCAATGCGGGCCAGGTCGCCGGGCTGGAACTTCATCGACCTACCGTCTCCAAGACACATCGCTGCGCGAGACGAAGCGCTCGCCCGCGTCCTCAGGCGCGCTGGCGTTTCTGGATCGCCGCCACCGTGCCCTGGTGCTCCTTATCGGGCTGCTTCACGACTGCTGTCCGTTCTCCAGGCCCCCTTCCGGGTCAACGGCGGCTGGCTCCAGTACCTCATTGCGCCTCGCCAGCGGGTCGTAGCGTCCCAGGGCCTCTTCCACGAGGCGGCGGAGAGCTTCCGTGCGGTTCGTCTCCCAATCGACGGCCAGGTAGTCGATCATCTTGACGAGCCTCGAGGGCAGCCATACGTGGACGGCTTTGTCGCCTTTACGGGGCACTGACCACCTCCCTCTGGAGCACAGAGTCGAACGCGGCCAGACGCTCCGTCAGCCGCGTCACTTCGTCCTTCTGGTGATACAGGTCAATCTCCAGCTTGTCGACCTGCTCCGTGGCATAGGCCAGCGCGGACTCCAGCCGCTCCCGTTCAGCCTTCAGGTAGCGCAGCTTGTGCCCCAGGCCCTCGTTGGCGCACAGGAAGCAGGCCGGAGCCTCTGGCTCCCGGACAACCTCGCCGGCGAACGTGCGGACGAGGCCCGCGGCTATCCATGGGTCGCCCAGGTCGAAATGCGGGCCCCGGCCGCCAGCGCAGTGGTATAGCTCGCAGCACTTGTCCATTGCCGCCCGAAACGCGTAGACGTTCGGATGGCTTTGCTCGATGTGTCCGTAGAAAGGAACATGATTCCCTTTACCCTCGGCGGGGTCGCGGACCTGCGTGTGCCAGGCGTCCACGGCGGCATACTCGCTGACGACGCCGATCACGGCCCGGGTCGCCGCCAGGTCGCGCCAGCTCCACTCGATGCCCTCGTAACCCGGCAGCGACACCCCGAGAGCGATGGGCTGGTCCGCGTTGACGAAAGCGAGGTCGAACTCACCATCGTCAGGCAGCCACAAGCCGCCGGCATAGCGCAGCCAGCGGCCAGAGCCCTCCAGCGGGCGGAAGAGGTAGGTCTCCCCGTAGTGCCCTCTCATGCCGCTCTCTCCTTCAGTTGCCGAACCTTCTCTGCCAGGTCAGCGCGCAACTTCTCCCAGGCCATCCGGCCGTTCGCGAGCAGGCCGTCCATCTCCTCCTCCGTCGTTTCCCTGGTTACGCCCGACATCGAGACGAAGGCACCGGCGGAGTTGTAACTTCCGAGATTGACCTTCATCTCAACCGAGAGGGACAGCGACGGCTCTTGCTTCGACTCCAGAAGTTCAGCTTCTTCTGCCTTTGCCATCTTGGGCTCCTTTCCTTGCTGGCCACCGACGTCAGGCGCGGCGCGCCTCCACGACATCCGGCGGGCCACCAAATGAGGGAAACAATACCGGCTGGACGAGAGGCTCCACGGCTATGCCGACGCCCGCCTCATCGCCATAGCGCTTGTCGATGATGGCTGAGGCTATCTGCGCGTCATCTCGGTACACGATGCCGGTCAGCGCGTCGCCCACGAGCCTGAACAGTTTGTCCATGTCGGGCTTCTTGTCCTTCCAGGCTGGCGGCTGGCGCTTCGGGGCCGACTTCGGGCGCGGGAAGACGAAGACGAGCCAGAGCCGAACCGGACCTTCGAGCGGCGGCCCCTGCCACTCGTTCTGCACGACCCACTGGATCGCGCGCTCCCACGTGCGCATCGTCGGCTTGTCGTCGTCAACGGTGACGGCGCGCAGCTTGCCCGAATCCTTCGACTTCACGATGAACGGGCGCTTGGAACCCTTCGGCTGGGGAAGGCCACGAACAAAACAGGAGAACGTCACGGTCTCACCCTCTCGCCATCCATCTCAGGCGGCCTCTTTCCTCGCGACCATCAACCTGAGGCCACGCCTCGTGGCCCGCCGCCGTCGACGGTGCACAAGCACCTTCCAGAAGGCAGCCGCCCCCGGCTTTCGGTTGTGGCCTTCGATGACCAGGCCGCGCTCCCTCGCCTCGTGCTGGTTCATGGATCACTCGCTCCACGGCAGGATGCTCTCCCCCAACAGGAACACGGCGAGCCCCAGGCCGCCCACAAGCGCGCCCAGCACCGGCTCACCGATCAAGAAGCCGCCTATCGACGCCAGCCCCAGGAGGCCGACCAGCACCATGTCCATCACGTTCCTCACTTCCACAGCCAGCACCACAAGCCGACCCGGCCAAGAGACCTGCCCACCAGCTTGTTCTTCCCGCGCCGGCCCATCCGCTTGGGGTCGCCGCTCGCCAGCGCGTCCAGGTCTGCGGAGAGGCGAGCAGCCTTGAACAGCCAGCTCGTCAGTTTCATGCTCCCTGTCCCGCTTCCCAGATGACGACGGCGAACAGGACGAGCTGCGCGGCGAACAGGGCCAGGATGACCGCCCACTCACCGGCCGACATCATGACCTCCCGTTCGACAGCGCCACGCTGTGCTTCAAGAGACCGACGTGCTCCTCGCAGCTCGCCCCCGTCAGTTGCCCGATATCGTAGGCCAGCCACATGCTGGTCTCGTCGCACCAGTCGCAGGGCGGAGCGCTGCAGCCGGGCTCCACGCGGTGGAGCTTGATGAAGATCCGGCGCCTCCGGTTGCTGTGCTCCACGAAGGCAACATTAGCGGCATTGAATACGGGGAGCGTCCCTATCATTCCTCCTGGGTACTCCGTCATGAAGGCACCGCTCCTTTCAGCGTCGGCAGGCCCGACCTCGTGGGCAGGACGCAGTGCTCGTCGCGCAGATTCTTGCTGCCACAGGACGGGCACTCCGCCGGGCTCGGCCAGGGGGCTCCCTGCCAGCCGCAGTCGGGACAGTGCATCATGTACGTGCCACCCTCCTGGTGGACGTAGCCGCGGCCGGGCACCCAAACGGCCTGCTGCTTACAGTGCACGCAGATGGCAGTTGTCGGCGCTATCATGACCGCACCTCGTGACAGAGGCAGGGTGCCTCGCCCCGGTAGCCCGCCTTCCAGCAGGCCGGGCATATCTTCAAGTTGAGGTCGCAGTCCGTGCACTCGTGCTGAATCAGCGGGGCAGCGGCCCTCTCGAAGAAGGCTGCCACGTCCTGCTTGCCGTAGATGGCCTCGGTGACCGGTCCGCACTTCATCTCCTGTCATCCTCCTGTTTGGTTCCTAGTGTTAGAGTAGCACCCTAACGCTACCTTGTCAATAGAACAGGAGTAGAACAGGGAAGAATTTCTGAAAGATTCTTTGGCCTCGGATGGGCCGGACTCATGCCGCATTCTCGCTTTGATGATGGCGGGACGTTGCCAGCAGCGCACGGTCCGCCTCACCTCGAGGGGCCACGCGATGTAGCCACCGATGGGCTGGTAGAGCTGGGCGAAGGGCAGCGCCCCCATCTCCCAGGCCGCGCGGCAGCGGGCCTCGCCTCGGACCAGGGGTTCGCCCTCGAAGCCCCACAGCACGTAACAGCGCTTCTTGTACCTCGGGAGGAAGGACAGCCGGTCCAGGGCGCGCCGGAGGTATGGCAGGGTGCCGTCGGAGTCGGCCGCCAGGAAGACCTCGTCGACGCGGAGGCTGCGTATCTCCTCGGCCATCCAGTCCTTCAAGAGGCGGACGTCCAGGCCGCCGGCGAAGGTGACGGCCCGCTGCTGCTGACGCAGCATCTGAAAGACGGCGGTCAGGTGCGGCCTGCCGGTCGCCAAGAGGTTGTTGTCCTGCACGATCCAGCCGGGCTTGATTTCCAGCAGCCGGACGGGACCGTCGACGATGCACCAAGGACAGCGCCGGACGCAGCCCCGGCTCGTGATGGTGACGCCTTCCCGCAGGTACATGCCGGGGCAGAAGGTGTCGCCCTCGCCATCTATGGCCGGGCCTCCTAGTTTCACGACCGGATAGAATTGCCCCCATGCGGCAGCCAGACGCCAGCCAGGCTCCACATCCCAGGAGAAGGTAACGGAGATGTGCACCTCATCGGCGGCTGGTCGCCAAAGCCCAGGCGGACCGATGGCCACCATGTTGTCGAGCGGTGTCATGCTCGTGCGGCGGGGGAAGACGCGAAGAACCTTCATCGTCACCGCGCCCTACGCATTGGGCCAGCTCTCGGGAGCACGGAGCTGCCTCACCTTCGTCACGCCGTCACGCTTGGCGAAGTCATAGACCACGTCGCCGGCCTCCACCAGCGCCTCTCGACCTGTCTGGGCTATCACGATGAGCTGGAACCTGCCCTCCTCGCAGATACGCCTCAGCAGGACAGCGGCTTGGGGCAGGAAGTCGGCGCTCAGGTTCCCAAAGCTCTCATCTAGGATCAGGAGCCTTCCTAGCGACGGGCGGGCGGCCAGCAGGACGATCGTGTGCAGCAGGAAAGAGGTCACATTGACCAGGCCGCCTCCGTCGGCCTCCATAAGCTCGGTCTTCAGGCCCGTGCTGTCCATGACGAAGAAGTGCGCCACAGGCAGGTCTCCCTGTATTCCCATCTCGACCACAAGCGTCAGCGGCTCACCGAACACACCGGTCAGACCAGGGCTTACGAGCTCGCTGACGGCGGCCTCGAAGCCGCCTCGCCACATCTCCTGGGCGGCAGCGAGGAGAGCGACCACGTGGTTCAGGACCCCGGCGCGCTTCCGGTGCGTCTCGATGTCGCGCTGAAGGGCCTCGGCCTGACGCTCCAGGACGGCGCGGGCGCCGACGCGCCTCTTGAGGAGGTCGCCCAGGGCGGCAAGCTCGCTATCCAGCACGGCTGGCCTCCCTCGGGCTGCGCAGGGCAGCCCGCGCTATGAAGCCCACGCCGAGCTCCTTGCAGTCCCGGTAGGTCGAGAACAGACAGTGGTCGAGGAGGAATTTGCCACGGTCGTTCAGCACGTCCTCAAACTCCCGGCGCAGCCTCAGCAGCCGGTGCAAGCGGGCCAGGCGATCCTGCTGCAGAGCCGCCAGATCATCGGGAGGCATCACCGGGCCTCCGCTTGTAGGGACGTGAGGTCCCGCTGGATCGCCTCCAGAGCCGCATGCACCTCGACGGTCCGGATCCGGAGCTGCTCCTCCAGGTCGCCGTCGGGGGAGAAGCCCAGTTCCTCCAGTTGGCCGCACAGCCGGTTCATCTCCTCGTCCCCGGCCGCCGTCAGCGCCTCCAGGCGTGTCACGTCGGCTGAGGCGCGCTCCACATTGGAGCGGAGCTTCAGGACTTCGTCGGCGGTTGGCATCTCCCACCTCCTCCACGCTCGCCATGAGTCGCAGCCTCGACGGCGAGGATCACCGCCAGCCGCTCGCGGGCCCAGCGCTCGACCTTCGCCTTGGCCCGATTCACCTTGTCCTCCCAAGTCACGCCCCGCCAGCGCTCCCACCAGTTGGGCGGCCACACGTAGATCACGCAGGGCGTAGGGCCGCTGCAAGCCGTGACTATGACCTGCGCCTCCGGAGAAGACAAGGCAGGAGCCGACTCGTCGAACAGAATCGCCTCCACCTTCACAACGCCAGCCATTGGCGTCACGAGGACCTCGTAGCGCTCGGCAGTCATACGTGGCTCCCATTCGCGGGCAATGCCTGCAGCGCCCCTATCAGCAAGGCGCGGAGGTCGTCCTTTCTCACGTCCTCCGTGATGCACAGCACCAGGCCGCCAGCGCCTTCGCCGTGCTTCACGCCGAGGAGCAAGACCGGCGTCGCCACCTCGCCTGCCAGCTTGTCAGCCCACCTGCTCAGGCGCTCCTGGCAGATGGACAGCGCTTCTGACTTCTCCATGCTAGGCGCGCCTCCTTTTAGCGTTCTGCTGCACAATTCCTCAAACGGAAGGGACACCGGAGGCCCGCGCCAGGTACTCGCGGGCCATCTTCACCACCTCGGGGTCCGCCTTCTCCTCCAGGGAGCGCAGGATCTCGTCCAGGGACAGGTGCTCCAGGGAGAGGCCCGTCTCCAGGGCGGTCACGTAGCCCGCGAAGAGCTGCGAATTTTCGAGCGCCCGGAGATTCTCAGACCAAGCGAACACCTCCTTCCCCGGTCGCGCCGAGCGCAAGGGCACCTCCTCGAAGGCCGGCTCCTTGCCCTTCTCCAGGGTGACGATGAGCACGGACGGCTGCCGCTCCAGCTCGCCGGCGGAGCGGCTGGTGCGGGCCACCGAGCCCGGGCCGGCGAACCAGCAGCCGTTCACCTTCTGCGGCTTCGTTCGCCAGTGGACGTCGCCCATCAGGAACAGGTCCATCCCGTGGGTCGGCACCTGCTCCATGGCGATAGCCGGAAACGGATAGCCGCCCTCACCGCGCAGGACCATCGCGTGCGCAACCTTGATGGCGAAGTCGGGCTCTATGGTACCGAGCCGCCCACGGTCCAGAGCCAGGTGCTCCGGATGCTCCTCTATACTAGGACACCAGTTGGCAGGCGAAAGCTGGAGGAGCACGCCGCCCTTCTCGATGACCAAGTCCTCGTTCAGCCACCGCAGCGGGCCATCGCGCAGCGCCTCAAAGACGACGCCGATGGGCTGACGGCCGATGCTGTCCAAGCCTTCGCTGCCCTGGTCGTGCTGGCCTACCAGGGTATAGAGGTCGCCCGGCCACTCCCGCAGGAACTCGATGAGCTGGCGCACGAGACGGTGAGGCGTTTCGTTCGAGCGGGGCCAGTGGAGAAGATCTCCGCCCAGGATCGAAAGGTCAACGGTTGCGGCGAGTTCTCGCACCTCAGCCAATTTAGCGAAGATGTCCTCGCAGTACGAGGGCGCCCGCGCCAGCGGTGGGCGCTCGGCAAGATGCCAATCACTGCTGAAGAGCAGTCTCACTTGTCCTCCAGGCCAGCCACCACCCACTTGCCGTCCGGCCTTCGCCATCGTCTTGTTGCCACGACGCGCGAGAGCAGTCGGTCCACGCGCCGTGCATCCTCCCTGTTCAGGCAAACCGCCAGGACCACACCCTCGCGGTTCACCAGGCCGACCTCAACGCCCAGGGCCCGGCGAAGCGCGATGTTGCGGTCCCCGCCCCAGGGCATGGCGAGCACGTCGGCCAGGGCCTTCTTCCTACCGGCTAGCAACGGCAATCCCCTTCGCCACTGGCTCCAGCCTGAGCTCCACCTCGCGGCCGCAGTCGGCACAGAGCTGAGGCATCGCCAGCAAGTTCTCGTCCACCACGCAGGGGACCATGCCCAGTAGCACGTGCCACGGCGGCTTCGCCCGGCGCTTCTGCCCGTGCACCGGGCACCTCACCTCCACCAGCACCACCGGTCTGCGCACGGACCTGTTCACTCTCCGCATCCGTGCACCTCACGCAGATGACGTCGACGCGCCAGCTCGCAGGCCTCTGTCTCGCTACCGGCCTTCATCCACATGATGCTATGCTTCCGTCCACAGGGGCAGATCGGGCAGGCGATGCAGACCTTGTACTTGCCGAGCGGGACGTACCGATACGCCTCGGCGACGATCCCATCAGCGACGGTCTGGACGCCCGTCATCTCATCGCCTTTCCACACACGGGGCATATCTCCAGGCTCTCCAGCACCGAGTGGAGACGCTCCTCCGAGGACTGAAGCCGTTGCCGCGCCTCGCCGAGTTGCTGGCGCATGCCGTCCAGCCTCGCCGCTACCTTATCACGCTCGACAATGACGCCGGCGGCCCTCACCAGGGCACCGGCCCGGTCTGTGAGGCCGGCCGTTCGGACGGGGAGAGCGGCGCCTTCCCAGCCCGCCCTGAGCGCCAGGAGCCGCCGCCGCCGCCCCGATGCGACCCGCGCGACGTCCAGGTCTTCCTCGGCCCGTTTCGCCGCCCTGTGCCTCTCCTGGAGCCCCTCCCAGCGCGTTAGGAGCGCAGGGTAGTCGGGCATCCCCTCTAGCTCGACCCGCACGGCCTCCGCCCGGGCCTCCCAGTCCGCGGCCAGCCGCTCGGTCCGGTCGCGGTCCCTCTTCGCCTCTACCTGGGCACGGACAACGTCATCCATCTTGGAGACGTGGGCGAGAAGCTTCGCCGCCTGCCCGCCCGTGCTCGCCAGGAGAAACGGCTCGTCATGCTGGCAGTCGAAGTTGGGGCGGATGCGCGCCCCGTCGACCACGAGTTCACGTATGCCCGTCAGCTCGGCGACGTTCGCGGGCAGCTCCCGCCCCAAGCGCGTCAGGAGCTGCTCGCCCTCGGCCGTCCGCAGCCGGTAGCTGGCACCGCCCTTGGCGGGCTTCTCCCAGGTCACGGTGGCGTCGTCGAAATCGAGCATGACCTCACCAGAGGCCGCGCCTCTGCGGACGAAGTTGGGGCCCGGTGTCCAGTTGAACAGGCAGGCGCGGAGCCCGCGGACAAGAGCCGACTTCCCAGAGCGCGAGGGGCCGACGATGACCGTCACCTGGCCCAGCTCGAGATCCACGTCGGCCAGGCTCTGAATGTCTTTGACCCGAATCCGTTTCAGCATCATTGTGCAGTCTAGCGCACAAACCCCCGCGCGTCAACTGGTGGGCTGGCCTCCGCGTAGGGCTCGACTAGCCGCTTAATAAGTCGACCTTGCCGCCGAAGCTCAGCTTGCTCGGCTCCGATTTCCCTTAGCAGCTTTGAGCCTTCCCGCCAGATTCGTGCTCGGCCTCCTCGGGCAAGCGCCCGGTAGAGGGGCAAGAAGCGGTCTGGTGCCTCCATTCCGCCCCGTGCATCGGCTACGGCAGTGTGCAAGGTTCCACTTCCCACCGCAGGAACCAGTGCTCCTCCTTGGTTCTTTCCATGACCAAGCACCATGCTTCCTGCCTGCTTCCCTGATACCGCACTTCCTTCAAATGGCCGATGTCCCCTACCTTGACCTGGTAGTAGCGGAAGCTGCTGTGCTTCACGCGGCACGGTTGCAGAGTCACGGAGCCGCCGTGGCCTCCTTCGCGCTCTCCGCCAGCTTCTCCTCCGCCTTGTCACCCAGGAGCAGGCTCAGCGTCGCCTCCAGCCGGTTCGGGAGCCACTTGGCCTGGTAGCCCTCGTAGGCGCGGTCCAGGCTCCTTACAAGCCGCAGGGAATGCACCAGCAGCAACGTCTCCTCGCCCAGCGCCTCGAGGGCCCGCAGCACGGCGTCCGGCTGGCCACCGAACGGGGGCAGGTTCACACCCAGGAGCTCCAGTGCCGCCGTCACCTCGTAGTCCAGGCGGGCGTCCTGCTTGAGGCCGTCGCGACGGATCAGACCCGCCGCAAGCACCTTCGTCGGGTTCGCCGCTACCAGACGCGCCGCCGCCAGCGCCTTCGCCTTGAGCCCGTCCTGCGCAGCCTCGATCCGCCGCTCCTTCTCCTGGTCGCGGACCTCCTTTGCCGACTTGCCCTCCCCCATCTTCTTCTTGCGGCAGGCCGCGTTCATGCACAGGACCTCGATGCGCTTGCGCTGGCCGTACATGTAGCGGGAAGGGGGGCAGACCAGGAGCGCCCGGCCAGCACCCTTTCCATTCCAGGCCGGGCAGGCCCGGCAGCCATCCTTATCAGCCACCTGGGGCAGGACGGCGCTCAGGGGCATGGCCTCACCCCGGTCCGAGTAGACGTTGTCGCTCAGACTCACCGGCAGAGCGGGCAGCCCCTCGATGTCGCCGACCTCCATGCCATGGATCGGGGCCAGCGGCGACAGGTCGTAGTAGGCGGGGAGCCCCTCGACGCCGTCCTTCTTGCCCTCCAAGAAGACCTTCAGCTCTTCCGCCATCTCCTCGCGGTGCACGGCGGCCACCGAGGCCAGGTAGTTGGCCGGATTCGTGCAGACCGCCTGGCCGTGCGGGTCCGTTCCGAGACAGCCCCGACTCTTGCACTCCTCTTTCCAGTCAAAGGGTGTCTCTTTGTTGAGAGGGACCGCCTGGCGGGCGAAGACGTTCCCCACCAGCCGGCGCACGTCGCCATCGGTTGGCGGAGCTGCCTCGGCGGACAGGGTGACAAGGGCCGGCCCGACCATGCCCAACTGGTCAAGAAGAGCCAGCTCAAGGGCCTGCGTCGCCGTCACCCGTTTCTCCTCCAGGGCATCCTGCAGCTCCTCGCGCACCTCCGTGAGCCGCAGCCGCTCGCGAACGTAGCCCACCGACCGGCCTATGGCTTCCGCCAGCTTCTTCTGGCCCCAGCCCAACTCGTCCATCACGGCCTTGAACTGCCGGCCCTCGTCCAGCGGATGCAGGGACGCGCGCTGCAGGTTCTCGCTCAGCCCTGCGCGTGCCGCTTCAGCGTCGTCGCACTCGACCACCTCGACGGGGATCGTCTCCCAGCCCAAGCGCCGCGCCGCCTCGACACGCCGGTGGCCAGCGATCAGCTCCAGCCGACCGTCCACCCTCCGCGCCCGCGGCGGGAGCAACAGCCCGTCACGCTTCATTGAGCCGACGAGCTGCTCAAGGGCCTCCTCGTCCTGGACCGTGCGCGCCAGGCTCGGCGAGGCCGAGATCTCGTTAAGGTCGCACGGGATCACTGTCCCCAGAGGCAGCCTGGGCATCGCTTCTTCAGCCTTCTTCGCTTCTTCAGCCTTCTTCTTCAGCAAGGGAACCTCCTTTCGTCTCAAAACGCGCCAACGGGATGATGGAGCCACTGAGCCTGACCAGCACTTCCAGCTTCACGCGCTGGCAGCCGTCCAGCTCCGCCACAAGATGCTCCAACCTCAGCAGCCAGGCCGCCAGGTCCTGGCCGTTACCTCGGATCATAGCCTTGCCGGCGGCTGTCAATCTCATGGTCCGCGCCTTGCCGGGCTCCCACTCCAGCCAGGCCAATCGCGCCGCTGCCCTGGCCCGCCACCAGCCCACCGAGGACGAGGACAGGCCCAACCCCTGGTACAGCTCCCGGGCCGTAGGGCCGAAGCCATGCTCGATCCGGAAACGATCCACGAAGCCGAGCAGCTCGACCAGGGCCTCACGGGGGACGCGGAGTGCTGGCTGGGCACTCTCCAGGCGGATGCAGCGGGAGCACTTCCGAACAGGCAGCCCCGCCACGGGCCTCAGCAGCACCCTGGGGCGGCAGCGCGACCCGAACAGCGGCCCCTTCACCGGCTCGCCCAGTAGGTGAGACACAGTCCCGCGCTTCGACTTACCCCAGTCAGACACTAGTCGCCTCCTCGCCGGCGGGGACTGACCACTCTTGACTCCACGTGCTATCATTCCTAGCGGCGGCGCTGGATAAGGCCGCCAAGGGCGCCTGTCGCTAGCCTTAACCGGCGTCAGCGGCGGGCGTCTTGCTCCTCCTCCCGTTGAGCGTTTCCTCCATGATGGGCAGGACAGCCAGCAGCTTCGCCCAGCCCTTCGGCGTCATCGACAGCACGACCGCCCGCCGGTCCTTGGGATGCGCCTTCTTGCCCACGTACTTGTGGGCGATGAGCCGGTCCATCAGGCCGGTCATGCTCTGCGCCTGGCGCCGCAGGAACCGCCCAACCTCGCTGTTGCTGGCCGGCCCGTGCTCTGCCAGGAACAGGAGAGCGTGCACCTGGGGCAATGAGATGCCTGCCGTCGTCACGAGGGCGTTCTCCAGGCGCCCTTCCGTCTCGCTGAACGCCTGGTAGCGCTTCAGCCAGTCCTCTATCGCCTTCGGCCTTACAAAGGGCGTCTCGTTCGTCACCATTGCCTCCTTGCAGCGAATGCTGCGCTAGGCCGCGGCCTACAGGAGCTTCTCCCGTAGGGTCTCGGCCAGCTCCTCCATGAACGCCTCGACCGGATCGTCCGCGTCGGCGTTCCTCTCATTGAAGCCGTCCTCATCAAGGCCGACGCTATGCTCCGTCCAGAGCTGGTGCGTCTCCCCGATCACCCACATGGACTTTCCCTCCGGCCCGCGCCGCTCGCAGGTCCCCAGGAAGAGAACCGCGTGCAGGTCGAACGGGTCGCCCGGCAGCTTCTTCTCCTGCCAATGCTGGCGGACCTTCTCGCTAGGCTTCACTGATACACCACCTCCACGACGTTGCCGCAGCCACGGCACTCCCACTCCCGGAGCATCGCTCCCCGACGCCCGTCGGCGTCGGCCCCATAGGCCGAGTCGGTGCCGAGCAGCCGCCAATCGGAACTGCCGCACTGCTTGCAGTCATCGGGCCGCATGGCCTCATACTCGGCCTCAGCCTTCTCGCGGCGACCATCTTCCACCAACTCCTCATAGGTGCTCATGGCGCCCCCCTCTTGGCTCCCCTGTCCGTTCCTACAGCTAGACAGTAGCACCCTAACGTGTACTTGTCAATAGAACAGAGGTAGAACGGGGGAGAATTTCCGAAGATTCTTCGAGCGCTCGAAGATTGGAGGCTAGGAGCCTTTGCCCGTCTGAGATGGCCGCTTGTAACCGCTCTCCTTGCGGCGCTGCCAGGAGGCCCGCCATCTGGCCTGGAGCTTCGCCTGACCCTCCCGCTCGGCCGCTCGCTTCTCGGCCCAGCGGTGATAGCGCGCCCGCTGCTGGGCCCGCTTCACCTCTGCCGTCTGGGTCGGGTGGGCCTTCGTGTGGCACCGCTCTATGCCCAGCCGGTCGCAGAGCTGTGCGTACCAGTAGCGGGATATCCCGAGGCCCGTCTCTTCCTTGAGAGCCTTCAGGATCTCGGGGAACGCCATGTCCGCCAGCCGTAAGTGCTTCTTGCACTGGCGCACCCCTCGCCGGCCGCTGTGGCGCAGCAGGAAGTCGATGCGGGCCTTGGCGAGGACCGGATCGGAGCCCTTCACGAGGTCCATTGTACACTCCAACGCATCCATGACCACTCTCGATCACCTTCGCGCCCGCCTCTCAGCAGGCCCTCCAGGACTTAAACTCCCCCAGCCGACTTTGCTCCATCTATCCCCAGCCCACCGAGTGATGCTCGCAGCCCCGGCAGCGCAGCACCAGGACGTGCGCCTGACCCTCGAACTCGATCTCGAAGTCGTGCTCGCTGCCGGTCCGGAGCCAGCACGTTAGCAGCCGCCAGATACGCCTCATGCTCATCTCCCCTCTCTTTCCACGCGCCAGCAGCTCAGGCAACGGCCTTCATAGAGCCGCTTCTCCACATGGCCCGGACCGACCAGTATCCCGCAGTCAAGGCAGCGCGCGTGGCCGCGTTCCCGCATGCCACAGACGGCGCACTCCCTCGCCGAACTGCTCGCCGTTGGCCGCTCAGGCGCACTCTCGATGTCTATTCTCAAAGGCCACCAACCTCCGGCTCGCCTCGTCCACCACCTTCACCAGCGCCCCTTCCGCGAGGGCCACGTTCACTTTCACCTCAGCCGACTGCCCGCAGCGGCAGCCCAGGCGCACCCTCACCGTCGGCCCCGCCTCCTCCAGGTCCGGCACCTCCAGCCACAACTGCCCATGGACCGGATGCGCCAGCCGCAACGCTGTCTAGTCCCCCTCCGGCGCCCGGATGTTCACCTTCGTGCCCGGCTTCGTCTCGAAGCTCACGCTTCGGCTGGGCCTGGGCTTCACCTCGATGATGAAGCGGCCGCAACGCAG
>Ga0315281_10006704_pt1 | contig 16338 bp, 8 predicted proteins | sample YL17G07_0_MG_FD_204540 | JGI IMG/M metagenome (GOLD analysis project Ga0315281, IMG submission 204540) | Sediment microbial communities from Yellowstone Lake, YNP, Wyoming, USA - YL17G07_0 | ecosystem: Environmental > Aquatic > Freshwater > Lake > Sediment | place: USA: Wyoming | collected... | reverse complement strand
CCGCTGAGAAGTTCGGGGGCGTCGGCGGGGGGCATGCGGTCGCTGCTGGCGCCACCGTACCGGAGGGAAAGGACCTCGAGTTCCTGAAGGCCGTGGACGAGGTAGTCGCCTTGCAGCTCCGATGATTTCGCCCGATAATGCCCTCGGAAACCTTATTCTATGAGCGAGACGTCTATTCATCAAGGACAACAGGAAGGTCGTCGTTTGCCGGACCCGTTAGATATTCTCCAAGTCAGACAGGAAGAGCCCATCGAGGAGGACTACGACAAGAAGAACGACGAGTGGTTCAAGGCCAACTACCTCGACCTGATCCAGGATCATCCCTTCACATGGATCGCGGTCTGCGACCAGAAGGTCATCGCCACCGCCCGCTCGAGAGCCGGTGCAGCTACGAAGGCGAAAGAGGTCGTCGGCGACAAGAGGTGTTCGTTCTACTTCATCGAACCCTCGGACATCCGCATAGGTCTCAGCTGACATCCCGCATCCAGGGAAGGTCGACCTCGTCGGTCCTGTACCTCTGCCTGACCGTGCTGTCCTCGAGCTTTGTCCGGATACCGGCCTGATGCATCACGAGTCCTGTCCATGCTATCATGCCGCCATTATCGACACACAATGATCCTGGCGGGACGAACATCTTCGCACCGCGCTCTTCGGCCATGATCCTGACCATCTCCTGGAGCCGTTTGTTCTGGACCACGCCACCTCCGAGCAGGACCTCATCCTTCTCCACGTGCGCCATCGCCCTCTCCGTGACCTCGACGAGCATCGCGAAGCAGGTTTCCTGCAACGAGAAGCACAGGTCCTCCAGGCGTCTACCTTGCTGTTGTAGCTGGATGGCCGCTGTCAGTATCCCTGAGAACGCGACATCCATCCCCTTGACGCTGTACGGAAGATCGATCAGCTCTCTGCCTTCCCTTGCGAGCTTCTCCAGCTGGGGCCCTGAGGGGAACGGGAGGCCGACGCTCCTGCCGAACTTGTCGATCATGTTGCCTATGCCGACGTCCATGGTCTCTCCGAAGACCCTGTATCTTCCGCCCGAGTACGCGATGACCTGCGTGTTCCCTCCCGAAGCATAGAGCAGCGTCGGGTCCTTGCATCCGGTGACCTTCCTGCCGATCTCAAGGTGCGCGACACAGTGGTTCACCCCTACGAGATCGACCCCGAGGGTCAGAGAGAGGGCCCTGGCAGCGGTCGCGGCGGTCCTGAGGCAGGGCCCGAGACCTGGTCCCTGCGAGAAGGCAACCAACCCGATGTCGCTGTATCTTATCCCTGCCTTGGCGATCGCTTCATGCATCATCGGGACAGCGTTCTCGGCGTGATGATTGGCGGCCTCCCTTGGATGGATACCGCCTTTGGAGCCGTCGATCATCTTCGAGATGTTCGCCAGGACCTTGCAGTCCTGGTCGACGATGCCTATGCCAATGGTGTGCGCCGTGCCCTCGATGCCGAGACAGATCATCGAGCGACCTTATCGCGTGGCGGATAAAAAGGAGTTTAGGTCTAATGTGCAGTTTCGTTGATTGGATTCGAGTCGGATCTTGTTGGTTTCTTGGAGACTCACCTGTGGTCCATCCTGGGCGATCGATTGGCACCAGAGAGCATGTTCTTGGGTCTTGCTTGCTTCTGGATTCTCAGGTTTCGGATTCGTCATGACGGATAGAATCTGGTCCGTCATCGTATGCTCAACCTTATGCCTGTCGACCAGTTCGGTCTCCCTTGATTCGCCATCTCCGCATGCAGACTCCGAACATCACGATGATCCCGGTGATCGGCAGGGTGAGATCGCCGAACTCTGGGATTTCTTGGTGGTCTATCATCACGTCTATAGGCGTAGTCACGTTCTGCGTCCATTGCCAGCAGATCTTGAATTCGCCAGAGACTGAGTATGTCGAAGTCAAGTACTGCTTCGTGAAGTTCGTCTGCGGCGCGATGGTGATGTAGGACCAAGTGCCTGAGACGCACTTACCGCCCATAACCGTTATCGGCGCGAAGGTCGTCGTGCTGGCGCTCCGGAGCCAGAAGACGTATAGATCGCTTGTCGATGTATCGAGGGATATCGTGGGGTAGTAGTCGCCAACGTTGTTCGGTTCGAGCGGATCTGGAAGCTCCAAGCCTGGCGTGAATGTCGTCAGACCAGTGTTGTTGTGCGAGTACAGAAGCCTTGGAATCGAGAACGCGCCCCACTTGTATCCATCTCCGTAGACCACGTGCACGACTCCCTTTCCGTCGACGACCACAGAAGGTGGAGAGTTGTCCGTGTTGAGCCTGCTGTCCCCCCCTTTATAGGGATAAATCACCACCGGAGCTAGCCAACTCCCAGTGTACTTCCTGCCAGCTACATTCCCGGCGTATGCGTATATCGCCCAGACGTCGCTTCCGGACCCTGCCGGGACGATCGAACCTTTCACATTGTCTGCAGCTGCTGCGGCCGCCAGCATCTGCCCCGAGAACACCCACGAGATCGTGCTGTTGACTGCGGTGCTCTTGAAGGCCGTGAGCTGATACGCTGCAAGCAGAGTGCGGTTGCTGGACAACACCCAGAGATAGCCGTTCGAATCCTTGCATATGTAGGTGTTCTTGCCGGCGAGGGCGACGCTCGAGGTCTTTAGGCCAGAGTCGCTCGCAGCCCATGAGATCGAGTGCGCCAGTGCGTCGACAGTTCCCACTTGGACGAGCACCGCGTTCGATGCCGTGGAGGTGTCGCCGACCGCGTATACAGTGCTCGTTGAGGAATCGTACCATATGGATGTCTCGTTGACTCCTTTGGTAGTGAACACAGCTCCGCGGTAGGTCCAGGTCTGGCCGTTGTCCACGCTGTACTTGTAGACTGTGTTCGTCCCGTTGAAGAAGAAGCTCCAGTAGTTCGTGCCGTCGTAGAACGTCTTCCTCTGATAGGACATCGAAGTGGCATAGGGGGAAGTCGTGGATGGATCGACGATCCAGGTCTTCGCCGAGGCGCTCATCGAGGACAGGTCGAAAGTCGCGAGGTCGCTCCGTCCATTCCAGGTTGTCGTCTCGACGATGAAGTCAATGTCGGTGCTCCCGCCGATGCTCGCGGCACTGACCCCTATTTCCATCCTCCTTGCATCCTTGGCTGCCTCTACTTGATCTATCTTCGCAACCCAGTTGCCCGAAGAGGAGGAGCAATCGAATTCCTTCATTGAGGTGATCCTTCCGAAAAGGCCCTTCACCTCGATCATCTGGTCGGCACCGATGATCTTCGAGTTGAGGGCCATCGGCTTACCCGTAGAGGTGGACATGTCGCTGTCGATGTAGATATTCAGGACATCCTCGGCCGTCCGTCTTGCTGGGATTATCGTCCCTCCGCCTCCGGTTCCCGTGGGTTTGGAGACCGTGGCCGGCACGAAAGTCCCGCTACACATATCGCCCGTCACGCTGACATAGAAGTACGAGTCGTGAGTCGTGTTCACGTTCCCTACCTGGTTGATGTCGGTGCTCGGGCTGGTGGCGGGCACAGGATCCTGGTCGACTGAGGTTCTCCCCGACCAGTCGGCAAAGGCGCCATCGATCGTGATGACAGTTGGAGCAGAACCGACATACGCGCTCACGCCGCTCCCGACGACCTCCACGATGGCAAAGGAGGAGACGATGCCTGATGCTAGCATCTCGACCGCTACCAACTGGCCGTCGGATGCCGAAGAGGTGTCCACGGAGATGACCATCTCGCGCTCATCCCCCTTGTTGAGGGAGAACGCGGGCAGCAGACCTGCCAGGGACGAGCCCGTCAGGATCGGGTTGACCTTGTCGACGCTGCCCCCTCGGCCCTGACACATGAACTTCAGGGTGAGCATGGTGATCGATGAGGATTTCGACACGACGCCGTTGGCCAAGACGTCGGCGGATGGCACCTGCTTGACCACGAGCACGCCGCCCTTGAGCGGTGCCATGCAGCTCACCGATCCTCTATCCGCGGAGTCCTTGGATATCAAGACGAATCTCGCAGACTGCCCGAGCCCCTCGGGAAGGGTGGCTCCAGCCTCGATGCGCGTCTTGTCTAGTGAGTATGAGAGCGAACCGATCGAAGTCCATGCGGTCCAGTTGTAACGATCCGAGCTCGAGGAGTATAGGGACAGCGAAGTCGACTTGACAGCGGAATCCCACCCTGTCAGCTTGAGCATGTAGTCGGCTCCGATGGATTCCATGATGTAGCCCGTCGTGTTCGAACCGTCTGAGTCAACGAAGAGGAAGTAGCTTTCGGCTTCTGGGGAGCTCATCATGATCCCTTGCGTCCTTAGGTAGAGGAACAGGTCAGACGATTGTGTGCCTATCGCCCATTCTGTGATATTGGTCGTCGACTCAGTCGACTGGATCACCGTCCCGTATGTCGTCGCACCTGACCAATCAGAGAAATTGCCGTCTACGGAGAACTTGTCAGACTTGCCGATGTTCGAAAGGACCACGAAAGTCGGGATGATGATGAGGATCGCAATCAGCACTGCGAGGAACTGCCACCTGGTCAGGAACGAGGTTCGCTTTGCCGCGCTCCCCTTCGAGCGCGCTCCGAGACCGTTCGAGATTCCGGTCCCGTTCACGAAGGCCTTGCCCTCCTTCGCGCCCGTGCCGGCGACCTTCAGTACCCTGGATGTATGGACTGCACCGTGAGTACCAATGCCTGTGGTCTCAAGATCGGCTGCAGGAATCGGGGCGACTCCCGCTGGCTTCAGCTTTCGTGCCCTTGCTGGTCTTATCTCCGGCGCGGCGGCCTCGACTAGAGGCACAGGCGTGGGCGCCTCAGTGGGCTGAACTTCAGGCGATTTCGCCTCGGGAATCGCGTGTTCTTCCTGGGGCTTCGTTCCGGTCAAGTCTCCAAGGCATACCGGACATTTCCGGAAATCATTTGAGATTATGGCGCCGCAAGAAGGACACGGCCGCGAATTCGCGACTCTCTCCGTGCTGAGCTCGCTAGGTGATTCGTTCACGGGTTCGGGGGCGACAACAGGCTTAGCGACATCGCTGACCTCGGCGACGGCGGTGCCACAGGTCGGACATTCCTTGAGTTCCTTCTCGATAGTCGTTCCACAGACGAGGCATCGGGATCCGGACTCGTCCCCGAGTTCCTGATCGATTTTGGATCTAATGTCCTTCTCCTTGTCCCGGGGTGCTTCGGTCTCTGCGAGAATGATCTTAGGCTGTTCCTCAGTCTTCGTGGCGGTCTTGGACTTGGCCTTGGGTTTCTTCTTTGCGATTTCAGCTCCGCACGTGGAACATGTTTTCGAATTCTTGGGAATGAGCTCGCCGCAGGAAGGGCACTTCGTCTTTGGGGGGTTTCTGAGCCTCGTGCCGCATTCGGGGCACACGCTCTTTCGGCCTTGAATGCTCGCGCCACACTTGGGACAACGCTGATATTTGGCATTACTTGAAGTCATGCTATCAGGTGGTCGGGGGGACCCGCCTCCAGGCCGGGGACTGATTTCAGCTCCACGGTACCCCGTGTACCGGCCTGTAGTCTATTAATGTGGGGAGTTTTTATAGTCTCTCCTTGGTCTGGGCAGGCCATCGCGCTCTCCTTTGAGAATCTCTTTATACTATTCATCTCGAGGAAGAGAAGGCTTCCCTCCTGTAGATGCAGACGGAATTGGTCTGAAAATGAAGATGGGGAGAAATGGTTTGAACGGAGTGAAATCACAGGACGATCTGCATCGACCTTCCGATCTTCTGCTGGACCGCGGCGTCGTAGGCGAGCTTCGCCGTGAGACAGTCCTGGATCGCGAGTCCGGTCGAGCAGAACACGGTTATCTGCTGGTCGTTCTCCCTGCCCGGCTTCAGGCCCGCGACGATGTGCCCGATCTCGGCGTCCACATCGTCCTTCGTCATCTCGCCCTTGGACAGCGGGACGTTTATCTCGCCCGAGTGGCTGGCCTGCTCCCAGTCGTCGATGACTAGCCTCGCCCTCTTCAGGATTTTCGGATCCATCTCCTGCTTGCCCGGGGCGTCGGCTCCCATGCAGCAGAAATGCGTGCCGTCCTTGACCCACTCGTCCAGGACGACGGGCGCGCGGGCCGAGGTCACCGTGACGACGATGTCCGAGTTGACGACGCAGTCCTTGGCGGTCTGGACCACCTTGAACTTGCCCACCTGCTCCTTGTACTTCCGCCTGAACTCACGCACGAGCTGCTTGGTCTTCTCGGGGTACATGTCGAAGATCCGCACCTCGTCGAAGTGCCCGAACTGAGTGATGAGAGCAAGCATCTGGGTCCTTGCCTGGTTCCCTGCACCGATGATCCCCAACACCTTCGGGTCTTTCCTCGCGAGGTACTTCGAGGCGATCGCGCTCGCCCCGCCGGTCCTCATGTCCGTGATGTGCGTGGCGTCCATGAATGCCAGGGGCGCTCCGGTGTGGGGATTGATGAGCACCAGCACCGCCATCACGGTCCTCATCCCGAAGTTCTTCTGGTTCTGCGGATGCACGTTGACGATCTTAACGGCGGAAATGTCCATGTCCTCGACATACGAGGGCATCGTCCTCAGGTCCCCATCGAATTTCGGGTAGAACAGATAGACCTTCGAAGGCATCTGGACCTTTCCAAGCCCCTTGTGCTTGAAGGCGTTCTCGACCGCGCCGAGGACTTCCTTCATATCAAGCAACTTCTTGACCTGCTTGCCTGTCAGAATCAGTGTTCTCACACTTGCGTGCTGTGACGGCATCGATACCATGACTCCGACCCCTTGGATTCTGAAGCTGTAATATAAGCATATAGGAGCTAACAACCGAAAGGCCCCACGCACTGACCATATCCCTCCAGGAGATAACGTCGTTTTGCGCAAGTGCAGGATATTGGTGGAAAAGCGATTTATTCTCGAACGGCGTTAGGATTGATTATCCCCCAAACAAAGCTGGAGGAGCTCAACCGTCCATGGTAGAACGCACGCTGTCCGCATCCTCGTCATTGGAGCACAAGAAGATCATCGAAGTGCTCAAGGCGAATGCTGGAAGGATAATCGAGACATGGTCGCACGAATCCTCCAAGTCGGCTTTTCTGAAAGGGGCGGACCTGAACGTCCCAGAGGAGGTCCGGGTCGAGAGGCTCAGGGTCTTCTACCAGGCGCTCATGGCCAAGGCCGACAACCCGACCTCGAAGACGGCCCAGGAGATGCTCAGGAGCGCGATCCGTGCCGAGCATGCGCGCAGCTCGAGCTTGTCTGGCATGGTGAAGAAGCAGAACCTGCTCAGGGACTCGATGCTCTATGTCGTGGAGCACGACCTCCCGGACCTTTCAAGGGCCACGGCTAAGATGGCGCTCGATGCGATCATCGACCGGGGGATCGAGGCCACCGCTGCGACGATGGAGGAGTACGGCGAGATGCGCGGTGCTCTCTCAAGGTCCCTTCCCGGCGAGGACGAGACCTTCTCGCTGGACCAAGCCCTCGCTCGGTTCTGCAGGAGCGCGATGGATTACTTCGACTGCGATTTCGTGGCATTGTTCAGATACGACCCGGACATGCGCGACCTGGTCTGCCAGGCCTGCTCCGCGAAGGGACTCGCGCTGACGAAGGACTCTACCGTCCTGCTAGAATCCTTCCCGGCCGCAGCCCAAGCGATAGCTCAGAGGAAGACCATCTATGTTGGCGACGCGACCGGGGAGCCCTCGAAGAAGAGGAAGATCATCGGGAGGCTCGCGTTCGCACACACCATCTGCGCGCCTATGACCAGAGGGGAACAGGTCGCGGGCGTCCTCATGATAGGGGATTCGTCGAAGACCATGCAGTTCACACCCGATGAGGTCGGCCTTGCAGAAGACCTGTCGAGGCAGGTGTCCCGCGTCCTGGAGAATAGCGAGTTGTTCAAGGCCCTGAACATCAGGTCCAGGGCGCAGAAGGTGCTGATCGACACTGCGGCCTCGCTCCAGCAGGAGATCGAGTCCGAGGAGATATACAGGATAGTCGCGACCAGGCTTTCGGAGCTCGTTCACTGCAACGAGCTCGCATTCTATGTCTTCGATTGGAGGAAGAATGTCTGCAACCCCGTCTATGCCACTGGGGCATACGCCGCTGAGACGATGGCGGACAGGGATTTCTCCGCAGACGCGGGCGTGGTCGGTTATGTCGGCAAGTCCAGGAAGGCCGAGATCATCCCGGACGTCGAGGAGGACCCGAGGGGGGAATACATACCTGGCACCCCGAAGACGCACACCAGGATGCTCGCGGTCCCGGTCATCGGTCAGAAGGAGGTCATAGGGGTCATCGAACTGCTCAGGTACGCGCCCGAAAAGTTCTCTCGTGAGGACCTCGAGATCGCCATCCTGTTCGCCAACCACGCCTCGGTCGCCCTTGAGAACGCGAAGCTGTTCAATGAGCTCACTTCCGTCAGGGACCAGATAGAGCTGCACATGGACCTGCTCACCCACGACATCGCGAACTACGCGACGCCGATCATGGCCTACTTCGAGACTCTCAAGAAGAGGCGCGACCTGGACCCCCAGGTCGCCTCCGTCGTGGAGAGGACCTCGCAGCAGGCGGAGAGCATCATGAGGCTCATAGAGATGGTTAGGACCATCTCCAGGCTCCGGGAAGGCCCGCCGAAGCTCCTCAAGAAGATGGATCTGAGGAAGGCGATCGAGTCCGCGATCGACGACGTCAAGCTGTTCGGGGACTCCAAAGCCGTCGGTTTCGAGGTGAGCCTGCCGGAGGACGCGATGCTCGTCTCGGCGGACGAACTGCTCAGGGACATCTTTGTGAACCTGTTCTACAGCATCGCCCTTACCGAGCAGAAGGAGACCACCAGGCTGTTGATCTCGGCCGAGGAGAGGAAGGAGCGCAAGATGGTCTTCTGGTGGGTCAAGGTGGCGCAGCCCTCGAGGGCGATCCCACCCAACCTGAAAGGCGACGTGCTGAGGATGGTGAAGATCTCGAAATCGGAGCTCGCAGGAGGTTTCGGGATAGGGATGGCCGCGGCGAAGGGCATAATCGACAGGTACTCTGGGAGCATGTGGGTCGGGGACATCGTCCCGGGGGATTACACGAAGGGATGCGTCTTCAACATGCTGCTCCCGAAAGCCCTCTGACGATGGCGAGTCCTCAGTTTTATCTAAGACTTTGACGCTCGGAGTGACCGGGGAGCGATGCCGAGGCGCAAGTACGGGCACATGGTGAAACCCATCATGCCAGTGACCGAAGATAAGTGCAGGTACTGCAGGCTCGGGATCACGTGTCCCATACACAAGAAGAAATGATTCTGCGTCAGTTGCTTGCCAGGACGGCCGCAGCCGATGCGAGCACGAGTATGTAGAAACCCGCCGTGCCAGCGGTGGCCCACCAGTATGCGGGGTTCTCCCTTACCCTCTTCTCCAGCATCCAGAATAGAACGGCCTCAGCTCCTAGGATCGCAGCCACCAGCAAAGACACCGAAGCGTTCAGGCCGAACATGATACCTGCAAGTGCGGTCGCCGCCCCCATGACCAGGAATCCAAGCCCCAGCCTCCAGGCTCTGTTCCTCCCGAGCCTCACGACCAGGTTCCGCTTGTTCGCAGTCTCGTCGGCCTCGTAGTCGGGGTACTCGACGACCATCATGAGCGCGAGCATCTGGAACATGATCGGGACTGCGAGCGACAATGCTGAGCCGTCCCACGATCCGTGCTGCAAAAGGAACGATGTGGTCGGCGCAAGGAAAGAGACCATGCCCGCCATGGTCAGCTCCCCGACGCCTCTGTATGAAAACTTCAGCGGTCTCAGAGAATAGCCCAGAGCAAGGACCAGCCCTATGGCCATGAGGGTCAGCACTAGCGGTCCGGCCTCGAAGACGAATGTGATTGTCATCATGGCAGCGATGTTGACGACGGTCAGAAACACTGCCAGGGCTATCACCGTGTTCCTTCTGAGAAACCCCTTTGCGAACACCCCGCTCCCGCCCGAGAACCAAGTCCTATTCTTGTTGATCGAGTCTGTCGCAACATCGGCGTATTCGTTCACGACAGCACCGGCGAGCTGGGCCGATGATACAAGCACCTGGAACATAACCGCCTTGACCCAATCTACGGTCGTGCCAAGGTGTATGGCCAAGGCTATGCCGAGCAGGTTTAGAAATACACCTGCGATCAAGAACTGTGGCCTGATGAGCTTGAAGAGGCTCCTAACGGGGGACGACAGATTCCTTCTTCCCTCCTCCCATCGGATACTCCATGGCCGTGTAAACGATGTTCTCGGCTCGGTCGTCGTACTCTATCGAGAGCCCCGTCTGCTTCCCTCTCGTGAACGGCTTCACGGTGATGGTCTCTCTCAGGTCCTTCGGAGCCCGAGCCCTTATCTTATTCTGCATGTCATTCGCGATGACTTCCAGCGATTGCTTGCCCTTGCCGAGCTGCGGCAGGGGAAGCTCCAGTTTTCCCATTTTCAAGACCCCCTTGTTTGTATCAACTCAGGCTGCTGATGCTGCGACCTCGCCCCGGCCTCCTGAGACGATGCCCCGGAATGCGCAAGCCCGGAGAGGACCGCCCTCATGGAGCTGAGAAGCGTGCCCTGGTCGGATGATTCATCTGCCGGGTCTAAGGATTTATCTCCTGATTGGTGGTCGAGAGGCTCGTTAGGACGTCGAAACAATAACTATTCAGGAGGATTACACTCCCGGTCAAGAGGATGACGGGATGAAGGAGTACGGCCTGATGGTGGTGGGGTCGGGCGCGGGCATGAACGTGATCGACACCGCCATTGCGCTCGGACACAAGGTGGCGCTCGTGGAGGAAGGGCCTTTGGGTGGCACCTGCCTCAACAGGGGCTGCATACCGTCCAAGGTCCTCATACACGCGGCCGATGTGATCCGAGAGACGGAGATGGCGGAGCGCATCGGCCTGAAGTACAAGCTGGAGCAGGTCGACTACAGCGCTCTCAAGAAGAGGATGTGGGACATCGTCCTCTCAGGCAGGCACGAGCTGGAGGACGCGGTGAAGTCCGCGAAGGAGATCGACCTCTACCCTGTGATCGGGAAGTTCGTCGGTGACTACACGATGCAGGTCGGCACCGAGACCATCAAGGCCCCCAAGATAGTGCTGGCGACGGGCGCGAGGGCAAGCATCCCGACGACCATTCCAGGCCTGGACAAGATCAAGTTCCACACTTACAGGACCATATACGATGTCGAGACGCAGCCAGAGAGCATCATCATCATTGGCGGAGGATACATAGGGTGCGAGTTCGCCCACTTCTTCTCAGCGATAGGCACCAAGGTCACGCTCCTCGGAAGGAACCCAGAGCTCCTGCCAGGCGAGGAGCCCGAGACCCGCGCTCTCGTCAAGAAGCGGCTGTCGCAACACGCGGACGTTCACACAGGGGTCGAGAGGATGAGCGTGGATGGTAAGGATGGCGACCTCCGTGTCATGGTCAAGGATGCGCAGGGCGAGCACTCGGTCCAGGGCCAGATGCTCCTGGTGGCCGCAGGCGTCCGGTCGAACACCGACTGGTACAAACCAGAGGCCACGGGCGTGAGGACCGACAAGAACGGCTGGATAATGGTCAACGAGTATCTCGAAACCTCCAAGCCGAACATTTACTCCCTGGGGGACGCCCTGGGAAGGAACATGTTCAGGCACACGGCCAACTACGAATCCGCCATAGTGAGGAACAACCTGTTCGGTAAACAGAGGTCTGCCATAGATCTCCATGCGGTCCCGCACGCGGTCTTCACCGATCCCCAAGTGGGGGCGGTCGGAATGACAGAGGAAGAGGCGAAGGGGAACACGAAAGTGTTGGTGGGCATGGCCAAGTACCACGATACCGCCATGGGCTTCGCTTTCGGTGACCTCGACGCCTTCGTCAAGGTCATAGTCGAGTATCCGACGAGGCGGGTTCTCGGAGGGACGGTCGTCGGGCCGCAGGCTTCGACCCTCGTCCAGCAGATAGTTCTGCTGATGAACGCCGAGGACCAGACCTACGGGCCTCTGGCGAGGTCGCAGGTGATCCACCCGGCGCTATCGGAGGCCATCGCATCCGCCTTCGGTAAGCTCACGCCCGTGAACTTTGAGCCGCCTGCGCATCATCACGAGCGCCGATGAAGGCGGGTCAAAGGGAACGCACGACTGGACCCAGCTCCAGACCGGGTGACGGCGTGGCAGGTTTGGAATCCAATTATATAGTGCAAAAGGGGTTAGCTTTCGTGCATGAGGGAGTCAGCTCAGCCAGTTAGGGTCGTCGCTCGAGGTTTGGTCGGAGCGAGATTGGCATCGGTCCTGCTGCTATGCGTCCTTGTTCTTTCGATGATGCCAACGCTTCTTGCGTCTGCTCACGCCATTTCCAACGTCCCGGGCCTTCGGGCGCACCCGAGCGATGACTCCACCCCCGAGTACATGAAGTACATACAGGTCAACGATCTCAGGTTCGACCCATTGGCTGGGGGGCCGAGCATACCATCGGCCTTGAGGTATTCCTCGATTTCATCGTCGGTCCCATCATACTACATAGTGCAGTTCAAAGGACCGATCACGAGCGAGATGAAGGCGTCCCTCTCCGGGACAGGTGCTTCGCTCCTGGGCTATGTGAACTACAACGCGTTCGTCGTCAGGGCGGATGGTCCTTCCATCGAGATGGCGAACCACCTCGGGTCAGTCCGATGGGTGGGGATGTTCGAGCCGGCTTACAAGCTCAGCCCAAGGCTCTCGTCCGAGTTCGACCAACTGCTCCAGAAGATGGATGCCATGAAAGGCATCTCCGCGGCGGCTACGCCCCGAATCAAGGGGAACGTCGAACAGGACATCGATGTCCAGGTCCTGGCGTTCGAGCCCTCTCAGTTGAATTGCATAATGTCGAAGGTCTCGATGCTGGGCGGGTCGGATATCGCATGGTCGCACAACTCGTCTGGGATGGTCCGAGCAAAGATGGACAGGAACATGCTCGCCCAGCTGGCCCGCGAGCCTGGGGTTATGTGGATCGACCGACAGGACAAGTACGAGGTCTACAACGACATCGCCAGATGGGTCGTCCAGAGCGGCGACACCGCCGGCTACTCGACACCGATACACGACCATGGGATATACGGCACTGGTCAGACGGTTACGGTCGGTGATACGGGTCTGGACTACGACCAACGCGACTTCTACGATCCCAATCATTCCATCCCGGGCCCCGGCCACCGGAAGGTGACTGCATACTACACTCCAACAGGCGCGTCTGGTGATCTCTCTGACAACGAGATCAATCACGGCACACATGTCTCGGGGTCCGTCGCCGGCGATGACGGCACATGGCATGTTTATGACGGTGACCCGTTCGGTTCCAACGGGACGACCGGACCCCACGATGGTCAGGCGTTCAACGCGACCCTGCAGATCCAGGACATGTCGTCCGACGGTTATTCCGTGAATCCGCCGAGCGACTTGCATAACATGTTCCAGGCTGCTCTCGACAGGGGCTCTTACATCCACACGAACAGCTGGGGGTCCCCCGGGAATCAGTATAGCCAGGACGCCCGGGCGACGGACGATTTCATCTGGGACAATCGTGACTTCATCGTCCTGTTCTCAGCGGGAAACGGCGGCCCGGGCCTAGACACCTTGAGCCTGAATGCCGTGGCCAAGAACATAATCTCCGTCGGGGCGAGCATGAACGGTCAGGACCTCCAGAACGTCGCGAGCTTCAGCAGCAGGGGTCCTGCCGCGGATGGCCGCATCAAGCCTGACGTGATGGCCCCCGGGGTCGGCATCTGGTCGGCCAAGGGGGATGACCCGTCCACGCCTCAGAACCAGTACTGGAAGCTGAGCGGAACCAGCATGGCGACGCCCACAGTGGCCGGGTCGGTCGCGCTCATCAGAGAGTATTACATGACGGGATGGTACCCGACCGGGACAAGGGACCTGACGAAGGGGTTCGTACCGTCCGCCGCGCTCGTCAAGGCCACCCTCATCAACAGCGCGCGCGAGATGACGGGCGATGGGGCCTACAGGAACAGCGAGAAATTCTATCCCAACAACGAGCAGGGCTGGGGAAGGGTCACGCTCGATGATGCGCTCTACTTCTTAGGGGATTCGAGGATGTTGTTCGTCGACGACAACGCATCGGGACTCAGCACAGGCTCGTCGCACGACTACCATATCTCAGTCGGGGACCCCTCGCTCCCGTTCGAAGTGACGCTCGTCTGGAGCGATTACCCAAGCATGACATTCACTAGCCCGAACCTTGTGAACGATCTCGACCTGACCGTGACGAGCCCGTCCGGGGCCGTCTATCTCGGCAACGCCTTCTACGGTTCGAACCCAGGTCAGTCAGAGCCGGATTCGACAAGAATAGATCATGTGAACAACGTCGAGAGCGTGCTGGTCATCAGCAACGTTAGCCCAGGCATCTGGAACATAAGGGTGTCCGGGTCCAACGTGCCACAGGGCCCACAAGCGTATGCGATAGTCGCGACCGGGGGGCTCGTGAGCGATCTAGGGACCGTCAAACTGGATAAGGGGCACTACCAGTCATCCGCTATCGTGGGCGTGACGGTGGCGGACACAGGCCTTAACCTCGACCCGAGCGTGAGCGATTCCGCGACCGTGGGCATATCGAGCACGACCGAACCGATCTGGCAGACCGTGACGGTCACAGAGACGGCGAACGACAGTTCCATCTTCCTCGGCTCCATCCCTCTCAGGATTAGTGCTGTGCCAGTGAACGGGAATGGCAAGCTCGAAGTGCAGAACGGGGATCTCATCACAGTGAGGTATCTCGACACCAACAACGGCACCGGTAGTGGCGGTTATGTGTACTATACGGCCGTCGTGGACGACATACCGCCCGTGATCTCGAGCGTGACGGTCACCGGGGCGAGGTATTCCACTGCGACCATATGGTGGGTCACGGACGAGCCATCCGATTCGACCCTGAGATACGGTACCTCGACGCCTCCTGGGACGGAAGTCATAGATGCCAGGCTGACCCTCGAACACCCAATGCCCCTCTCCAATCTAGTTAGCAATGCGACATATTGGTTCTGTGTGGTCTCGAATGACGAAGCGGGGAATGTCGCGATCGCGGACAACTCTTCCAACTACTACTCGTTCAGGACCACTCCGAAGCCTCTGATGCCCCCGGCCAGTGACGAGTGGCCGACCTTCCACAACAATGCTGCTCGATCGGGCCTGTCTCCTAGCCGCATGTCCCCTCCCCTCGTGAAGCAATGGGAGACGGACCAGAGCTCCCGTTCCACCTACACTAGCCCTGTGATGGCGGACGGGATGTTGTTCACGACCGCCTTCGACGGTTCGATGACTGCGCGCGATGCGCACACCGGCTCCATCTTGTGGAAGGAGAAGCTGGGAGTGCGTTACAATGAGTGCGGGACACCGGCGATCGCAGGCGGCGTGGTCTACGCGTCCTTCGCCAACCTCGGCCAAGCCGGCTACTACGGGAAGTTGTACGCGCTCGACGAGTTGACGGGCGATCTACTCTGGTCCGCAGGGAACGAGGAAGCGTTCAATATCATTATCAGAACCGCGGTGACGGTCGCTGACGGGCTCGTGTTCGTCAGCACGGAGGGCCCAAGCGGATACAATTACTCCTACCCGGATGCTGTCATCGCCTTTGGCGCGCTGAACGGGACCGTCGTTTGGGCACACGAGACGAACGATACTTCCTCGGGCGGTCCTGCGGTCGGGGAAGGGCGCTTGTTCGTCCCAACGCTGATCACGAACGAGATATACTCTCTCGACGAGTTCACAGGAGCCATCCTCTGGACCCGATCCCTCGACGGGACGGTCATGGGATCTCCGATGGCAGCGGACGGATGCGTCTTCGCGGGCACCCAGGGAGGCACGATGTATGCCCTGGACCAGAAGGACGGGTCGATCGTGTGGCAGGTTGGGGGGTGGGGACCGATCCAACACAGCACGCCAGCCTTCAACGGCACGACCGTTTTCTTCGGGACGTCCTCGGGTACCGTGGCCGCACTCGACAGCGCGAACGGCTCAACAATCTGGACTCTCTCGACGAGTGACATGATCGAAAGCTCGTTGGCCTACGCGAACGGCTATCTCTACTACTCCACCTTGTTCGGGTATCTCAAGGTCCTCGACGCCTCCTCGGGCAGTATCGTCGAGTCTTTGGAGATCGCCACGAACTCGGGGTCCAAGTCCAGCCCGGCACTATCGGACGGGTGGGTCTGGCTTGAGAGCGATGATGGCAAGACCTTCGGGTTCCTCGGCAGTGTTCAGGTCGGGCTGCAGGTGATCCCAGTGCTCCAGAGCAGGGACGCCTCACCTGGGATGACAGTTCCATATCATATCGACATCAAGAACACCGGCACCTCAGGCGCCGACGTGTTCGACGCTGAAGTCGCTCTCGGAACGAAGGGCTGGCCTGTCCAACTTTTCGGGTCGGACGGATCGACCCCCCTGGGCGACTCCAATTCCAACG
>Ga0315281_10006703_pt1 | contig 16340 bp, 19 predicted proteins | sample YL17G07_0_MG_FD_204540 | JGI IMG/M metagenome (GOLD analysis project Ga0315281, IMG submission 204540) | Sediment microbial communities from Yellowstone Lake, YNP, Wyoming, USA - YL17G07_0 | ecosystem: Environmental > Aquatic > Freshwater > Lake > Sediment | place: USA: Wyoming | collected... | reverse complement strand
AACGGAACTCATCTGAACAACGGGGGACGAAAGTCCCCTTTTCTTTTATGAGCCGGATCAAAGTGGAAGGGTTGGATTAAAGAGAAAGATTAGGCCGGATTAATGCGGAAGACAACACTAGCAAATTATTTTCGCCTTGAAAGACCTTAAAGACAATCCCATCGTCGATAAATATTCCGTCATGCTTTCTCCAACGAAGCAACTTTTCGTCAAAAAATGGCCGAGATAATTCAGAGGAAAGTCCATCAATAATTTTTAATTCCATCTTACCCCTAACGAAAAATCCTACATCGATAAGGTTAAATCGTCCGATTTGTATCATGAGTGATTTTGCATTTTTGTTAGGAAACGAAATTATAAACTGAAATTTTGTATCAACAATGGCACTTCTAACTAATTTAAGCATCTCTTTGTAAGTGTCAAAACCATCCGAATATCCAGGCAATATGTACGCGGCAATATACTGTAGATAGTTAAAGACTTCAGGATTAGCGGGATCTTTTAGAGATAGAGGAACTAGCGTAGAACTCGCCACTACTTTACCTTTATTAAGCCCGCAGATAACAATTGGTGCCCCTAACGGAGTATCCAAAAAATATCGATTAAGCACTGAGTCGGAAAGTTTTCTGTGAAAAGCTAACTCCCACCCTTCTTGCCAGAGACTGAGATAATTCAAGAAGCTATGGTAATCACGGCAAATAACCCAATCAATCTTGTTGTCGTTTGATTCGCGGGAGTATCTTTCCACAATTCAAGCCCTCTTGAACCTATGCCCTACGCTTACATTTTTAACCCGAATACGCTTAGGAACCATATGCGGTTGTAACTTGTCTTTAAGAAACGCCATAAGCGAATCTTTATTTACAGCACCTTCAGATGCTTGCTGTACCAATAACTCTACGTGCTGACCAGTGATTGGATTCTGCTTAGGATAGGCTTTTACAAGTGAGACGTTAGGATAGCTCAGCGCAACCCGCTCAACCTCAGATGCCATAAACTTTAAACCACCGACGTTAATGACATCACTTATCCGTCCGACTACCTTATAGTAGACGTCCTTAACCTCAACGACGTCCCTAGTGTCATACCAACCTTCAGCATCAAATGGAGACGGAGCATTCAGATATCCAAGCATGCGAGACTGTGAGCGTATTTGAAGAACGTTATTTACTACTCTCGTCTCTACGCATTCTCCTCCAACTTTCATAAAGAGACTATCCCTACTCTCTGACTTGACACGAACAATTCCTAGTTCAGACATGCCAAAGGTTTGGCGAAAGTCTACCGTAGGTAGAAGTTTACATAGTTCATCAAGCGTAGGCTGGTCCATACGTTCTGTGCCGTATGTGATTACTTTAAGACACGCAGGGACCTTGTCAGGCACGGCCCCGCTCATAAGCATCAGCCTAAGAAATGTTGGCGTCGTAGGAAGAGCTTCAACATTGTACTTCCTACAAGTATCAAGTACAGAGTCAACCGTTCTCGCTTCTGGTGCCACGACAACACCCTTATTAAAGAGCGTATGGAGTAACGTATTGATGCCGCCTATATGATCAAAGAGCAGAAAGTTCATTGTTCTCATTGTTGGACGAGGAGTTTCAAAACGTTTAAGAAAAAGTGTCAAGTCGTGTAGGATTGCCTTAGGTCTACCTGTAGTTCCAGTTGAAAATAAAACCAAACCGGCATGACGCTTAGACCTAAGCTCATCTATAAACTCGTGTCGTTTGTTATGGCTACATCGAGAAACGCATGCATCCTTAATCACAACATCAACTAACGCAGACTCAAAGAAGTACTCGTGCTCATTTGTAGTTTCTACAGTCAGAGGCACAACAACTACACCTAAGTCTATAAGACGCAAGAGTGTCAGGATAGAAGGCGGATTAAAGTCACCAATAATGGCAACGACATCCCCTTCTTTGACTAAAGATAAGTCAACTGGATTTTGCAACGCAATCTGCGAAAACTTAAGCTCGTTACCATTGTGTATAAGAAATGGATAATCAATCTCTGTCCAAATCTCATTAAGCTTTTCAAGTATTTTCATTAGACACCACCAACGTGTAAAACCTGCCCAGAAAGTGAGCGACTGCGCTCGTCTAAAAGTAACTCAACTAAATCACTAACCGCATCAGGCGTAAACTGTTTAGGGATTATTTGTTGGGAGACAATTTTTTCTATCTGTGTTGAAGTAATACCCTTCAAAAGATTAGTGTCTATAGGACCAGGTGCGATACAGTTCACGTTAACGTTGAAGTCCGCCATCTCTCTAGCGAATGCTCGCGTAAACCCTTCAACACCTGCTTTTGAAGCCGCATAGATGGACTCACCTTTCAACCCTAAGGCAACAGCTATGGTTGAAAAATTAATTATAGAACCTACCTTATTTCTTAACAGTAAAGGCGCTATCTGCTGGCAGCAATAGATTGTACCAAGAAGATTTGTATGAATGATATTTTGTGAAATATTAGGCGGCGTCGTAACAGCAAGATTCATTGATGCAATACCTGCTGCATTCACTAGACCGTCTACCTTAACTCCGTCTTTCCTAAGCCTCTGCGCTACAGCTTTAACGTTAGCATAGGAGGATACATCACAACTCATCGAAGGAAATGTAATGCCCTCTACATTCCTAGCCAGTCCAAAAACGGCTATATTTTTTGATATAAGCCTGTCACAGATAGCTCTACCTAAGCCCTTGCTAGCCCCTGTGACGACAATCATTTCTGAGCTTCCATTTGATTGATGAACTCAGTAGCCAAACAGCCTGCCGTCCTAAACATACTTCGCGACTTGGACATTGCTGTGTCTGACGTCCAGTCAAACTCAAAACCTAACTCTAAAGCTTTGTCTTGCAGTGCGAGGCACAGTTCAACCAGCCTCATAGAATCCAACAGGCCCTCACCGCCGATTAGCGGCGTAACGTCAGTAATGCTCAATGAGTCATCTTTAAGCAGTTCCGTGATGGCAGCGAATACTTGGGACTTGATTGTTGTAGCGTCAGACATAGGAACCTCGAGAAATTAAGATAACGAAGCTGCGAAATGGATTGTAACAACCACAGTAGTTTTCAGCCCACAAAACATCTATGGCCTTCTTATACCAGATATAGCCGCTAAACGTCAATACAAATTGAAGATTGTTATGAGCAAGATGGCCGAACTGTTGAAGCAAAAGGAAGAACTTGAGAAAGCGATGCACATTTTTCAGAGCGTCTGTGTTGGGATCGCGTTATGAGAGAAGTTGAGTTGGGGGGCCGCGCGTGCTGAGAGAAAAGAAAAAGAGCGTATCGGCAAGGCCGGAACTGAAACAACAAAAGTTGCTTCGAGTAAACTGAGGTTGCCGTCAAAAGTAATTGTTGACGGGCCGGCGGCGGACTGATGATTGATTGCAACACAGATGGGGCAGACGTGGTGGTCAGCCGTGTCCTCATAAAAATGGGTGGCCCCCACAGACATGGTAAAAAAGAGAAACAGGATAAGTAAGCCTGTAAAGCGATTGTATCTGAGCATAACGCGATCTTCAATCATATTGATGTGTTAAATTACCTGTTGAACTTGTCAAGCGTTTTCGGATACATTTTTGAGTTCCAGTTCGCGTGATTACTATGTGTACTCATTAATTTTCAATATAAGCAACCGTTATTAACAACATAAAAGGAAGAACTGTGCGTTTCACAAAAAAACTTAAAATTATACAATACATATTGAATTTTGCTCATGATATCATTAATATAGTTTGAATCTCCGCACTTCAACCTCCCCCTGCTCGAGTTATATATAAAACCTAGATGCAGAAACGTGCCTTAAGAAATTTAATGACAGCTTACAATAAGGCCCCATGAAGGAGTAACAGATATATTACAAGATACAGAGATAGCAAGAAATTCCTACGAATTTTTGTTATAATCCGTGTTGTAATCTTGACAATATCATGCTAAGAGAAGGAGATGCGAGGGTATGAGTGCTTGATTATGTGGTGCCGCTGACCGGGATCGAACCGGTACGACAGTTGCCCGTCGAGAGATTTTAAGTCTCTTGCGTCTGCCAGTTCCGCCACAGCGGCATGTTTTTGTATGAGTGAATAATATAGAATCACAGCTTTTTGTCAAGACAAATCAGGCAAAATCATCAGAAGTCTTGCTGCTTCAGCTACCTTAAGCCTCATTTTTTTTTGCAATGATCTTCTCTATCTCCTCGGCAGTGTACAGCCTGCCTTTTCCGGCTCCAGGACACCAGGAAAGCACTTCCTTGTCCCATACTGTTGTATCCATATTTTCCGGCCAGAAAGGCCAGGTGCGGCACTGCCAAGGTCTGGCTTCGTATACCTTGCAGCGGTTGTCCTGAAGAAAGGGACAGTCCCTGCCCGTGTACTGGAGTTCGTAGAGTCCATCCACCTTTTTGGTATAAGCGGCAGTGAACTCGGTCAAGGACAGATTGAGATGAGCGGCCAGGCGCCGCCGGTCGCCGAAGGACAGATAAACATAGCCGTACCTGCCGCGCGTTACACAGCACTTGCCGTCGCCCTGGCATTCGAAGCGAAGTCCCTCTTTGTAAAATCGTTTTCCTTTGCTCATTCCTACTCCGGTTCGATGGTGGAGATCAGTGAATAGGAGCCTAGTTGGTCCTTATGGAACTCCGCTTGCTCCAGCGGCTCGACAGTACACAGCGCCATGCCGTTCCGATGGGTCTCCAGCATGATCCGCTCGCACTCATGCAGTTTGAATTTGAAGACCCGAGTCAAGACCTTTACCACATGCTCCATGGCGTTGTGATCGTCATTATGGAGCAGCACTTTGTACAGCGGAACGTGAATCGCGCGCTGTTCCAAAATTGCGTTTGGAATTGTTTCGTGAAGGGACCTTGTCTTATGTGACATGATCGAACAGCGGTTATTTATTTCGGTCATATTTCGAGATCAGATCCTTCAGCTCTTCATCGTATTTGAGACCGGCCAGTTTCGCACGGGTAAGATCGGTTCGCTTCACACGCGCAGTGCGGAGATCGGCAGTGGTCAGATCAGCGGCAGTGAGCGCGGCATCGAGGAAATCCGCTTCCCTTAGATCGGCTGAAGACAGGTTCGAGACACTCAGGTCCGTTCCGTGGAATTTGGCTTGGCGCAGATCACCACCCGAACAATCAGAGCCTATCATGCTCGCACCGCGGGCATGGATTTTCGCGAGCACGGCCCCGGCGCACCTGATTCCGCCGGCGTCGGACATCTGGAGATTCGCGCTGGTGAGATCGGCCTTTTCGAAGTTTGCTGCGGAGAGCTTCGAATTGGTGAAGTCGGCTTCCCTGAGATTCGCTTCGGAAAAATCTGCGGCTACAAAGGTGGAAAACGTGAGGTCGGCTTTTTCAAGGTTCGCCCTGGAGAACATAGCGCCGGTAAAGTTCGAACTGCTCAGGTTGCACCCGGACAGGTCGCAGTTCCTGAAGCTCGACCCGCTCAGATTTGCGCTGCTCAAGCTCGCTCCGGTGAACGCTGATCCGTCGAACACCAGACCGAGGAGATCCATGCCGTTCAGGTTGACGCCGGAAAGGTCGCAGTTCGAAGCGTCCCCGGAAGATGAGGACAGCAGATAAACATCTCTTTTGGTCAGTTTCTCCATGGTAATAGTGGGACCTCCAAAGTATGATCACCCGCGAATTGTTTGATGGTGCTGACGTGAAATACCAATTTCCGTTGACAAAGAAAAAGCTGTTGAAAAGCATGGTACTTTTCAACAGCCTGTGGTGATCTTTTCTGATCGCGTCGGGAGTTTACGCCTGGCCGGCTGAACCAAGCACTTCTTTGTTCTTGTGAATGATCATCTTGATCAGTTCGTCTCTGGCCGGACCGAGATATTTTCTCGGGTCGAATTCCGCCGGCTTCTCGGCCAGGGTCTTCCGGATAAGGGCAGTCATCGCCAGGCGGCCGTCGCTGTCGATGTTGACCTTGCAGACGGCGCTTCGGGCGGCCTGTCTGAGCTGTTCCGCCGGGATACCGACAGCATCCTTCAGCGCACCGCCGTTCTTGTTGATCATCTCGACATATTCGGGAACCACGGACGAGGCACCGTGCAGCACGATGGGAAATCCCGGGATCCGTTTTTCGATCTCCTCGAGGATGTCGAACCGGAGCGGCGGCGGCACCAGGACACCACGGGCGTCGCGGGTGCACTGGGCAGGTTTGAACTTCATGGCGCCGTGCGACGTGCCGATCGAGATCGCCAGGGAATCGACATTGGTCTTTTTCACAAAGTCTTCAACCTCTTCAGGTTTCGTATAGGTTGATTTTTCCGCCGAGACCGCGTCCTCGATGCCCGCCAGCACGCCGAGCTCCCCCTCAACAACCACATCATGGGCGTGGGCGTACTCGACAACCTGCCTGGTTAGTTTCACATTTTCATCATAGGAGTGATGGGACCCGTCGATCATGACCGAGGAAAAACCGGTATCAATACAGGATTTGCAAAGCTCTAAGGTGTCGCCGTGATCGAGATGAAGGGCGAACTTCACCGAAGAACCGGCGTCATTGATCATCGCAACAGCGCCCATGGCGAGGAACCGAAGGAGCGTCTGGTTCGCGTATTTCCGGGCTCCGCTCGATACCTGAAGGATAAACGGAGATTTCGACTCCACGCATCCCATGACGATTGCCTGCAACTGCTCCATATTATTAAAATTGTATGCCGGGATAGCATACTTGCCCTTCATCGCCTTGGCGAACATCTCCGTGGTTGTAACGAGGCCGATATCCTTGTATGAGACCGTTTCCATATTTATGCGTTCCTCCTGTTGAAAAAGTTAGTATGCACTTTGCCGCAGTTTATCACAAAATTCGTGAGAACTTCAAGTAATTCGTAAAAAAGACGGGCATATTAAAAATCAGGGAACAATTTGAGCGAAAGCGTTTTACCTTGACCGAGTTGAGCGGTTGCGGAAAGAATTCCCCCTTCAATGTACTCAAGAGAAAAATGCTGATGACCCTTTTGAACGACGCTTCGTGCATTGGATGGACAGCCTGCCTCGCACCCGGCAATGCCTTTGACCATGCGCGGCAAAAGCCCCCGTAGGTCCAAGTCCTTTATTTCCACACCCGCGGTCGCCGTGAACTTCTCAATTTTCCCGACAATGGCATCAGTTTCCAGACGAAAAGGGTTTTCAATGATGATAGAAAGTGATTCTTTTCCCATGCGGACATCTAGTTCCATGCACTATTCTCCCTCTGATCATTCATGATGCGATAAAGCCATTTTCAAAAACCATACGTCATGGCAAAACGCTCTGCTGGTTTCGTATAAGACACCGGCGTGATACGTAACCGCACTCGTCTTTTTACTGCATCACTTTAGGTTAAATTCAATGCCTTTGTGAATCTCCTGATTGATGAATTGTCGGATCACTTCCTGATCGTACGGTGCGATCCGGGTGAACTGTAAACCCATGCCGGGCTCTTTGTTCGGGCCCTCGCCGGTTTTGTAGCTGTACAGTACCACGGATTCGGCGACAATGACGTGGTCATGGATCGTGATCTGCACCGTGATCGACGATTTTTTAGGATACGGTTTCTGCGTCTTGATGTACATGCCGTGTTCAGACAGGACCGTTGCGCATTCTCCCCCACCGCACAGGATGGGAATGTTGTTCACCGCCACGGGCAGGAACGCGGTTATGCGGATATTGGCACGCGGCGTGGGCTCGATGGCCGCCTGGACCGTGCGATACAGTTCCTCGGCCTGGACCGGATTCCTGATGCAGGCGGCGGCTCCCGCCTCTATGCACTGTCGTTCTCTTTCCCGCGTGTGGGCCGAGGTATGGATAATGACCGGGATGTTTTCCGTAAGCCGCTCCTGCCTGAGCTTCCTGATCAGTTCGAGTCCGCTCATGTCCTCAAGTGCCAGTGCGGTTATGATCAGGGAAGGAACGGCCACGGATGATATTTCAAGGGTCTCGCCCGCGTTCTTTGTAGTGCCGATATTGTACTCAAACCGCTGAAGGAGCATTGAGACATAGAGCCGGTCAGTGGCGTAGCTGTCAACCACGAGCAAAAAGTGACTGGTATTGCCTTGGCTGTTTATTGTTGAATTAATATTTATAGACTTCAGCATGTGCCTTGCCTGTCTGACGCTGTCTGGAGCCGACTATTTAGTATTTAGAAGTTACTATAAAATCGGCTAAAAGGCAAGGGGTTAGATGTAGTATGATGGGTTTGAGTGTTTATGAACAGGCCTTGTATGAACAAATCCTTGACAATAACTTATTAATATCAGATAATATATACTACAAGGAATGAAGCCCATCCTCTGCCGCGTCACCATGAGCGGCATATCTGTTTTTTAAGTCGTTCAAGAAACGCAAGGAGCAAGCTTTGCCCCCTGAATACCTGGAATTTGAAAAACCGATCGCAGAGCTGGAAAAAAAGATCGAGGAACTGACGCTTTTCACCTCCAACGGGAACATCGACCTCGAGGAAGAAATACTCAAACTCCAGAAGAAATCCGATCAGCTGGTGGTCGAGATCTATTCCCGGCTCACACCGTGGCAGAAGGTCCAGATCTCGCGGCATGCGAACCGCCCCTATACCCTTGACTATATCGAGGCAATGCTCACCGATTTCACCGAGATGCATGGCGACCGCGGTTTTGCCGACGATCCAGCCATCGTCTGCGGCATGGCTAAACTGGACACCATGCCGGTCGTGGTGATTGGCCATCAGAAAGGCAGGACTCTGAAAGAGCGGGTGTACCGAAACTTCGGTCAGCCGAATCCCGAGGGATACCGCAAGGCCTTACGACTGATGCGATTTGCGGATAAATTCAACAAGCCCATTATCACGTTCATAGATACCCAGGGCGCCTATCCCGGCATCGGCGCGGAAGAACGGGGACAGGGTGAGTCCATCGCCCGGAACCTCTATGTTATGTCCATGCTCAAAGTGCCCATCGTTACAGTGGTGATCGGTGAAGGCGGGAGCGGCGGCGCACTGGCCCTGGGTGTAGCGGACCGCGTGCTGATGTTCGAACACTCAACTTATTCGGTCATCTCCCCCGAAGGGTGTGCCGCCATTCTCTGGAACAACGGCTCCAAAGCGAGCGAGGCCGCCGAACTGCTCAAAATAACGGCGCAAGACTTATTCCATATGAAGGTGATCGATGAAGTGGTGGAGGAGCCCATCGGCGGGGCGCACCGCGACCCGCGGCGGGCCGCGGAATTGCTCAAAGAGGCCATTACGAGGAACCTGGCGGAGATCAAGGCCCTGCCGACCGACGAACTTGTGAAACTGCGGTATGAGAAGTTCAGGAAACTGGGAATGTTCGACCAATTGTAGCGGTTTCACTCGATATCTTTTTTCAACCGTTCAATGGCGTTCTTGCCCTCCTTCAGCGCGTCCTGGATGTTTGTGTACGCGGACAGGAAGAGCAGAAGACAGTACTCATCAGCTACGGGAATTACCAGTTCGCTTCCCTGGTCCAGAGAGAACAGCACCGCGTGGACCTCACCGAGCCCCAGCCGCTTGCTGATATCCTTGATCTTATCGAGTTGAATTTCCTTCCATGCGCCGATGAGCCGCGCGTCGATCGTGTCGTCTCCCGACTGTGCAATCGTTTCCCCGTCGCCGTCCAGAAAGATCGCGCCCCGCGCCCCATCTACCGATGCCACCAGGTTGTCCAATATCCGCTTGATCAAGCATGCCTCCGGAGAAAAATAGTATCAGGAATCACACTGCTCATTTCTGTGTTCCGTTGTTGTTTTCCTTAGTCAGCTAAACAGCCAGAAGAAAAGAAAGGTGGTCCCTGCGCCGAGCGCGGCGCCTGCAAAAACCTCGACAGGCCGGTGGATGCCCGTGGACCACCTGCTCCAGCTAACCATAACGGCAAGCAGGAGGGTCAGGAGCAGGATTGGGACTGAACCGGTCAGATACCATGCAGCGGTCAAAATGGAAAAGGATACAGCAGCATGGCCGCTCGGCATCCCACCCTGAAGGGGCTCGCCTTTCCCGAAAAAAACCTTGATAATGATGACCAGGATGACGACGACGGCAAGTGCGACAAAAGCCACCACGTCGTTCGGCGATTTTCGCATTTGCCAATGCCCTGTCAGGACGGTTGACTTGAGGGCCGGGTACAGAATGAGATATCCGAGCGTCAGAGCGCCGATGGAGGCGATGAGAACGACACCGGCGGCTATGTCCTTTGCATTTTTTGCCCGGGGGTGGAATTCCTCGGAGATCATATCGACCGTCGTTTCGATGGCGGTGTTCAGCATCTCGGTGGCCAGAACAAGCACGATTGCCATACACAGCAGAATGAACTCGATCCGGGATATGTTCAGGACCAGACCCAGAATGAGCGCCGCAAGAGCGGAAAACAGATGCCAGCGCATGTGCCGCTGGGTCTTGACGGCGAAAATGATCCCTTCGATTGCCACATTGACACTCTGCAGCCAGGTCTTCGGTTTCATGCAAAAAGCCTCTCCAGGAGCTGCCGCTCTTTACGCTCCATACGGCGGGCATCCTTCGTGTTTTGTTCGTGATCGTAACCGAGCAAATGGAGCAGTCCATGGATCAGCAGACGTTCCACTTCACGGCTTATCGAATGTCCGGCAGCCAGGGCCTGGCGCTCGGCACGGGGTAGCGAAATCACGATATCGCCCAGCATTTCTGGCTGGATGTGGGCGAATTTCCCCTCCCGCAGCGAGAAGGACAGAACATCGGTGGTTGTTGCTTTTCCGCGATACGTGCTGTTGAGCGAACGCATGGCACGGTCACCAATGAACAGAACGCTCAATTCGGCGTCAGGAAGACCGAGGCTCCGCAGAAGCTTCGCGAGTTTTGACCTGAGCGCCGTTATCGGAGGCCTTTTTTTCCTCAGATTGCATTTTATCCTGATGTTCATGGTATTTTTTGTCTCCATTGAAGTCCATGCCGGGGTAGTCGATTCGGTGGTGAAAGATTCCGGTCAGGACAAGATTGAATCTCCTGGATATAACGCGCAGGTCCTTGAGCGTAAGGTCGCACATGCTCAGCTGATCGTCAAGAAAAAAACGCGTAAGAACGCTGTTCGTCAGCATCTGGATCCGGTGGGGAGTCGGATCGTCAAGGGTCCGTGATGCCGCTTCAACGGCGTCGGACAGCATGACAATGGCCGCCACCTTCGTCCTTGGACGGGGCCCGGGATAACGGTAGTCCTCTTCGGCGACGGAGGCAAAGGGCTGAAGCTCTTTCGCCTTTTGATAGAAATAGGTAATTAAGGATGTGCCGTGGTGTTGCTGAATGATATCGATGATTTGTGATGGAAGCCGGTGTGCCCGGGCGATATCCATCCCCTCTTTTACATGCGACGCAATGATCAGACTGCTCATGGACGGCATGAGCCGGTCGTGCTTGTTCTCCGACGGCCGCTGGTTCTCGATGAAATACTCTGGTTTATGCGTCTTCCCCACATCGTGGTAGTAGGCGCCCACGCGTGCAAGAATGGGGTTCTCGCCGATGGCTTCGGCGGCGGCCTCAGCCAGATTCCCGATGAGAATGCTGTGGTGGTAAGTCCCCGGGCTCTTGTACACCAGGTCCTTGAGCAGCGGCTGGTTGGGGTCCAGGAGTTCCAGCAGCTTGATATCCGTGGCGATGTCGAACACCGTTTCAAAGAAAGGCACCAGCGCCGAGACGATTGTGGATACGACAAATGCGCCGAAGACACCCGCCACCAGGTCGGTGGCCCCGCGGTTCCAGAGTTCTCCCCGGTACAAGTCGATGCCGGTGATGACCAGGATATTGACGAGTGCGGTCAGCGCACCTGCCCTGAGCAGGGCAGTCCGCTTCTTGCATCTGATTACGCTGAGCGCCGCGGCGATGCTGCTGAGAAAGTAATAAACCGGGATAAAGGGCTCCCCCTGGAACAGGATCCCGAGCAGGATGCTGACGAAGAAGGATAAACCCAGCGCGAGATGAAAATCAAGGAGCAGGCTGGTCAGCATGGCGCCGATAGCCACGGGAAGCGCAAAGCCGATCGTCATGACATCGAGATGAAGCTTGTCCGCCAGAAGCATAAGCACGTACTTCGCCGTATGAGACAGAATGACCGTAAGAAGCAGCAGGCAGGCGAGCAGTACGATCTTCTTCCGGTCCGCAATGAGCGCTGGACGGTACCGCTTGATGTCCCGGTAGAACAGGTAGAGAAGCATCAGGATGAGCACCATGAGACCGAGGTAGGCATGGGTCCGGTTGCCGATGCCTTCCCCGCGGGCGAGTTCCAGGAGGATGCGTTCCGCCCGTTCCGTTACCCGGTGTCCTGATCCGACAATCAGTTCTCCCTTGTTCACCTTGAGCGAGAGCATGGTTTGGTCGGGTCCCTGGTATTCGATGTAGAAGGTATAAGGCGACGTGATATCCCGCGTGGCAGTCTCCCCTTTTTCTAAAAGCGTTATGCGGGGAATCAGCACATATGCGAGAAGGGCGGCGGTTACAACGGCGATGGCGATATTGGCGATTCTGGTCGATGGAGCGACTCCCGCAGGGACCTCGTCATGGTGGTCGTGGTTCTGGTCCTGGGATGTGGTCAGAATTTTCGCCGCAGATTTATTATTGCTGTTCATCTTTTGCCTCATGCTGCTCGTATGCTTTAATGATCTGCTGTACCAGCCGGTGGCGGACCACATCTTTGTGCGTGAAATACACAAACCGGATGTCCTCGATGCCCTCGAGTATCTTCTGTGCTTCGATGAGACCCGAACTCCTGGAGTTTGGGAGGTCGATCTGGGTAATGTCTCCGGTGATCACGGTTTTCGAGTTGAATCCGAGCCTGGTGAGAAACATTTTCATCTGCTCGGTTGTGGTGTTTTGCGCTTCATCGAGAATAATGAAGGAGTCGTTCAGTGTGCGGCCGCGCATGAACGCGAGCGGCGCTATCTCAATGTCACCCCGTTCCACTAGCTTGTTCGCCTTCTCCGTCTCAATCATGTCGTAGAGCGCATCGTAGAGCGGGCGAAGGTAGGGATTGATCTTTTCTGCCAGATCGCCGGGAAGAAAACCAAGCTTTTCACCGGCCTCCACTGCAGGGCGCACCAGGATAATCCGGCTCACCTCACGCTTGAGGAGTGCGGAAACCGCTGTGGCCATGGCGAGATAGGTCTTGCCCGTCCCGGCCGGCCCGATGCCGAAGACAATATCATGCTGCTTGATCGCTTCGATGTATTTGCGCTGGGCCTCGTTCTTCGCTGCAACAGGACGTTTACCGCTTGAGACGGGGATTGCTTTCTTAAAGATGTTTTTCAAAGATGAGGATGAATCGGAGGCAAAGGCATGAATGGCGGTTTTGACGTCGTCTTTCTCGACAATGATACCCTGACCAAGCATATCGTCAAGCTGCCTGATGAGGAGTTCGACCTTGGAGACATTTTTTTCGTCACCCTCGATCTGAACGCTGTTCCCTCTGGCGTGCAGGACCACCCCATACGTGTTCTCAATAAGCCTGAGATTCTTGTCTTTGTCGCCGTAAAGGCTTGGCAGCGACTGTTCGTTCTCTATGGCCAGTTTGACGGCAAAGCTTTTCATGAAGGTGCGATCACTGCGGCTGCCAGAGCCCCTTTTCGAGTGTGTGTCATGGTAGCATTTTGAAATATCAAAGTCAATTGTAACCGCTCAAGACAGTCAAATCATACCATCTTGTCCGATAAAACTCAAGCACTCATCAGGGCAGCCTCAGGTGGCCGCAAAAAAAGGAAGCTTTTTACAGCCTTCCCGAGGTATAATACGCCCCATGCAAAAAGGGAAATCACTCCTGCTGTATCTGTTCCTGACGCTCTTTGCCGTGTTCATCGGCGGAGGAACGGGGTTTCTCATCTTTTCCGCCTGGGACCTTCCCGAGGTCAATACTCTCGAACAATACCGGCCGAGCATCACGTCCCGCGTTTATTCCGAAGACAACAAGCTGCTTGCCGAATTTTTCCTCGAGAATCGCACGCCCGTGGCTCTTTCGGATGTGCCCGATATGCTGATTAAGGCGCTTATTGCCGCCGAGGACGCTCAATTCTATGTCCATCACGGCCTTGATCCGCGCGGAATCGCCCGGGCCTTGTACCGCAATGTTCGGTCGAAAAAGGTTATGGAAGGCGGCAGCACCTTGACACAACAGCTTGCGAAGGTGCTTTTTCTGACCCCCGAGCGAAGTTATACCCGTAAATTAAAGGAAATGACTCTTGCGCTCAGGATCGAGCAGAGGTACACCAAGCAGGAAATTCTTGCGCTCTACCTGAACCAGATTTATTTTGGTAACGGCGCCTATGGTGTGGAAGCTGCGGCCCAAATCTATTTCGGGAAGCGCGCCAGAGAGATGAGCCTCGCTGAAAGCGCCCTTCTCGCCGGTCTTCCCCGGTCCCCGAAATACTATTCTCCCTTCAAGTCACCGGGGAGCGCAGCGTCACGGCGCGCCTATGTTCTGAACCGGATGGCAGCCACCGGAGTCATCTCCCGTGATCAGGCGGAGGACGCGAAGAAAGTCCCCCTGCCGGTCCAGACAACGATAAAAACAGGCGGACCGGCGCCCTATTTTGTCGAATATGTCCGGCAAAAAGTGGAAGATCGCTTTGGATCGAGCATCCTCTATTCCGGCGGACTGAATATCACCACAAGCATCAACATGGAACTCCAGCACTATGCTGAGGAAGCTGTGGCATCGGGTATCGTGAAGATCGAGTCCCGGCACAAACACCATGCAGGATCTCCACTCCAGGCTGCGCTTCTTGCCATAGATCCTGCAAGCGGCCGCATCCGTGCCATGGTAGGCGGACGGGACTTTGGTCAAAGCCAGTTCAACCGTACATGGCAGGCCCTGCGGCAGCCCGGTTCGGCCTTCAAACCGATCATCTATGCTGCGGCCCTGGATCGCGGTTTCGGTGCCTCCGACCTTCTCGACGATTCCCCCCTGACGATCAAACTGGACCGGAACAAAAGCTGGTCGCCGGAGAACTTTTCGCGGACCTATCAGGGCATGGTGACGCTTCAGAGGGCGCTTCTCCAGTCGTTGAATGTGCCGACCATCAGGCTGCTCGAAAAGATCGGCATCAACGAGACCATTCAGTTTGCCGATAAATTCGGCATTAAAAGCAGGCTCGGTCCCTATTTATCCCTGGCTCTCGGCAGTTCCGACATGACGCTTGCCGAACTGACAGCCGTATACGCAATATTCGCCAATCACGGCATCAGGATGGGGCCGGTGTCGATCCTGACGATCACTGACAGTACCGGCCGGGTGCTTTATCAGAGCGATGCGCTTCCCACCCAAGCCATCAAGCCTGAGACAGCTTACCTCACCACTTATCTCCTCAAGGGGGTGATCGAGCGGGGAACGGGATGGAGTGCCCGGGAGCTCGGAAGGCCTGCGGCCGGAAAAACAGGCACGACCAACGACTACCGTGACGCCTGGTTCATCGGGTATACCCCCGTTCTCGTGACCGGCGTCTGGGTAGGATACGATGATCAGTCCAGTATCGGTCCCAAAGAGACAGGAGCGCGCGCCGCTCTCCCGATCTGGATCGATTTCATGAAAAAGGCGCATATCGGCCGGGCAAGCGAAGATTTCACCTCACCCGGGGGGATTGTTTTCAAACAGATCGATCCCCGCACCGGTCTGCTCAGTACGGAAAGCTGCAAGCAGTCCGTTCGCCAGGCGTATCTTCCGGGTACGGAACCGCGGCAGTATTGCAATGAGACAGGTGGCGTCACCGAAGCGCCGCTCATCCAGGATGAAGCGCCGGAACCCGGGCAAGCCGGGATGGACCATTAGGTTGGCCGCAATCGAGCTCACCCTGCACACGCGCATAGCATGGCCTGTATTCGCGCAGCGCACTCATAAGCACTGGCCTCAGGCTCGTTAACGCTGGGGCAGGCAAAGAAGACTAAAAAATAGCCGTGAATAAAGTGTTTTAGCTGTAATTCTCTCTGCGCCCCCTGCGTTCATTCGAGGCCAACAGGTTTGACCTGAGTAGGAAGCATTATTCTTTCCAACAAAATTACTTTTCTATTGACAATGAAATACCACTTTGTTATATTTGCGCAGTCAAATGGCGGTACGTATTCCGGCACATGCGGGTGTAGCTCAGCTGGTAGAGCGCGACCTTGCCAAGGTTGAGGTCACGAGTTCGAATCTCGCCACCCGCTCCATTTTTTCAGTTCAGAGTGTCGAGTTCGGAGTTAAACATTCACATCTCGTAACGCCTAACTCGCAGTCTTCTTTGTTCACTCCCAACTCCCAGCTCTGAACTCCGTACTTAACTAAATACTCAAGCGGCGGCGTAGCCAAGTGGCTAAGGCAGAGGTATGCAAAACCTTCATTCATCGGTTCAAATCCGATCGCCGCCTCC
>Ga0315281_10006702_pt1 | contig 16340 bp, 17 predicted proteins | sample YL17G07_0_MG_FD_204540 | JGI IMG/M metagenome (GOLD analysis project Ga0315281, IMG submission 204540) | Sediment microbial communities from Yellowstone Lake, YNP, Wyoming, USA - YL17G07_0 | ecosystem: Environmental > Aquatic > Freshwater > Lake > Sediment | place: USA: Wyoming | collected... | reverse complement strand
TATAGTTATCGAGCGACTTGCTCATTTTTTCCACACCGTCGGTTCCCGGAAGAATCGGCATCGTAAGCGTGATCTGTGGTTCGAGGCCGTATTCGCGCTGAATTTCTCTTCCCACGAGGAGATTGAATTTCTGATCGGTGCCACCGAGTTCGACGTCCGCTTTGATCGCCACCGAGTCCATCGCCTGGGCGAGAGGGTAGAGCATTTCATGTACGCTAATGGGTTCCCCGGCTTTATAGCGATGAGTGAAGTCGTCTCGTTCGAGCATGCGGGCAACCGTGTATTTTGAGGCCAGCAGGACGACATCGCCAAATGTCATTTTTCCCAGCCACTCTGAGTTGTAAAACATCGAGATCCGCTGCGCGGAGAGAATCCTGGTGGCTTGCTCAAAATAAGTTTGGCCGTTGCGCCGTGTTTCTTCAAGCGTGAGCGACGGCCGCGTTTTGCTGCGCCCTGAAGGATCGCCGATCATTCCCGTAAAATCTCCAATAATGAGAATGGCCTGGTGTCCCAAATCTTGAAACTGACGAAGTTTTCGGAGAACGACAGAATGCCCGAGATGGAGGTCGGGCCTGCTCGGGTCGCATCCGAGCTTTACATTAAGGGGTTTTTTCGACTTGATGGACTTTTCAACCTTCTTGGCGAGTTCGCCCTCCGGGATGATCTCCGAAACGCCCCGCTTGATGACGTCCATCTGTTCGTTAAGTGGCGGGAACAATTCTTATGAAGAACTCCTTTTGAGCCGCTTGGCAACTTCCCGCTGAGCGTCGCGTTTCGCAACTGCTTCTCGTTTGTCGAAAGTTTTTTTGCCGCGAGCCAGGGCAAGTTCGATTTTTGCGTACGGTCCCTTGAAATAGACGGAAAGAGGTACGAGGGTCAGTCCTTTTTCCGCCACGCGCCCAAAAAGCCTTCGGATTTGTTTTTTTTGAAGCAAGAGACGCCGATCGCGTTTCGGTTCATGGTTGTTGATATTCCCTTGCTCATAAGGGCTGATGTGCAATCCGAGAAGCCAGACTTCGCCCTTCTTGATCACGGCGTATCCGTCTTGGAGGTTGGCGTTACCGCTGCGGAGAGATTTGACTTCTGTTCCTTTAAGTGCAATTCCAGCTTCGACCGTTTCGAGAATTTCGTATTCATGACGAGCTTTTCGATTAGAAACCACAACCCGCTGTTCAGAATCGGCCATCCCGTCAATTTTTTTTGTTTCAAACTTAACGGAAAAGTGCACAAGAATCAATACGCAGATGAGACACAGATTCGAGCAGATCTCGCAGATGCAAATTTTTGGTGTACGCCACGATGAATGCCGATTCAAAACAAACCTGGCCCAAAATCTGGAACATCAGTTGACCGCGAAAGGTGTTATCTGCGAAAATCTGACTCGATCTGCGTTCATCTGGGGTGCGTTGCCTTTCTACACAGTTCTGACTATATTAATGCCCGATTTTGTTCAGGAAAACGGCTGAAGTCTCTCTGCTTGAAAGGAAATCGATGCCAGAACGACAACTTGACGTCACCATAGTAGGAGCAGGTCCGGGTGGATATGTGGCCGCTATCAGGGCGGCTCAACTTGGTTTCAAGGTGGGATTGGTGGAGCGTGACAAGCTTGGTGGAGTGTGCCTGAACTGGGGCTGCATCCCCTCAAAGGCCCTTCTCAAGAGTGCAGAGCTTTACAACTCCTTCAAAAAGGCCGAGGAATTTGGGATTTCCGCGAAAGATGTGACGTTTGATTTTTCGAAGATCATCAAGCGGAGCCGGGACATCGCAGACAGGCAGTCGAAAGGCGTTGAGTACCTGATGAAGAAAAACAATATTCAGGTGATCTCAGGTGCTGCCAAATTGACTGGCAAGAATTCGATTGAGATAAGCAGCGGCGGCAAGGTTGTCGAAACCGTCAAGACGAAATATACCATTCTCGCCACCGGTGCGCGGCCACGCAGCATTCCGGGCGTGACGATTGACGGAAAAAAAGTCGTTTCGAGCAGCGAGGCGATGGTTTTGCCCGAACAACCCAAATCGATGGTCATCATAGGTGGCGGCGCGATTGGAATCGAGTTTGCATATTTTTACAACGCGCTCGGCACAAAGGTGACAGTAGTGGAAATGATGCCTTCCATCCTTCCCCTGGAAGACAAGGAAATCACCAAAATTCTCGATTCAACTCTCAAGAAATCGGGCATCGAAATTCTCACGGATGCGAAAGTTGAAGGTTTAAATGTGGGAAAGGAAGTCACCGTGAGCGTCGCAACGAAAGAAGGAAAAGTCGATCTTCACGGGGACGTTGTGTTGATGTCAGTGGGCGTTCAGGGAAATTCTGAGAACCTCGGATTGGAAGCCCTGGGTGTCAAGATTGAGAGGGGATTCATCAAAGTGGACCAGTTTGGGAAAACGAGTGTGGATTCCATTTATGCTATTGGCGACGTCTCCGGCCCGCCCCTTCTCGCACACGTCGCCTCGCACGAAGGCGTTGTCGCAGCTGAACATATGGCAGGGAAGGCTAAGCACGGCATCGACCGCAACAATGTACCAAGCTGTACCTATTGCCAGCCGCAGGTGGCAAGCGTCGGGATGACCGAAGAAGCGGCTCTCGCGGCGGGTTACAAGCTCAAAATCGGACGGTTTCCAATGCGGCCACTCGGCAAAGCCATGGCGACTGGAGAAACCACAGGAATGGTCAAGCTTATATTCGATGAAAAATATGGAGAACTCCTCGGCGCGCATATTATCGGTTCCGAAGCAACCGAAATGATTGCAGAATTAGGCGTTGCAAAAGCCCTTGAAACAACGTATGAGGAAATCTTTCACACGATGCACGCCCATCCAACGTTCTCCGAAGGGATTATGGAAGCAGCAGGGGAAGCCTACGGAGTTGCCCTTAATATCTGACTTTTCGTGAATAGACTGGCGATCACCGACATAGGGCGTTCCCGATTTGCCGACGCCTGGCAGCTTCAGCAGAAGCTTTTCCATCTTCGGCATTATGGTGCAATCGGAGACCTGCTGATGTTCACAGAGCATGAGCACGTCTACACGATTGGAAAAGGCGGAGACGAGAACCACGTGCTGGCAAGTCAGGCGGAGTTGAAAGAAACCGGCACCGACGTATTCCGGATCGACCGCGGTGGAGATGTCACATATCACGGCCCCGGTCAAATCGTCGGCTATCCCATCCTCGACCTCAACCTCTATTTTGCCGATATCCATCGCTATCTCCGATGCCTTGAAGAAGTGATTATTTTGGCCTTGAACGATTATGGAATTGAAGCAACCAGAGAGCACGATTTTACAGGCGTGTGGGTCAATGGAGAAAAGATTGCGGCCATCGGCGTCAAAGTGAGCAAATGGATTACGATGCATGGCTTTGCTTTAAATGTGAGCAGTGATTTGTCGAAGTATGACCGAATAATCCCCTGCGGCATTTTTCACAAAGGCGTCACATCGATGGAGCGAATTTTGGGCAAGAGCATCCCATTGGCGGACGTTCAGGAAAAACTGACAACTGCGTTCAAAAACGTATTCGGCTGCACAACGTTCGCCATGCCTTATCCTTCGCTGCTCCAGCTCGCGAAAAAGGCCGAACCAGCACAAGTTTAACTGCACGAAGAATTGATGACTCAACGAAATTCAGATATTGCTGTCCAGGAAAGGAGGGAAGGGATCCTGCCCAAAGAGGAACTCGTGCGGGCCTACCGGCTTATGCTAACGGCGCGCAAACTCGACGAAAAGCATCTTATCCTTCTCAAGCAAGGCAAATCGTTTTTTAACATTTCCGGAGTCGGACATGAAGCCGCCCAGGTTGCCGCAGCGATGAACCTGAAGTCTGGATACGACTGGGCCATGCCGTATTATCGCGATCTTGCTTTTTGCCTGACGTTCGGGATGACGCCGGAAGAAGTTTTTCTGGAGGCCTTTCATCGCGCAGAGGGCCCCGGCACCGGCGGGCGACAGATGCCCTCGCACTGGGGCAAAAAAGAAGCCCGCATCATCACACAATCCAGTCCGACGGGAACGCAGTATTTGCAGGCGACGGGGCTTGCGCTGGCGATCAAGAAAGAGAAATCCGACGAGGTGGTGTACGTTTCGGGCGGAGAAGGGTCCACGAGTGAAGGTGAATTCTTTGAAGCCGTGAACTGGGCGGCACGCGAAGCTCTTCCGGTTTTGTTTTTCATACAGGATAACAAGTATGCGATCTCAGTGCCCGTGGCGCAGCAAACAGCCGGAGCTTCGGTCTTCGAAGTAACAAAAGGCTTCAAGGGGCTTGAGCGGATTCGTTGCGACGGGACGAATTTCGTCGAAACGTATGCAGCGGTGCATCGCTCCGTTGCACAGCTCAGAAATGGAGCCGGCCCGGTTTTACTGGTGGCCGATGTCGTAAGGCTCCTCCCGCACTCCTCGTCCGATGATCACCTGAAATACAGGAACAAGGAAGATCTGGAAAAGGAAAAACAGCGCGACCCGCTTCCTCAGATGGCTCGCTATCTCATCGAGCAGGGTTACCTGACGGACCACGAAGCGACTGAGATGCAGGATCAGGCGAAGAAAGTTGTCGAAGCCGCCGCAGATTGGGCGGAAACGAGGCCGTTACCCGATGCGTCAACCGTTCAACTGCATGTGTATGGCGAAGCGCACGCCAACCCTCCGAAAGATTTTATCGAGCCTCAACCCTCGGGGAACAAGGTCGTCCTCGTGGATGCAGTGAATCATGCTCTCGCAGAAGAACTCGAGCGCGATCCGAAAATTCTGGTCTTTGGTGAAGATGTTGCGGGAGGCAAGGGAGGCGTCTTCACCGCGACGAGAGGGCTGACGGCAAAGTTTGGTGAAAACAGGTGCTTCAACTCGCCGCTTGCGGAAGCGAGCATCATCGGGGTCGCCATCGGCATGGCGCTCAAGGGCTGGAAACCTGTACCCGAAATTCAATTCGGCGACTACATTTGGCCGGGGTTCATGCAAATCCGCGATGAACTTGCGATGATGCGCTACCGTTCCAACGGTGCGTGGACATGTCCGGTTGTTATTCGCGTTCCCGTGGGCGGGTACATTCATGGAGGCCACTATCACAGTCAGTGCATCGAAAGCATCATGGCCCACATTCCGGGCATTCGCCTGGCATTTCCTTCCAACGCTTCGGATGCCAAGGGTTTGCTTAAGGCGGCGATCAGAGGCGACGATCCTGTGATTTTCATGGAACATAAGGGCCTTTACCGACAGGGTTATGCCTCCTCGTTGGAACCGGATCAAAATTTTGTACTTCCATTTGGCGTTGCCGCTGTGAGAAGAGAAGGAACGGATATCTCGGTTATCACCTACGGAGCCACCGTTCAACAGTCGCTCGAGGCTGCAAGGACGATGGAAGAAAAAGGCGTCAGTGTCGAAGTCATCGACTTGCGGACGTTGAATCCGCTGGATGATGAAGCAATGTTCCAATCGGCGAGGAAAACGGGGAAAGTGCTTGTTGTCCACGAGGATACGTTGACGGCCGGTTTTGGCGCCGAACTTGCGGCACGAATTTCCAAGGATTGTTTCGAGTATCTTGATGGTCCTGTCATGCGGGTTGGTGCCTTGGATACACCCGTACCGTACAGTCCGCCTTTGGAAGATGCCATGTTGCCGAACAAAGAAAAAATCGTTTCTGCACTCGAAGAACTTTCTGCTTACTAAAGGAGTAAAGCGTGCAAGTTGAAGTGGTGATGCCCAAGATGGGAGAGAGTATCCAGGAGGGGAAAGTCCTTCGTTGGACCAAGAAAGTTGGCGATAAGATCCAGAAAGACGAGACGATCCTTGAAATCAGCACGGATAAAGTAGATTCAGAAATCCCTTCACCGGTTGGCGGAATCCTGGCGAAGATCATTGTTCCGGAGAATGATACAGTTCCTGTCGGAACAGTGATTGCGATGATTGAAACCGATGTTGCCGCGAAAATTGACCCATCGTCACCAACGCCTGCGCCATCACGGAGAGAAGAACGGCCAACGGAAGACTCGGTTGCTTCGTCACCGTCCATGGTTACGACGGCCCTTGCACCTCCACAGAGCGTATCTTCCAGACGTTCCAACGGCCAACGGTTCTATTCCCCTCTTGTTCGAACCATTGCGAAGAAGGAAGGCGTTTCGGCCACGGAGCTCGACCAAGTCCATGGCACAGGAGCGCAGGGCAGGGTGACCAAGCACGACCTGATGTCCTACCTGGGAAGACGGGGAGCCCAGCCTGCTCCTGCATCCGGTGTGCGGCTCGATTTCAGCATCCAGCGGCTGGATGAAAAAGAACTTCTGAGGAAGTATCCGGCGCCGAAGTATCAAATCGTGTCCATGGACAATGTTCAGCAGAAAATGGCTGAGCACATGGTGCGGAGCGTGCATACCTCGCCGCATGTTCAGGCGATCGATGAAATCGACATGACTCCCATCGTGAATATCCGAGCTCACCATTCGGACGACTTTGAAAAGAAAGAAGGTTTCAAACTTACCTACACACCGTTTTTCTGTGTGGCTGTCGTCCAAGCGCTCAAAGAATTCCCGATTGTCAATAGTTCGCTCGAGGGCGACAAGATCATCATGAAGCGGTCGGTGAATCTCGGCATGGCTGTCGCAGCACCTTCAGGCCTGATTGTCCCAAACATCAAGAATGCAGAGGAATTGAGCTTCATCGGCTTGGCCCGGGCGGTGAACGATATTGCGGTACGCACTCGCAACAAAAAGCTCAAGCCTGAAGAAATCCAGGATGGAACTTTCACAATTACGAACTACGGCATCTTTGGAAACATCATCGGCATTCCGATCATCAACCAGCCGCAAGTGGCAATCCTGGGAATCGGGGCAATCAAAAAGCGCCCGGTTGTCATCACGGACCAGGAAGGCAACGACATGATTGGAATCCGTTCCATGTCGTATTTCACGCTCTCGTTCGACCACAGGATTCTGGATGGCGCCATCGGCGGGCAGTTCCTGGCCAAGGTAAAATCGAATTTGCAGAATATGGACTTCAATTCAGTCAAGTAAATGTAGGACGGCCTGCCCGCCTTCGTGAACCATAAGGCAGGCGGGCGTTAGCGCCGTCTTACTATGAAAAAATGGAATTCATCATAGACGAAATACCTGTAACAACGCCCGAGCCCCCGCAGCCCCGGAGGCCGGATTGGCTGAGGGCAAGGATCCCCGGCGGCGAGAATTATTCGCGCTTGTTCAACATCATGCGCCAGCGCAAGCTGCACACGGTATGCGAGGAAGCTCGTTGTCCCAACATGGGCGAGTGCTGGAATGCAGGGACAGCGACCTTCATGATCCTTGGCGACATTTGCACGAGGTCGTGCGGCTTTTGTGCCGTGAAAACCGGCCGGCCGCTTGAAGGTTTGGATTGGGATGAGCCGCGACGTGTGGCGGAGGCCGTGGAGCAGATGGAGATTCGGCATGCCGTGATCACATCGGTGAACCGGGACGAGCGGAAGGATGGCGGGGCGCCGATCTTTGCTGAGACGATCCGTGAGATTCGAAAACGCGTTCCACAGTGCCGTATCGAAGTCCTCATTCCCGATTTCAAGGGCAGTGAAGAAGCACTCGATATTGTCCTCAAGGCGAGGCCGGACGTGCTGAACCATAATATTGAGACCGTTCCCCGCTTGTATAAGACGGTCCGGCCGCAGGCGAATTATCAGCAGTCGCTGGAGGTGTTGGAGCGAAGCAAGAAAAAGGGTTTTCTGACCAAAACGGGTATGATGCTCGGCATCGGCGAACAGACGGAAGAAGTGCTTCAGTGCATGCGGGACATTCGGACTGCTCACTGCGATATTTTGACGTTGGGCCAGTACCTGCAGCCGACGAAAGAACATCTGCCGATTGCCCGTTACGTGCATCCCTCAGAATTCTCCATGCTCAAGGAAGCGGGCATGTCGCTCGGGTTCAAGCACGTGGAATCCGGCCCGCTCGTGCGCAGTTCCTACCATGCCGAGAAGCACGTTTAGGAAAAGGATGATCACAAGATACGGTTACGACGTTTTTTTCACCATTTCCACCGTCTGCCTCGTTCTCGCCGTCATTTCAATCGTTTTTCTGGAGCCGAAGTTTTTCCGTTATGCTCTTCTCACCGCAACGGTGGTCACATTCGGCTTCACGCTGAATTTTTTCAGAGATCCGGAACGCACGACGCCTTCCGGCGACAATCTTGTGATCTCGCCGGCTGACGGCAAGGTCATCCTCATCAAGGAAGTAAATGAAGCGGAGTTCCTTCACGCGGAAGCGACTCTGATAAGCATTTTCATGTCTCCGCTGAATGTTCACGTCAACCGGAATCCGACGAGCGGTACGGTCAGGCATGTTCGGTATGTGCCGGGCGAGTTTTTTGCGGCCTTTGAGGATAAAGCGTCCGAGAAGAACGAGCAGACCATCATTGGAATTGAAAGCAGGAGAGGCAGAGTACTCTTCAAGCAGATTGCGGGCTTTGTTGCAAGGAGAATAGTTTGTACCTTACAGCAGGGTGATGAAGTGAGAGCGGGTGAACGATTTGGAATGATCAAGTTCGGCTCGCGAGTCGATGTGTTTGTCCCAAAATCAGCGGCGGTCAAAGTGAACCTTGGTGATGTGGCAGTGGCCGGCGAAACCGTTTTGGCCGAGATCCGGTAGGCCCATGGCATCTTTTGTCACAGGAACCCCCTTGCGATGAAAATCACACGCGCTGTCGTTCCAAGTCTCTTCACCGTTTTGAACATCTTTTGCGGCTTCCTGGCCATTATCTACATCAGCCGGGGGAGAATCGAGATGGCCATATGGTTTATTTTGCTGGCTGCCGCATTCGATTCGTTCGACGGTATCATGGCCCGCATCACAAAATCTTCAAGTCAGTTTGGCGTCGAGTTGGATTCCCTTGCCGACGTCGTTTCGTTCGGAGCCGCACCCGCATTCATGATCTACCAGGCGCATCTGCAAACGATGGAAAATTGGGGAATCATCGTCAGCTCGATGCCGCTCGTGTTCGGAGCCATTCGCCTTGCACGCTTCAATATCCAACTTGTGGGCTTCGATAAAGACCACTTCAAAGGCCTGCCCGTTCCGTTCCAGGCAATAACGATTTGTGCTTTCATGCTTGAGTATTACACTCAGGGTGGCGGCCTTCATGGATGGACCAGCAACGCGCTCGCGCCGATGGTTGTTGGCCTATCTTTGCTCATGGTCAGCCGGGTGAAGTATGAGACGCTCCCGAAGTTCTCAAAACGTGATATTCGAACGCATCCGTGGAAAACACTGGGGTTTTCGGCCGCGGCCCTTACTGTCATTCTCTCACAAGGCCGCTTTTTGTTTCTCGTGCTCATGACATGGATTTTGTTCGGAATCGTTCGCTCTTTTATTGCCACGATGAAGCACTGGCTTTCTCATCTCGAAAAAGACGTCGAGGAAGAAAGCGAAATCTCGAGCATTGACATCTAGATATCAGGATCCATGTACCAATCCAAGATTATTGTCACATTGCGAAAATCGATTCTGGACCCCCAGGGGAAAGCCGTAGAGCACGGTGTTCACTCGCTCGGTTTCGAAAAGGTGAAGGATGTTCGGATCGGGAAATTCGTCGAGATGAAAGTCCAAACGGATAACAAGGGTGAAGCGGAACGGATCACGAAGGAAGTGTGTGAAAAACTTCTTGCGAACCCCATCATGGAAGATTTTCATTTCACCGTTGAAAACCACAAGTCCTGAATGAGCAAGCTCAAATTTGGCGTGGTCGTTTTCCCGGGTTCCAATTGCGACCACGACGCGCACTATGTTGCGGGCACTCTTCTCGGACATGACGCCCGGTTCATTTGGCACAAGGAGGGCTCGTTGGGCGATGTCGATGTCGTCATTCTGCCCGGAGGGTTCTCCTATGGCGATTATCTCCGATGCGGAGCCATCGCACGTTTTTCTCCGGTCATGAAGGATGTGGTTCGATTTGCAAACAACGGCGGAATCGTGATGGGAATTTGCAACGGGTTCCAGATTCTCACGGAAGCGGGCCTCCTGCCGGGCGTGTTGCTCAGAAATGCCAGCCTGAAATTTGTCTGCAAGTACGTTCACCTCAGGGTCGAAAACGCCGAAACGAGGTTTTCTTCCAAGTGTCAGAGCGGCGAAGTGCTGGAAATCCCGATTGCACATGGCGACGGCAATTATTTCGTCGATCCGGGAACGTTGCAGGCACTCGAGGAGAACAGACAAATCGTGTTCCGGTATTGTGAGCCGGGAGGTCAAGTCACCGACACTGCAAACCCAAACGGCGCCATCTCCAACATTGCAGGCATCGTGAACGAAACGGGGAACGTGCTGGGAATGATGCCCCACCCGGAACGAGCCTCAGACCCCGTCCTCGGACATACCGACGGGCGCAAAATCTTCGACTCTCTTGTCGAGAGCCTTGTGCAGCAAACGGTACTTACGTGAAAGGATAAACCCCATGGGAAACCTCGGAGCCCCCGAAATCATCCTCATTGCAGTCGTGATTCTGATCCTGTTCGGCGCCAGGAAAATTCCGGAATTCATGCAGGGCCTTGGAAAAGGCGTGCGGGAATTTCGAAAGGCCTCGCGCGACATTCAGGATGAAATCGAGAAAGAAACCAAGCAGATTGACGACAAGGGCAGCAAGTAATCCGCCCGTGCGAGATTCACTTCTGACCATCTGACGACACGACGAAGTCCTCCCTCCGGTTTTTCCGCATGAATGGCTTCATCTCAGGATGAAAACGTTTGACTCCATACGCAAGGATTTATCCGCCGGAACCACGACCTGCGAAACAATCACCGCGTCGTATCTGGATGCCATCGAGAAACAAAAAGGGTTGAATGCATTCCTTTCTGTTTTCCCCGAACAATCCCTTCAGGACGCACGCCAGGTTGACAAGAAATTACAGAATGGGACAGCGGGCCCGCTTGCAGGCATGGTTGTCGGAATCAAGGATGTCATTTGCGTCAAAGATCAACGCGTAACGTGCGGTTCGAAAATTCTGGAGAATTTTGTTTCACTTTATGACGCCACGGCGGTCACAAGGCTTCGTCGAGCGGACGCCATCATCATCGGCAAGTGCAACATGGATGAATTTGCGATGGGTTCGTCCACGGAAAATTCGGCGTATGGGCGCGTGAAACTGCCTCAGGATGAATCACGAGTACCGGGAGGTTCGAGCGGCGGCTCTTCTGTGGCCGTGGTTGCTGGAATGTGCACAACCTCGCTCGGCTCGGACACCGGAGGTTCGATTCGCCAGCCTGCCTCGTTCACGGGAGTTGTCGGGTTGAAGCCGACCTACGGCCGTGTTTCGCGCTACGGGCTGATCGCCTTTTCTTCATCGATGGACTGCATCGGGCCATTTGGGCTGAGCGTGAAAGACGCAGCCCATGTCCTTCGGGCAATTGCCGGCCACGATGAGAACGACTCCACGTCTTCAGTCGTTCCGGTGCCAGACTATGTGTCCTCACTTACCCGGGACGTCAAGGGATTGCGGGTGGGCATTCCGAAGGAATATTTTGGAAAGAGTCTGAACCCTGAAATCAGGTCGGCGATCGAAGGGAAGATTGAAATCTTGAAAAAGAACGGGGCCTTGATCAAGGAAGTCTCACTGCCGCACACGGATTATTGCATCGCAACGTATTATATTCTTGCGACAGCAGAGGCGTCATCCAATCTTGCACGGTACGACGGGGCACGCTACGGGTTTCGTGCCAAAGACACAGGCGACCTGACAGACATGTACGTGCAGTCGCGAAGTCAGGGGTTCGGTGTTGAAGTGAAACGGCGCATCATGCTTGGAACCTATGTCCTCTCGGCAGGTTATTACGACGCCTATTACCGAAAAGGGCAGAAGGTCCGGAGACTCATTCAGGATGATTTTAATGGCGCTTTTAAGAGTGTGGACATTCTCGTAGCGCCGACATCTCCGACAACGGCATTCAAGGCAGGCGAGAAAGTGGATGATCCTTTGCAAATGTATTTGTCGGATATTTACACGACCTCTGCGAACCTGGCCGGCATTCCCGGTATCAGCATCCCCTGCGGTCATGATAAACAGGGACTTCCGATAGGTCTGCAGATCATCGGAAAACAGTTCGATGAGGCGACCGTTTTGAAGGCGGCAGACTTTCTGGAAGGCGCATCATGATTTATGGAACTCTTCATTTGAATACGAATTTCCCATGAGCATACTTGTCGATAGCAACACGCGCCTCGTGGTTCAAGGAATCACGGGAGGCGAGGGCACCTTCCACTCGATGCAGATGATCGAGTACGGAACGAAGGTCGTTGCCGGAGTCACTCCGGGCAAAGGCGGCACAATGTACCGCGGGAATGATAAGGACCAGTTCAAGAAAGACGTCCCTGTGTTTAATACCGTCTCGGAAGCAGTTGAACAGGAAGGGGCGAATACTTCGGTGATTTTCGTCCCGGCTGGCTTTGCGGCGGATGCCATCATGGAGGCTGCGGATGCAGGGGTCAAGCTTATCGTAACCATCACAGAGGGCATTCCAACAAGCGATATGATCAAAGTGTACGATTATCTGAACGCGAAGGGTGTGCGTATGATAGGGCCGAATTGCCCGGGAATCATCACACCAGGTCAGTGCAAGGTGGGAATCATGCCGGGGTTCATCCATAAACCCGGACGGGTTGGATTGATTTCGCGTAGCGGAACGCTGACGTACGAAGCGGTCTGGCAGCTCACGGAGCGCGGCATTGGCCAATCGACGTGCGTTGGGATTGGCGGTGATCCCGTTATTGGAACCCGATTCATCGATGCAATGAAACTCTTCAACGAAGATGACGACACCGAAGCGATTATCATGATTGGCGAAATCGGCGGAACGGCGGAGGAAGAAGCGGCGGAATACATCAAGAAGCATGTGAAAAAACCGGTTGTCGGGTTCATAGCAGGACGGACGGCTCCTCCCGGGAGAAGGATGGGACATGCAGGCGCCATTATCTCAGGGGGCAAAGGAACTGCGGACGAAAAAATGAAGGCTTTGAAAGAGGCGGGCATCATCGTTGCGGAAAGTCCGGCCCTGCTTGGAGAGGCCATGGAAAGAGCTCTGAAGTCCAGAAAATCTCAGAAATCAAAACGAACGCCCCAAAAGAAGTCCCGAGTCGGGAAAAGAAGGAAGTAAGCTGGTGGATTCAACAACGAGGTTCATAACTCTTTACTATTCACTCTTTACTCTTGACTGATTTTCATGGCAACTGAACGAACACTCGCAATTCTCAAACCGGATTGCATCAAAAAGAACCTCCAGGGCGAAGTCCTGTTGCGCATCCAAAAGGCCGGATTCAAAGTTCTTTCAACGAAACAAGCCCGACTCACCAAGGAGACTGCCGGCGCATTTTATGCCGTCCACAAAGGCCGCCCGTTTTACGACGGGCTTGTTGAATTCATGTCCAGCGGTTCCTGCATGCCGATCGCTCTCCAAAAAGACAATGCCGTTGCTGATTTCCGCAAACTCATCGGCGCAACGGACCCGAAGGACGCCGACCCGGGCACGATTCGAAAGCTTTTTGCCGACAGTAAGGGCGAAAACATTGTGCACGGTTCCGATTCGTCTGAAAACGGCAGGATCGAAGTCGCATTCTTTTTTTCCGAAAGCGAACTCGTCTAAAGCATTCCGCACTCCCAACTCCGAGATCCGCAATCCGCATGTCTCTTTCAAAATGGAAGAAACTGGCATCCGCTGACGTTTCGAAAAACGCCTGGTGGACCTACAGGCGGGATCAATTCCAGCTTCCCAGTGGTAAGTCTAGAGAATACCACTATGTGCACACGAACGGGTCAGGCCTGGTCGTTCCTGTGTTGAACGATGGGAGAATGGTCCTTGTCAATCAGTACCGGTATCTGTGCGACCGGGAGAGCCTGGAGTTTCCTTGCGGCGGCGTCAAAGATGGAATGACGCATGACCAGACGGTTGTCCAGGAACTGGAGGAAGAGGCGGGATACATTGCCAGAGACTGGAAGCTGGTTGGAGAGTTCAATCCCTTCAATGGGGTCACGGATGAAATATGCAGGGTTTATATTGCTCGGAATCTCACTTCTGTACCCACGCGCCCGGAAGAAACAGAAGAATTCGAAAAACACCTGGTTTCGGCGGATGAACTCGATGCAAGAATTGTCTCCGGAGTCGTTTGGGACGGAATGACCATCGCGGCATGGACGATAGCCAGGAACCATGTTTAAAAATTTCCTCTTAAGATTTGCTGCGCTCACCCTTGTTGTGACGTCATCTCTTGTCGCCCAGGTGAAGACCGGGGCCGACCTCCTCTTTGAAAAGCATTTCGACTTGATCGCAGGGAAAAGAATGGGTCTGGTCACAAACCACTCTGCGATGCTTTCCAATGGAAAACACCTTGCGGACGCTTTGTTCGAAAACCCGAAGACGAAACTCGTTGTGCTCTTTGGGCCCGAACACGGGGTCCGTGGCCAGGCTCCCGCAGGAAAAAGTGTGCGCGACAGTATCGACCCGAAGACAGGAATCACAGTGTTTTCGCTGTATGGGAGGATCAACAAGCCAACGCCTGAAATGATGGCGAAAATCGACGTGTTGATTTTCGATATTCAGGACATCGGGGCGCGGTTCTACACGTATGAAAGTACGTTGTCGCTCGCCATGGAAGCGGCCGCCGAGAACCGAATTCCTTTCATTGTGCTCGACAGGCCGAATCCCATCACCGGCACCAGGTTCGATGGTTTTGTTCTCATGGATTCTCTGCGCTCATTCGTGGGGATGCACCGGGTTCCTATCATGCATGGCATGACCATGGGTGAACTGGCCACGATGATAAACATGGAATCGTGGCTGAAGAACGGAGTTCGTGCAAACCTGGATGTGGTGCGGATGGAAGGATGGAAGCGTGACATGTGGTATGACGAAACGCAGTTGGCCTGGATTGGCCCATCGCCGAACATGCAAAGTCTTCAAACGGCAATTGTCTATCCGGGCAGCTGTTTGTTTGAGGGAACGAATTTTTCAGAAGGCCGTGGGACGGAAAAACCCTTTGAGTACGTCGGAGCACCGTTCGTCAACGGCAAACAATGGGCGGACGAGCTTAACTCGCTGCGTCTTCCGGGCATCACGTTTGAACCCATTGTCTTTGTGCCGCAAGAGATTCAAAATGTTGCTGCCAACCCCAAGCATAAAGGAGTACGGTGCGAAGGAGTATTTCTACATGTGTGGGATCGGAACAAGTATGAACCGGTGAAAACGGCAGTCCATATGCTTTCATCCGCAAAAAGGTTGTTTCCGTTTTTCCAGTGGAGAAATAGCAGTATTGACCGTTTGGCCGGAACTGCGAAATTACGCGCAAGTATCGAGGCCGGAATGACACCGGAGAACATTGTCGAAAGCTGGAAGGAAGAGCGCGCTGCTTTCGGCGGCGTCCGTCTGAAGTACTTGCTCTACTAGGCCTACTTGAGAGTCACGGGCAGTTTTCCCGTGAAAGGAATCCTGCCATACAAGGCGTCTACGGTAACTGCTTGCAAAGCTCTGGCATTGTCGTAAGCGCAAACGTAGGTCGTAAGAGCAGGAAATGACACGCCAATGTAGGGATTTCCGAAGGAAATGAGGATTGTTCGAGGGTTTTCTTCAATGAGCCGTTTGACGATGGCTTGGTGAGCTTCGGACAGTTCAACGGTCCCGCTCCCTATCACGATTTGAACATACGCCGCGACCACGACCGCTTCAGCCTTTCGGGCAAGTTCGAGTGCCCGGGCTACCTGGCCAGGATCAGGGTTCTCAGGTAAGCTAAGTGTTATGGCAGACGAGTCTCGATTTCGCATCTCTTCTGGGAAAGAAATCAGAGACCGGGATATCATGGCGTTGCGGTTCTGCTTTCCCATCGTTATCACAACATTTCTTGTTCCAGCCTTGAGAGGGAGAAGCCTTGCTTCATCTTTCACAAGAGTAATGCATTGCGCAGCAATCGCTTTTGCTTCCTGGTAGTTCGTTTCGGTTCCTACGCGTCCCTGGATATTCTCCTCGTTTACAAAGCGTTCTCTGTCTAGACCAACTCGGGTCTTTGCTTTGAGGATTCGCCTTACCGATGCGTCAATCCTCGCCACGGTGATTCTCCCGTCATGGAGAGCCTGCTGGATCGCCTCAAACGAAGTGGCGGGGTTTCCAGGCCACAGGATCACGTCGCAACCCGCCTGAACCGCCCGGAGTGTTGCGTCATCGAGCGAGTATTGATTGGTAATCCCGCCCATAATCATTGCGTCCGTCACGACGAGGCCGTTGAACTTCAATCTTTCCCTCAAGAGGGTTGTCACGACACTGTTTGAGAGTGTGGCAGGAATTGTATCCGTGTCAACGGGTTTTACCCAGAGATGTGCCGTCATGATGGCGGCGGGTTCAGCCCGC
>Ga0315281_10006701_pt1 | contig 16341 bp, 14 predicted proteins | sample YL17G07_0_MG_FD_204540 | JGI IMG/M metagenome (GOLD analysis project Ga0315281, IMG submission 204540) | Sediment microbial communities from Yellowstone Lake, YNP, Wyoming, USA - YL17G07_0 | ecosystem: Environmental > Aquatic > Freshwater > Lake > Sediment | place: USA: Wyoming | collected... | reverse complement strand
CGGCTCCTGGATGAGGCCTTGTTCGGCGCGGATTACCTCGTGCGGCTCAAGAACCCGGCCGGCTCTTTCACCATCACGGTTTCGGGCCGCGGCCCGGAGAAGAAGCCCGAGGACCGCCTGATCTCGCCCAAGGCCACGCGGCATATCATCTTGACCCCGGAAACGAAGGACAAGTTCCGCGACTACGGCCAAGAGAAATCGCTCAACGAGATGGCCTATGAGGCCGGGTACCGGGAGGGCGCGGGTTTGTGCATCGCCGCCCTGGCCATGGCCTCGACATACAAAGCTTCGGGCGATTTCAAGAGCGCCGATTATCTCAAAGCGGCCGAGGATGCCTTCGCTTTCCTCGAGAAGAACAACATCCTCTTCACCAACAACGGGAAAGAGAACATCCTCGACGACTATTGCGCGCTTCTGGCCGCTACCGAGCTCTGCCGGGCCACGGGCAAGCCCGTCTATCAGGCGGCCGCGGACAAAAGGGCCAAGAGCCTGATGGCGCGGCTGACAACAAGCGGCAAAGTAGTCGACTATTGGCGGGCCGATGATCACGACCGCCCGTTCTTCCATCCGGTCGATGCCGGCCTGCCCGTGGTCGCTTTGCTCAAGTATGCCGAGGTTGCGCCCGGGCCGGAGCGGGCTAAAACCCTGGAGGCCGTGAAACGGTCCCTGGAGCATGAGCTGGCCGTGACCGCGGAAGTCGCCAACCCTTTCGGCTACAGCCGCCAGCTCGTCCAGGACAAGACGGGCGCCCGCCGGACGAGCTTCTTCTTCCCCCACAACACCGAGACTGAGCCCTGGTGGCAGGGCGAGAACGCCCGGCTGGGCTCGATGGCCGCTGCCGCCCGCCTGGCCGTGCGCTTTTTCGGTCAGGACCAGGCTTTCCAGCGCAGGCTGGCGGCCTTTGCTCGGGACCAGGTCAACTGGATACTGGGCTTGAACCCCTTCGACAGCTGCATGCTGGACGGCCGGGGCCGCAACAACCCGGCCTACATGTTCTTTGATTCGTACGAGTACACGAACGCCCCGGGCGGGATCGTCAACGGCATCACCGCCGGCAGCAGGGACGAACAGGACATCGACTATTACCTGCACTTCGCCCAAACGGGCAAGGACGACGACTGGCGTTGGGCGGAGCAGTGGCTGCCCCATGCCGCCTGGTACCTGTACGCGGTGTCCCTCGGCGAGGAATAGGATGAGCTGGAAAGAACGGTGATGGGCGGGAGGCAGGTTCGAACATGAAGAAAGCAATCCTGGTCGGCATTCTCCTGGCCTCGGTCTTGTTCCTCGGCCTCCAAGTCTCCGGGGTCCCGCAGCCCACCGCTTTCGACGCCGCCAAACCGCGAATCATCTGCATCGGCGCCCATCCGGATGACGCCGAATCCGGAGCGGCCGGCACGGCGGCCCTGTGGATCGCCAGGGGCTATGCGGTCAAGTTCGTCGCCGTGACCAACGGCGATATCGGGCACTGGAAAGAATCCGGGCCGGAGCTCGCCAAGCGTCGCCGGGCCGAGGTGGAGCATGGGGCCAAGCTCGTGGGCTATGACTTTGAGATCCTCGACAACCACGACGGCCGGCTCCAGCCCACGATCGAGAACCGCAAGGCCATCGTCCGCCTCATCCGCGAATGGCGGGCCGACGTGGTCATCGCTCCTCGTCCCAACGACTATCACCCCGACCATCGTTACACCAGCATCCTCGTCCAGGACTCCGCCTACATGGTCACCGTGCCTAAGTTTTTGCCCGAGGTCCCGGCCCTGGCGGTCAACCCCGTATTCTTGTATTTCTCCGACCGTTTTCAAAAGCCGTACGCCTTTCAGCCAGACATCGCCGTGGACATCGACGCGGTCATGGACAAAAAGCTGGATGTGCTTCTGGGCATGGTCTCCCAGTTCTACGAAGGCGGGGTGAGCGGCTCGGAGGCGCTCATGCCCAAGAACGCCGAGGAGCAGAAAGCCCGCCGGCAAGCCGTCCGGGACCGGTTCACAAACCGGCAGAAGGAGATCACGGACAGGTGCCGAAAAAGCCTTGCGGATTGGTACGGCCCGGAGCGCGCGGCCAAGGTCGGCTGTGCGGAGGCTTTCGAGATCTGCGAGTATGGGCACATCCCGGACAAGACCGAGATCAAGCGACTCTTCCCTTTCTTCGACTGAGGTTGACTTTTCCGGTTGAGGCCGGACCGGGTCCGGGGAACGGCTCCCGGATGCGCCGAGGTTTCGCCCGGGCGGCCGATTGACAGAGCCCCGTCCCCTTGATATTTTAATATCATTACGCATCCAAAGGAGATGACCCCATGAAACGTGCCGTGGCTATCGGACTCGGACTCATTATCGTCTTGGCCATCGTCTATGCGACGGCGACCCAGCCCAAATCCTACCAGGTGACCGGCCCCGTCCTGACCATCAACGGCGACGTCATCACGGTCCAAAAGGGCCAGGACAAATGGGAGCTCATGAAGACCGCCGACACCGAGGTCATCGGGAAGCTGGCCGTCGGCACCAAGGTCAGGATCGAATACAAGATGGTCGCGACCAAGATCACCGAGGTCAAATAGCCGCCGGACGCAGCCCTTTGATCCGGCCCGGCGCCGAGGCCTGGTTTTTTGGCCGGAGGGACGGCCTCCGCTTTCTTCAAACTCAAAAACTCAAGAACCGGCCGCGGCGTGAGGCGGGCGGGATTCCGGACCTCCACAACACTCTCAGGAGCATCCTATGAAAAAAACATGTCTTGTTCTTCTTGTGGCTGCGGGCCTCTCAGCCTCAACTCTCTGGGCGGCTGAAACGAAACCGGCGCAGCCAAGCGGCCTGGGCACGCGTGTCATGGTTCAGGTCGCAGTGGTGGTCAAGGATATCGAAAGATCGGCCAAAGCTTACGCGGACGTCCTGGGCGTCCCGGTCCCGAAATGGGAGCTGACGGATTCCGTCGAAAAAGCGCATACGACCTACCGCGGCCAACCGTCCAAGGCTCAGGCCAAGCTGGCTTTCATCGAACTTCAGAACATCGTCATCGAGCTCATCGAGCCGGTGGGCGGGCCGAGCACCTGGCGGGACTTCCTAAAAACAAAGGGCGAAGGCCTGCACCATATCGCCTTCGAGGTCAAGGACATGGATAAGCGCATCGCCGACTTGAAGCTCAAGGGCCTGCCGCTGATCCAGAGCGGGGATTACACGGGCGGCCGCTACGCCTACGTGGACGGCACAACCAAGCTCGCCCTCATCCTCGAGCTCCTCGAAAACTTCCCCGAAAAGAAATAAGGGCCGCTATAGCCGGAGGATGATCCTGGCCCGGGTGGCCAGGGCGGTCAGGAGCAGGATGAATCCCGTGAACACCAGGGCGTTCAGCATCCCCGGCACCCCTCCCCGCTCGGCAAAAGGCCAGAGGAGTCGTCCGACATCGAACCGGATAAGTCCCGAGATCAAGAGCAGGACGCAGACGACGATATCGGGCAGGATGTACGCCAGGAGCGGGTTCTTGCCCACGGGCTGAAGGAAGCCCGACCAGCGCCGCATCTTGAGCACGTCCATCAACAGGTAGAACCCAAGAAAGAGAAGGCAGCAGACTCCCGCTGTGACCAGGGCATAGGATTCCGTGGCCCTGATCTTACTGATGCCCTGAAGAGGTCTTAGAAGAAGACCCGCCGCGTAGAGCCCAACCCCAAAGAGCAGCATGAAGAGGGAACGCTCTTTGGGCGTGGTCTTTCTGGCCGCTGGGGTGAACAGCGTCCCGACCATGACTCCGGCCAGGACGATGGCCGCATGGCAGCTCATCATGGCCCCCGTCTTCTTGGTCATGAGCGAGTTCATGAAATTCAGGGCACCCAAGTGATTGCCGGCGTTGAAGGCGATGAACAGCCCCAGGATGCCCATCAGGGCGGCGCGGCTGCGGCCGAAGGCCAGATAGACCAGGCTGCAGATCAAGTACGCCCAGCCGATCAACCCCAGAATCCCCCACCAGGAAGGCTGGATCCAGACGACCGACCCGGCTTCGGTCCGGCCGCGGAAAAGTATCACCAGGACGAGAAGGACGAGCGCGCCGCCCACTCGCAAACCGAGATGGAGGCTGCGCCGCTTCCGGTCCTCAGTCTTGGGATAGATGTTCCAAAGGGCGATCACGGCCAGGAAGGCCAGCAAGTACCACAGGGCCCGGCTCATGCCAGTATCCGCGGCGGAGAACTGTTCCCGGTTGACCTCGATCAACCCCAGGAAAAGGAGGCCTGCCGTTCGGATGAAGATCCTCCCCAGGACGCGGCCCAGCGGGATCCCGGCCCCGGTCCTCTTGCCAAGCGAAAGGGGAATGGCCACGCCCACGACGAACAGAAACCCCGGGAAGACGACGTCGGTGATGGTGTAGGCATCCATCTCGACCTTGGCATGCCGCAGGATGAAGGGGATGGCCGCCATCGGGGCGATATAATTGACGAAGACCATGACCAGGATGTCGAACCCGCGGAATGCATCCAGGCAGACGAGGCGCGCGCCAGGATCCTTGTTCACGGCGCCGGCGGCTTGGGATTGCGTCTGACCTTTCCGTTTCATATGACCTCCCGGTACTCCCTGTTGTCGGAAATCATACACGAAATAAATCCTGAAGCAAAACCGTTCCGCAGAAGGTCGGTCCGTATGGCGGCGAAACCACTTGCCGGCCTTCCTTGACCCAGCCCCCGCCAAATGCGATCGGATCCCATCGTCATTGCTCAAACTGAAAATGTGTCGAAGAAAGCGGACGAGCGAAAAATGGGCCCGTCTTCTTTGGGGCCGCCCATGCAAAATCCATGCTGAAAAAATAGCTGAAGCTCCACGGACTCACGTCCGTGGAATCCCGCGAAGGGGATTAAAAAATCTGCTTGACAAGAGGCCCTGGCCTGTCTATATTGTGCATATGCAATATATACAGTATTTACGCAAATCACAGCTGGAAACAGCAAATCCGGAGGTTTGCATCCCATGAAGATGATCATCTCCAACTCAAACCCGCTGCCTATTTATGAGCAGATCATGCAGCAGGTGATGCGCCAGATCATGAGCGGCGAGTTGGCCGAGGGCGACCCCCTGCCCTCGATCCGTAAGCTGGCCCAGGAACTCCAGATCAGCGTCATCACCACCAAGCGGGCCTATGAGGAGTTGGAGCGCGAAGGTTTCATCGACACGGTCGGCGGCAAGGGCACATTCGTCGCCGCCCAGAACAAGGAACTGATGCGCGAAAAAAAGATGAAGGTCGTCGAAGAAAAACTGGCCGAGGCCGTGGCTCAGGCCAAGATGCTCGGCGTCTCGGCCTCCGACCTGAAGGCGATGCTCGCCATCCTGTTCAAGGAGGACGGCAGATGAACAACGCCCTCGAGCTCAGCCGCGTCGGCAAAAAATACAAGGGCTTCGCCCTGAGCGACGTTTCCCTGGACCTGCCCGCGGGGACGATCATGGGCCTGGTCGGGCCCAACGGCGCCGGCAAGACCACCGTCATCAAGCTCATCCTGAACCTCATCCGCCGGGACGGCGGCGAGATCCGGGTCTTCGGCCTGGACAACATTCGCCGCGAGGCCGAGGTCAAGGCTCGTATCGGGTTCGTCCACGAGACGCCTCACTTTATCGAGGACGTCAGGCTCAAGGACCTCAAGGCGGCCATCGCCCCCTTCTACGATAAATGGAACGAGGCGCTCTTCCGCTCCCTGGCGGGCGAGTTCGGCCTGCCCCTCGATAAGAAGTTCAAGGCCCTGTCGCACGGGATGAAGATGAAATTCCAGATCGCCCTGGCCCTGTCGCACGAGGCGGACCTGCTGATCATGGACGAGCCGACCTCCGGCCTGGACCCGGTCTTCCGCCGCGAACTCCTGGAGCGGCTGTCCGGGATCCTGCAGGACGAGCGCAAGGCCATCCTCTTTTCCACGCACATCACCACCGACCTGGAACGGACGGCCGACATCATCACCTTCATCCATCAAGGCCGGGTCGTCTTCAGTCTGCCCAAGGACGACATCCGGGACCGGTGGGGCCTGGTCAAGGGCCCGAACGGCCTCCTCACGGCCGAAACCCGCCGCCTGTTCAAGGGCCTCCGCCAAACATCGCTCGGGTTCGAGGCCTTGACCGATGATATCCCCGCCGTCCGCCGCGCCCTCGATTCCGGCGTGGCCGTCGACCGGGCGTCGATCGAAGATATCATGGTCTTCACCGACGGGAGGGACGCCCATGCTTAGCTTGATCCGCAAAGACCTGATCCTCAGCAAGAGATTCCTTCTGATTTTCGGCTTGCTCTATCTGGGGTACATGGGCTACCTGGGTTCGCGGGTAGGACACCCCCGGGAGATCATCGTTATAACCACCCTGATGTGCGGCCTCCTGCCCCTGATCCAGTACACCCGGGAGGACAAGTTCAAGGCCGGGGTCCTGAACTGCAGCCTGCCGGTCACGCGCCGCGAGATCGTCCTCTCCCGGTACATCCTGAGCTGGGTCCTGACGCTTGTCCTGTACGTCCTGGTCATGGGTGTCATTGCGCTCCTCCCCGGCCGGAAGTTCGCGACGTCCGCCATGTTCAGCCTCAACACGGTCCTCTTCGCCCTGGCCTTCATGACCCTCTACCTGGGCTTGCTCCTGCCGCTTATTCTCAGGTTCGGCCTGGCCGGCATGTTCGCCTTTTTGATCGTCCTTCAGGTCTTCGGGGTCGCGACCCTGCTCCTGGATCGGTATAAGGTCGCGCATCTCCGTCTCTCCAGCCTGGCTGTAGTGGTCAAGAAGGGCTTGCTCGACCTTCACGCATCGCTGGGGACGCCGGTCTACGACTCCCTGCTCGTCGTCCTCATGGTCCTCCTGACCCTGGCCTCGTTCTGGTTCGCCATGTTTCTTTATAAAAGGAAAGACTTCTAAGGCCCGGTCCGCTATGAATAACGCCATCGAGATCACGAACCTGAAGAAGGATTACGGGGATTTCAGTCTGGACGGAGTTTCCTTCAGCATGCCCCAAGGCACCATCATGGGGCTCATCGGCCCGAACGGCGCCGGCAAGACGACGATCATCAAAATTCTCTTGAACCTTGTCCGCAGGGACGGCGGCGAGATCCGGGTCTTCGGCCTGGATAACTTGAAAGACGAAACGGCCGTCAAGAGCCGGATCGGGTTCGTCCACGACACGCCCTGTTTCTACGAGCGCCTGGCCTTGAAGACGATCAAGGCCACGGTGGCCCCGTTCTACCGCGACTGGGATGAGGACACCTTCCGCCGGCTCCTACGGGAGTTCGACCTGCCGCCCAACAAGATCCTGGCCCGATTGTCGCGCGGGATGAAGATGAAGTTCTCCCTGGCCCTGGCCTTGTCGCACCGGGCCGACCTCATCCTTCTGGACGAGCCCACCTCGGGTCTGGACCCTGTCTTCCGTCGCGAGCTTCTGGGCCGGCTTTCGGCCGTCATCCAGGACGAGAAGAGATCGGTCCTGTTCTCGACCCACATCACCTCGGACCTGGAGCGGACCGCGGACTTCATCACTTTCCTCCATGAGGGCCGGGTCGTCTTCTCGGCGGCCAAGGACGAGATTCTCGAGCGCTGGGCCGTGGTCAAGGGCGGCCTCGAGCTCCTGACCGAGGACAACCGCCGCTTCTTCCGGGGCGTGCGCGAGCGGGCCTTCGGGTTCGAAGGCCTGACCGCGGATGCGGCCGAGGCCCGGCGCCGGTTCGGTCCCGCGGCCGTCGTCGACAAGGCGTCGCTGGAAGACATCATGTACTACATCACCCGGGGAGATCATCATGCTTAAGCTGTGCGCCAAGGATTTCCTGGCCGGCCGCTGGTGGTGGCTTCTCGCCCTGATCGTCTACGGCCTCAACCTCACCATGAACACGGCGCACGACCTCTTCGTCATGGTCGCCACGGCGGTCCTGGTCATAGCCTGCCTGATCCTCACTCTCGTCCAGGACTATGTCAGCAAAACCGAGGCCCTGTATGGCAGCCTGCCCCTGACCCGGGCGACGATCGTGGGCGGGCGCTATCTCCTCATGGCGTTTCTCTCGGCCGGGGGATATCTCGTGGCCCTGGCCTGTGCGTTTTTTCTGAAGTCGATGCTTCCTCTTCAGCCCATGACGCTCGACCCGCGCCCGTGGGTGTCGGTCGACGGGCTGACCGGATACGTTCTGGCCATGGCGGCGTTCGCCGCACTCTATCTTCCCCTGTACTACCGGTTCGGCTTGGGCAAATCGACAGTGGCCTTCACCCTGGTGATCCTGGCCATGGTCGTCAGCGTCCTGACGTTCAAGCCGCTAGCCGCCTTGAAGAGCATGCTCAGCCGCGGATTCGAGCCGCCCGGTCGCGCAGGCGATGCAGCCTCCAGGATCGTGGGGGCCATCGCCGGCATCCGGCAGGCCCTAGGAACGCCCGCCTTCCTGGCCGCGGCGATCATCCTTGTCGTTCTGATTCTGACGATCTCTATTCGGCTCTCGGTGAGGGTCTATGAAAAGAGTGAGTTCTAGGGAGATTCATAAATGAAAAAGATCCTGATCCTCGTCCTCATCATCGCGGCCCTTATCATCATTTCCGTGTTCGGCGCCCTGTGACCGGCCCGCCGGCGTGAGGCCAAGTCCTCATCGCCTGAGTTCTCCGAAACCCGGCGGCCTGAGCCCGGTCCCATCAAGACCTCCAAGCCATCCCGATAACAAGACCGCGGCCCCGCTCCCGGACCGTACACTCCTCGACACCGCCGATGCTCTCTCAGGTTTCCTATCGCTTCCTGACCCGAAAACGGGTAGAATAGCCGTTCGTATTTTAAAAAGGAGCGATCCGGAATGAAAAAAATGACGATCCTGCTAGCCCTCGTGGCGCTCGCGACGATATTCTGTTCCAAGAAAGAAACGCCCGCGACTCCAGCCCTGGAGGCGAACCCCTTCCTGACCCCCTGGAACACGCCCTTCGAGGCCCCGCCCTTCGACCGGATCAAAGACTCGCATTTCATGCCCGCCTTCCAAGAGGGCATGTCCCTGCAAAAGACGGAGATCGGAGCCATCGCCGCCGCTAAAGAGCCGGCGACCTTCGCCAACACCATCGAAGCCATGGACCGCTCGGGCGCCCTGTTGACCAAGGTCAGCAACGTCTTCTTCGCCCTGACCTCCAACAACACCAGCGACGCCCTGCAGAAGATCGAGAACGAGGTCACTCCCCTGCTGTCCAAGCACCAGGACGATATCATCCTGAACGCCGCCCTCTTCCGGCGGGTCAAGGGCGTCTATGACCAGCGGGACAAGCTGGGCCTCGAGCCCGAGCCGGCCCGGCTCCTGGAAAGGACCTACAAGGCCTTCGTCCGAAACGGGGCCAACCTGGACGACTCCAAGAAGGCCGAGTTGCGCAAGATCAACGAGGAGCTGTCCGTCCTGACCGTGAAGTTCGGAGAGAACCTCCTCAAGGAGGACAACAACTTCGCACTGACCCTCGACAAGACCGAGGACCTGGCCGGCCTGCCCCAGGTCGTCATCGACACCGCGGCCGAAGCCGCCAAGGAACGCGGGCTCCAGGGGAAATGGGTCTTCACCCTCCACAAGCCCAGCCTGATCCCCTTCCTCCAATACTCGGCCAAGCGCGACCTCCGTCGCCGGATGTTCACGGCCTATACCAGCCGCTGCAACCATGGCGACGCCTTCGACAACAAATCCGTCTTGACCAGGATCGCCGCGCTCCGGGTGCAAAGGGCCCATCTCCTGGGCTATAAGACCCACGCCGATTATGTGCTCGAGGAGAACATGGCCAAGACCCCGGCCGTGGTGTTCAAACTGCTCGACCAGATCTGGGCTCCCTCGCTGCAGATGTCCAAGAACGAGGTCAAGGCTCTCCAGGCCATGATCGACGGGGAGGGCGGAACGTTCAAGCTGGCCCCCTGGGATTGGTGGTATTACGCCGAGAAGCTCAAGAAGGCCAAGTACGACCTGGACGACCAGGTCCTGAAGCCCTATTTCAAGCTGGAGAGCGTGCGCCGGGGCGCCTTCGACGTAGCCGGAAAGCTGTGGGGCCTGCAGTTCGTCGAGCGGACGGACATCCCCAAGTACCATCCCGACGTCAAGACCTTCGAGGTCAAGGAGGCCGACGGAACGCACATCGGCATCCTCTACACCGACTACTTTCCCCGGGCGAGCAAGCGCGGCGGCGCATGGTCGGGCTCCTTCCGGGTCGAATCGAAGCGCGACGGCCGCAAGATCACCCCGCTCGTCTACAACGTCGGCAACTTCTCCATGCCCTCGGGCGATACGCCTTCGCTCCTGACCTTCGAGGAGGCCAAGACCCTGTTCCATGAGTTCGGCCATGCCCTCCAGGACCTGCTGTCCGACTGCACGTACGAATCCCTGTCCGGGACGAACGTCGCCCGCGACTTCGTCGAGCTGTGCTCGCAGGTCATGGAGAACTGGGCCGGCGACTCGGAGGTCATCAAGACCTACGCCAAGCACTACCGGACGGGCCGGCCCATCCCCCAGCACCTGGTGGACAAGATCAAGCGGGCCGGGCTGTTCAACCAGGGTTTCGACACGGTCGAGGTCCTGGCCGCCTGCTACCTGGACATGGACTGGCACACGCTGAGTGAGCCGGTGGAGCAGGATGCCCTCAAGTTCGAGGATGCCTCGATGAAAAAAATCGGCCTCATCCCGGAGATCGTCGTCCGCTACCGGAGCCCGTACTTCCAGCACATCTTCTCCCACGGCTACTCGGCGGGCTATTACAGCTACATCTGGTGTGAGGTCCTGGACGCCGACGCCTTCCAAGCTTTCCAAGAGACGAGTCTCTACGACCGGAAAACGGCCCAGCTCTTCCGCCAGTACATCCTCAGCCGGGGCAACACGGAGGAGCCGATCGACCTTTATAAGAAATTCCGCGGACGCGAGCCCAAGGCCGAGGCCCTGCTTAAACGAAGGGGAATCGTCAAGTAAATCAAGATCAAGGCTGGCGGCCTGTCCCTTCAATTCCGGGCTGGAGATCAGGGGACAGGAGTTTTTGCGGTTATTCGCCGACCGCTGGCGTTTGAGCCTGCCGTAAACGGCCAGGATGATCACGGCGCCGCCGATCCCCAGAAGAGGAATCGTTCTCTGAAGTCCGCTGGATCTGCGGGGAAACCGGCCCCCTCCGGCAACCTTTTCGCAGAAATACTGTATATTTATACATGAGCAGGGTTTATTCCGCGGCCAACGAAATTTTGAGGGTATCCATGAAAAGACACCGTATCTTATTAATAACGCTCTGCCTGTCCATCGGCGCGGCCTTTACTGCGCCCGCTCTTGCCGAGACGGCCGGCCCGAGGCCGGTCCTCAAGACCACGGCTTGCAAGCTCGACATCAGGATCGACTATGAGAAAGAAAAGCTCTTCGGCGAATGCCGCCTGACTTTCGTCAACGGGTCCCGGGAGCCCTTGGGTAAGGTCCCGCTCGTTCTCTACAGGCTGATGAAAATTACGTCTGTCAAGGACGACGACGGCGCTCCCCTGCCCTGCGACCAACGCATCCTGGCCTTCGAGGATTGGGACAAGTACCAGGCGAACATCATCGAAGCGGTCTTGAAAGTCCCCCTGCCGGCCGGTGAGAAGAAGACGATCGACATCCTGTACGAGGGCTACCTGGCGGGGCTGACCGAAACGGGGATGGGCTACGTCAAAGACCATGTCGACAAGGATTTCACCATCATCCGCCCGGATTGTTTGGCCTACCCCATGATCGGCTATCCCTCCTGGACGGACACCCGCGCGCTCGGAATGCAGGCCTTCGATTACGATGTCAGCGTCACCGTCCCTGATTCCCTGGTCGTGGCCAACGGCGGCCGGGCGACCGGCGTTGTCACCAAGGACGGCCTCACGACCTATTCCTATCGCAACATCCTGCCCGCCTGGCGGATCGACCTGGCCGTGGCCAAGTACGGAGTGATCGAGGATCGCGAGGGAGGCTTTAAGGTCTTCCATTTTGCGCAGGACCGGGAGGGCGCTCAAAGGGTGCTTCAGGCCCTGAGGGAATCCACGGCCCTCTTCTCCGGCTGGTTCGGCCCTGCTCAGGGCGCGGCGGTGTATTCGGTCATCGAAATCCCGGAGGGGTTCGGCTCTCAGGCGGACGTGACCTCGGCCCTGCAGACGCGCAGTGCGTTCCAGGACCCGGACCAGCTTGTTCAACTCTATCACGAGGTCTCCCATCGATGGAATGTCAGGTCCCTCGACCCCCAGCCCCCGAGGTTCGAGAGCGAGGGACTGGCCATGCTGCTGCAAAACCTGGCCAGGGAAAAGCTTGAAAAGAAGCCCGGGAGTCTGGATAAGGGCGCGGAGCGACTGCGGGATCATTTCCGGCGTGAGTGCAAGGAAGATATCAAAGCTAAGACGACGGCGATGATCGACTACGGAAAGGAAAAGCTCACAGACGTCTCCTACTCGAAGGGCATGCTCTTTTTCTACGTTTTATACAAGTTGGCCGGAGAGGAACATTTCTTGAAGGCCGTGGGAGGCTTTTACCAGACCTACAAGGACAAGGGCGCCACCGCCGCGGAGTTCGTATCCTATTTAAGAAAGAACATCAAGCTCCCGCTCGACGCTTTTTTCAAGGACTGGGTTACCGGCGCTGCCTCCTCGGACGACCTGCTCGGCCCGCTGTCCCTCGACGAGATCACCCGCAAATACAGGAAGTGAAATCCGCCGCTCCGGGAGCGGCATATTTACTCTAAAGCTTTATTTTTTCGCTCTTGATTCTTCGCGCAACCACTTCTGCAGAGACCCCGAATATTTTGCACACCAATCGCGAAACAGCACTGGCTAATAGGTCCTGGTCGTCTCCAGCAAGCTTCTTGAATTGATACATTTTCGCAGATAAGGTTTCTATTTCTCGTTTCAAGGCCTCTCGGGGGACAAGCAATCGGCCTGCAAATTCGTAAGCTTGAAGCTCGAACCAATTCAAGTCGACCTCGTCAAAATCCAGCCGAAAATTCACCCAGTCTTTTGGCGTTCTATATTTGCAGAGCTGAATTTCACGCCTGTGCAAAACCAGATGCCCGCATTCGTGGGCATAGGTGAAGCGCAGTCTGTTCTCTTTCCAGGGATTTTCATAGAGATCGCTGTCTATGCAAATGTTCTGAAGGTCTTTCGTTAAGAAGCCATCGATATCGTGCCGCTCCATCAAACCAAAGATAGGAATCGGGATAAGCCTGAGCTTGAGCTCGACAATTTCAACAATGGGAACAGGCAGCATGTTTTCAGGAATGACATACTGCTGGCGGAATTCGTCGGCTTTATCTCTTATAGCTGCCCACTTTAGTATCGGCGGCTTAAGGCCCGGCACTCTTGAACTCCTGCGCTAGCTTTTCTTAATATTGCTTAAAAGGCTCTCCAGCTCTTTTTTGGCTGGCTTTTCCCCTCGAAGTGTCCGGAAGAACACAGGCAGCTTTTCCATAATCGACCTGTCATTAAGGAGGTCTTTAGGGATAAAGCCGATGCTGGCCAAGTCGAAGAGTTCATGCCACCCATCCGAACCTTCTTTAAGCTTCAGGGCAACGGCAATTTCTTTCAGCACTTTCCTGCTTTTCGGAGGAGGAAGAATCCCTCTTTCAATTTTGCTCCAGTTGCCCGGGTCGAGGTTCATGAGTTTGCAGAACCCCCTAAGCGTTAATCCGGCGCTAATCCTCGCCTCTTGAACAAACGCTCCAAAGTTCATTTTTTCTCTCCTTTGAGAGCGATATTTAATAATACTAACTGTTGTAATTATTTACTACATATGACTGAATGTCAAGTATTATTTGGATTTGGATTTTACTCTTAATCCCGAGTCGCAAGAGTTTTCAGTTGATCGGGGCTAAAAAGGGGAAACAACGATGCGCGCTACATACTTGTGCGGCCAATAGAGTGAGTCGCCTTCCTATAAAAAAGAGCGAATCAATCACCAATCGATCGAGAATTGATCGACGGAGGTGAACCCCGACAGGTCCCGTTTCAGGACTTCAAAGTTCACGACCAGGCCCGCCTCCCCGATCCGCACTTTGAGAAAATGGTAGAACCTTTTCTCGGCGTGACTGGGGAATAGGTCTTCGTACTTTCGATCGGGGCCGATAAAGAGCGGATGCAAAAGCCCTCCCCCGCCTCCCAGGACGAGGAAAGGCTTGCCCTCGTGCACGAAATGCTCGGCCGCATGGGCATGGCCGCTGAGGAAAAGCAGGCACTTCCTGGATTTCAAGAACGGGGGGACGAAATCAGCCTGAGCCTTGGCCGAGGGTTCGTTGATCCGGCCGTTGGTGTAGGGGGCATGGTGGCAGCAGACGATGACGCCTTTGATGCCGGGGTCGGCCTCCGCCTGGGCTAGGGCCTTATTATAGAACGCAATCTGGTTGGCCTGCTCGGCCATGGTCAGCTTCCCGAAGTTTGAATTCAGGATGATGACAGACAGCGGCCCGAGGGAGATCGAATACCAGGTCGAGGCCAATTCGGGGAACCTTTGCCGGCAATTGGACAAGCCTTTTTGGGCCGACCAAAAATAGTCGTGATTCCCCATCGCGGCATAGACCGGGACGCCCCCTTTTCTCATCCGCTGCAGGAAATCGTCGATGTGGCGCCACTTGTCATCGGTCGAGGCCGAAGACGTCACGTCTCCGAGCATGAAGACCGCGGCCAGGTTCGGCTCGAGGCTGATCTGGTCGAGGATCTTGGCAGTGGCCTCTTCGTTCCGGTCCACGAGAAGCCTCAACTTTTCAAAGAACATAGGGGCTTGAGTATCGCTGACGAAAACGACCTCGTTCTTGGGGGCTTGGAAATTTGCGGCAGGCTCCGTCTGTTGCCGGGGCGAAGACCAGGCCAGGGATAGGACAAGCAGAAGGGCGGCCAGCAAGCCGCGGGCGCCGCGCTTGAAACTGGTCTCTCGTTCTTTGCGCATGTCCTAACGAGCCCGGCGGGAAATCGGCCTGCCGCTCAGACTTCGATCTCTCTGTAGCGCCGGTCGGAAAACCTCAAAAGAAAATGATAGCCCGTCCAGGACAGAAAAATCAAGGCGGCCAGGGCGATGAGCAGAAGCCCGTTCCCCGAGACGCCCGCCCTGGACAGGAGGTTGAGCGTGTAGCCGACGATGGCCAGGATGCCGAGCTCGGCCAGAAGGGCAAAAACGACGTTCAAGTTTTGCTTGATGGCCTTCTGGGGGTTGGTCCATTGAAGCAGCGGCCGGGCCAGGTCGATCGTCATGCCCACCGCGGTCATGGCCACTCCGCCCACCAGGGCGAAGAGAAGAGCGATGGCGCAATATGTCGCTTTGAGCCGCAGGACCGCGACCAGCACGACCATGGCTGTCACGATCCCCAGGAGCGCGACAAGATACGAGTGCAGGAATTTGCCGGCCACCTGTTCGCGGGGAGCGACCGGGATGACCTTGGACATCCAGAACTGGCTCCCCTCCCGGGAAAAAGCAGAGGACGACGTCCCGTTCAGACAGCCGCAGACCATCAGGAAGCCGGCCGCGATCAGGATGACCAGGGTGGGGTTGCCCGAAGTCGTCATGGTTCGGAGCAAGGAGGCGGCGTCTCCCCGGCCGCTGCCGGTCGTGGCCATGAGCACGAAAATGAGCGGAATCAGGAAAGCCGTCAGGATGCCGTTGATAAGGAAGATGGGCGTCCGGTTCATGACCCGCCACTCGCGCCAGAAGATGGCCTGGACCGGCCGCCGGCCCGAGGACATGCGCCGCGACATCTCCTGCGACGAAAGCGACTTCTTCCGGCCCGAGACTTCGCCCAGCCCGATCAGGCCGCGGTAGAACAGCCGCTCGGCCAGGACCAGGATCATGTAGAAAAGCACGAGCGATACGCCCGCTAGCAAAGCCAGGTTGAGAAGGCCGCTCGTCGAGAAACCGCCGGCCAGGGCCTTGCCGGCCCAGATACTCGGCGGGAACTTCGAGCCGACCTGCTTCAGGAGGCTGTCGGGCGAGGCGAAAAAGTTGGCCAAGGCCTGGGGGTTGGGGTTGGCCCCCGCCGACCTGTTGACGTAAACCTGAAATCCCAGGCCGGCCACGATCAGGACCAAACTGCCGACGATGATCAGGGCGTCCTTCTTCCGGCTGAAGTTGACCACGCGCATCAACCCCACGACGATGAACGAAACCAGGCCAAGGGGGATGATCGGCAGGAGCAGGTACACGAGCAGGGCGTTGACCCAATAGGCCAACCTCGCGTGGGACAAGACGCCGAAATAGACCAGCATCGGCAGGACGATGGGGACCATGGTCAGGTATTCGTTGACCAGGATGATCGTGAACTTGGAGAAGATGACCTCGAACGGCTTGAGCGGCAGGGGGATGAGCGTCTCCAGGTCCTTGGAAAAGTAGAAAGCGGAAATAACATAGTACAGGCCGAAGATCAGGATGAGGAACTGCCCCATCAAGACGGCAAAAGCCGGCAG
>Ga0315281_10006700_pt1 | contig 16342 bp, 12 predicted proteins | sample YL17G07_0_MG_FD_204540 | JGI IMG/M metagenome (GOLD analysis project Ga0315281, IMG submission 204540) | Sediment microbial communities from Yellowstone Lake, YNP, Wyoming, USA - YL17G07_0 | ecosystem: Environmental > Aquatic > Freshwater > Lake > Sediment | place: USA: Wyoming | collected... | reverse complement strand
CAACCGGAGCCGCCGCCACGCGAACCGCGAACGTTCCGGTCAGGTCCAGATGCCCGGCCAGCGTTTCGCTTTCCTGCCCGTTGATCAGAATCTTCAGCCGCTGCGCTTCCGGCACATTGGCTTCCAGCGTGCGCAGGATCGAATCCACCGCCAGCTTTTCGCTCAGGATTCCGCTGGGCAGGGAAGTGGCCAGCGACTGCGAAAAATCCGCCACCGCTGTCCCGTCAGGCAGCACATAAAACTCCAGCAGCGCCGCGTCCGGCGGAAGCGTCCGCAGTTCGGCGTCCACCGGCCCGGCCAGCAGAATATTCAGAACCTGCTTGGCGCGCACCACCGGGTCGCGGGAAAGCGGCAGTTCCACCGTCACGCTGGTCAGCGCCCCGTCCTCCTCCGGCGACAGCCAGAAGAGAGTCGTCTTCACCTTCGGCTCGCCCGGCGCCGCTCCCAGCGGCTGAGAAAGCTCGCGCCGCGCCTGCTCGATGCTTTGCGATTGCAGCCGCGCCGCTCGCCGGATTCGCTCCCGCAGCACCGGAACATAAATGGCCGCGGCCACCACGGCAATCACCAGCAACCCCAGCAGCCGATTCCGCCAGCGATTCGTCATCGCACGCTCCCCGGCGCGGGCGGAGCCGCCGGCGGGACGGACGGCGCGCCATGCGCCAACTCCGCGTCATACGCTTGCTTGAACGAGCGCACCGCTTCGGCCACTCCATCGGCCACTCCCGGCATCATGCGCTCGATGAGCGCGGGGTCCTGCACGGACACGTTCGCAAGCTCCACCGCAATTGCCGGCAGCGCCACGGAATTCAGCTGGCGCACGGCGGCCTCGGAAGCGTTCTGCGGCGAGCCCTTGAATCGCAGGCTCAACTGCACCTGCGCCAAATCGGCCAGCTTGCGACTCATGGCCACAAACGCATTCTGCGCGCGGTCCCAGGGCAGCAGCGCTCCCGCCGCCGGAGGAACTCCCTGCGGCGCGGGCAGCGTATAGACGCGCACGGTGCCGGGCAGTCCCGTGGAACCCACATGCAGCGAAATAAAAATGGCGTTGCGCTGCGCGTTGGCCAGAGACGCGCGGTCATCGAGCGACGGCCCATCGTCTCCCCTCCTCGTTTGCAGTACGGTCAATCCTTGTTTCTCCAGTGCCGCGCGGATCTGCCCCGCAAGCGCCAGCACCAGATTGCTCTCCCGGATTCCTCCCGCGCCCCGCGCGCCCGTGTCCATGCCTCCGTGCGCGGGGTCCAGCACGACAACGTTCAATCCCGGCGGCTCCTGCCGGGGCGCAATGTTCGGTGGGGTGCCGCTCGTCGCGGCCGCCGCGGCAGTTTGCGGCGCTTGCTGCGCGGGCGGAGACGCCTGCGGATACACTGCTCCGGCCAGCAGCAGTCCGGCTGGAAGGAATAAGAGGGATAAGGAGCGCACGAAGTGCAGCATATCAAAAAAACGCGGTAATTCCTCCTGCGCTCGGAGAGGAATGTGCCGAATCGCTTCGCCCGCTCATGCGCTTCATCCCGCGCACCTGCCCTCTTCTCAAGGATTGGTGGGAGATGCTTTCGCGGGGTCGCGCTTCAGCGGCAGGCTGCAATGCTCGCAGCGCGCCGACTCCGCAGCCGGCTTCTGCAGCAGCGGAAAACGGCAGTTCAGGCAGTACAGAACGACGCGCGCGGAGCAGATGGGACAGGGGTGCGGGGGCACGCGAAACCGTTTCTCGCGGCTTTCCTGCATGTCAAACAGGAACGTGCACTTCGTATTCAGGCAAACGGCGAATGGTGGCATCACGGGTCCCTTTAGTGGCTTATCCGGCGCGCGAACATCGCGCACCGGACGATCTCTGCACAGAAGATCTGTGTATGAAGCCACCGCAGGGGAGGGGTGAGCGAAATGCCCTGAAGCTGAGAAAAAATAAAAATTCGAGCGACGCCCCACGTGTCAAGGCCAAGATACGGAAGCGTTTGGCCGATGTCAATTGCAAATTTCTAATGTGTCGCGAAGCAGTGATTCAAGCCGCTAATTCGCGGCCTTGCCCGCTTCCGCCGCAGGCGTCTTTGCCGGCCGCGCCGGCGCCGCGCTGCCCTGCACGTAGTGCCCGTACCAAGCCAGATACCGCTCCAGCCTGTCCTTTATATGCGACGGCGTGGTGAACCCGTGATATTCGCCGGGATAGACCACCAGTTCCGTGGGCACTCCAATCCGCCGCAGCGACTGGTAGAGCTGCTCGGAATTGATAATCGGCACGTTCCAGTCGATGTTCCCGCCCATCACCAGCGTCGGCGTCGCAATCGCCGTCACCTTGTTGAACGGCGACATCTTCTCCCACAGCGCCCGGTTTTCCCACGGCAGCCCCAACTCCCATTCCCACAGCCGCTGGTAGTGGTCGTGCCCGTAATTGGTCACGTAGAGAAATTCGCTCGCGCCGGAAATTGCCGCCTTGAACCTCTTCGTCTGCGTGATGATGAAGTTCGTCGATATTCCTCCGTAGGACCATCCGCCCACGCCCAGTTTGTCGGCGTCCGCCAGTCCCTGCGCCACCGCGTAGTCCACCAGGGCCATGTCGTCCTGAAAATCCTTGTTGCCCCAGTCCGCGAAGATCGCTTCGCAGAATTTCTGCCCGTAGCCCGAAGAGCCCCGCGGATTGGGCAGCAGCACCACGTATCCGTTGGCCGCAAAAAGCTGCGCCAGATGGTCAAACTCCGCGTAATAAGCCCACACCGGCCCGCCATGCGGGCGCAGAAGAGCCGGATATTTTTTCCCGGCAACGTAGTCCAGCGGCTTATACAGATATCCGGAAACAGTCGTTCCGTCCTTGCTCTTGAAGCGCACGTATTCCCCGGTGGAAAGCTTGAACTGCGCAAACAGCGCATCGTTCACATGCGTGATCCGCGCCAGCTTGCCCGCGCTCAGCGTGTGCACTTCCTCGGCCCGGTCCAGCGTGGCCACCGTCGCCGCCACCAGCCCCGTTTTCCCCAGCGCGTAGTCCGAGACGGTCACGCGCCCTCCGATCGCCCGCGAAATTTCTCCTCCCGCCGCCGGAATCGCGCACAGCGTCAGCGTCCCATCGTCATCGGCAATGAAATAAATCGATTTCCCGTCCGCCGAAAACTGCGGATTCGAAACATTGCGGTCGAACGCCGCCGTCAGCACTCGCTCCTCCCCGCCCGCCGCCGGCGCCACCGCCAGATGATGCGTGGCGTAGTCAATCGCCCGCACATCTGTCTGGCTTACGAAGGAGATCCACTTCCCGTCGGGCGACCACGCCGCATAATCGTCATCCCCGGCATTCGTCGTGATGCGCGTCAGGCGCGCCCCCTTGTCCGTATTGTCCGCGGCCACCACCCAGATATCGTTGTTATAGTTGCGGTCCGGATCGGGCGCCGTCCGGTTGCTCGTAAATGCCACCGATTTTCCGTCGGGCGACCATGCCGGATGCTCGTCGTCGTAATCCCCCGACGTAATCTGCGTGAGCGCCTTCGCCGCCAGATCGAACACATAAAGATGCGCCCGGTACCTCTCCAGGTACCCCACCGTGTCCCGCTTGAACTGCAGCCGGTCCATCACCCACGGCCGCCCCGGTTTTTCCTCTTTTTTTGCTTCCTTGTCCTTGGCCGCCGCCGCTTCCAGCTCCTCCGGCGTGGCGTCCCGCAGCACCAGCAACACCCGCCGGCTGTCCGGCGCCCACGCAAAATCATCCACGCCCTGCGCCGTTTCCGTCGCCCGCTGCGCCTCGCCCCCCAGCCGGTTCAGCATCCACAGCTGCTGCTTGCCTCCCGCCCGCGCAGAAAGAAACGCCACGAATTTCCCGTCCGGGCTGAATCGCGCATGCGAAGACGAAACTCCTTCGCCCGTCAGCGCAATGGCCTCGCCCCCCGCCGCAGGAATCATCCAGATGCGCGTCTCGTTCTTGTCCTCCTTCACCAGCGCGCTCTTCACCGTATACGCCACCCACTGCCCGTCCTCGCTCACCTGCGGATCCGCTACCCCGCGAATCGCTAGCGCATCCTCCACGCCAACAGGCCGCGGCCCGGCCGCAGGCTGCTGCGCCCGCGCGGAAATCGAAAAGCTCAAAACAACGGCAAAGACCAGCAAGGAAGAAAGTTTCACGAAGAGACTCCCCGAAGAGAAATAGCTGCCAAACGCGTGCAGTGTATCACAGCCTTTGCTTGCGGTTATCACCGCGCGGCCCCTTATCCACAAAGCACCTCGGGGGTGCCGCACCCTTGCGGTTTTCAAGGGTGCGGGTTTACAGTGAACTCGTGCTCAACCTCCCCGCGACCCCCAGGATTCCTCTTCTCTCCGCGACACTCTCTCCCCGCCACACCACCTGCCAAACCCACCCCGCAACCGCCCCATCGTACTATCGCGCCAGATACTACGATCCCCATTTCCAGCCCCGTTTCTAATAATATTACCATTGACTTTTGTGTACTTTTAAGCTAACATCTCAAATTGAGATGCGGCGAACCCTATCGCCCCAAGTGCCCCACCCATTCCCCCAGCAAAACCCCCTTGGCCCGAACCAAATTCCCACTAACCCCTTTATCATCTGCACTTCCAAAAAACACGCCTGCAATCCCTTTAGAATCTGCACTTCCAAAACAAAGGACTTAAAACCCCGCAGAATCAGCACTTACAGAAAAACCAGGGGGTGGGGAGTCATATTGTTAACTTGCCCCAGCCATCTCCTCCTCAAGTCACCCGTCACAAGCCACGAGCCGCACGCCTCGAAATTTGATAGCATCAGTGCATCGGATTCACTTGGGAATCGATCCAGTCGTGTCTATTTCACTGGAAAAATGTCTGGGGGCCAGATGAGCGGGGAAGCGCAAGTGCGGTCGGACTGGAGCTTGGCGGAAGTCGCGGAGATCTATACGCTGCCCCTGCCGGAACTGATTTTCAGGGCGCAGACGGTACACCGCCAGCGCCACGCTCCCGAGCGCGTGGAAACCTGCCAGCTCATCTCCATCAAAACCGGCGGCTGCCCCGAGGACTGCGGCTATTGCCCGCAAAGCGCCCACTACGACGCCGGCGTCGAGCGCGAGTCCCTCATGGACGTGGACGCCGTCGTGGCCACGGCGCGGGAAGCCGCCGCGCGCGGCGTCACCCGCTTCTGCATGGGCGCCGCCTGGCGCGAAGCCCCGCAGGGCAGGGAATTTGAAAATGTTCTGGCCATGGTGCGCGGCGTCGCCGCCGCCGGTCTGGAAGTCTGCTGCACCCTGGGCATGCTCAATGAGCAGCAGGCGCGCGACCTGAAATCCGCCGGCCTCACCGCCTACAACCACAATCTGGACACTTCCCCCGAATTCTACGGCAATATCATTACCACCCGCGTCTACGAGGACCGCCTGCGCACTCTGGCCGCCGTTCGCCAGGCCGGCATCACCGTCTGCTGCGGCGGAATCCTGGGCATGGGTGAGCGCCGCGAAGACCGCATCGGCCTTCTCCGCCAGCTGGCCACGCTCGAGCCGCATCCCGAAAGCGTGCCCATCAACATGCTCGTCCGCGTCGAAGGAACCCCGCTGGGCCAGGCCGCCCTGCTCGATCCCCTGGAAATGGTCCGCGCCATCGCCACCGCGCGCATTCTCATGCCCGCTTCCCGCGTACGCCTCGCCGCCGGACGCAAACAGCTCTCCCCGGAAGCCGTGGCGCTCTGCTTCCTCGCCGGCGCCAATTCCATCTTTGTCGGCGAAAAACTTCTCACCACGCCCAATCCCGTCCCCGATGAAGACATGGTCCTGCTCGATTCCCTGGGCATGAAGCCGCTGGAGCATCATGCTCTCTAAGACGCACGTCCGTTTGCGCGAAGAACTGGCCGCTGAACTCCGCGCCCTCGATGCGCGCGGACTGCGCCGCTCCTTTGAAGAGCTGCCCTCCGGAAATTTCTGCTCGAACGATTATCTTGGCCTCGCCGCGCATCCCGGACTGCGCGAGGAACTCCTCCGCGCCGTGCGCGAAGCCCCCCGCGTCGCCAGCACCGGTTCGCGCCTGCTCTCCGGCCACGTTGCCGCCTGGGGCCAATTGGAAGACGAGTTCGCGCACTTCGCGGGCACCGAAGCGGCGCTCTATTTCGGCAGCGGCTATGCCGCCAATCTCGGCCTGCTCACCACGCTGCTGGGCCCCGGCGATCTGGTCTTCTCCGACGCCCTGAATCACGCCAGCCTGATTGACGGCCTGCGCCTTTCCGGCGCCCGCAAAGTCGTCTATCCGCACCTCGCACTGAACGCACTGGAAGATTCCTTGCGGGCGCACGCGGCGGAATCCTGCCGCAAGCTGATTGTCACCGAAAGCGTCTTCAGCATGGACGGCGATTGCGCTCCGCTCGCCCCATTGCTCGAACTGGCCGAACGCTACGGCGCCGGCGTCGTGGTGGACGAAGCCCACGCCACGGCCGTCCACGGACCGGGCGGGCGCGGCCTGGTGGCCGCCGTCGGTGCGCAGGAGCAGGTTTGGGCGGTTGTGCACACCTGTGGCAAAGCCCTGGCCAGCGCCGGCGCCTTTGTCTGCGGCAGCGAACTGCTCAAGCAAACATTGTTGAACCGCGCGCGCACACAGATTTTCAGCACAGCTCCGCCTCCCTATCTTGCCGGTCAAATTCGCGCCGCTCTCCGCCTGGCCATTCCCATGAACGCCCAGCGCGCCCGCCTGCTGGCCACCTCGCAAAACTTCGCCGCCTCTCTGCGCGCCGCCGGGTGGAACACCGCCGGCAGCGCCTCGCAGATCGTTCCCGTCCTCATCGGCGAAAATGAATCCGCGCTGGCCGTGGCCGCGCATCTGAACGAAGCCGGCTTCGCCGTGCGCGCCATCCGCCCTCCCAGCGTGCCGGAAGGCCAGGCGCGCTTGCGTCTTTCCCTTACCACCGAAATAAGCGATGATTCCCTGGAAAGACTTTGCGCGGCGCTGGAGCAATGCTCCGCCTGGAACCAGCCGCGCGCAACGGTTAGCGTATGAAGCAGCAATTTTTCATCACCGGAACGGATACCGGCGTCGGCAAGACGGTCCTCTCCGCCTTGCTCTGCGCCGCTCTCGATGCCTACTACTGGAAGCCGATTCAGACCGGCGCCATGGAGGACACCGACCGCGTCACCGTCATGCGCCTCGCCGGCATGGGAACCGACCGCGCCCTCGAAGAAATGTATTCTTTCGTGCCCCCGGTCTCCCCGCATCTCGCCGCGCGCTGGGCCGGAACGGAAATCAATCTCTCGCGCATGGAAATTCCCGAACATCTTTCCAACGAGCGCCTGATTGTCGAAGGCGCCGGCGGCGTCCTCGTGCCCCTCAATGACGACGCTTTCATGCTCGACCTGATGGCCCGCCTGAAGCTCCCCGTGATCCTCGCCGCGCGCAGCGGCCTGGGCACCATCAACCACACCCTGCTCTCTCTCGCCGCCCTGCACGCCGCCGAACTTCCCGTGCACGGCGTGGTCCTGATCGGCGAACCCAACAAGGACAACCGCGAAACGATTGAACGCTACGGCCACTCCAAGGTGATCGGGCAGATTCCCCGCCTGCCGCACGTGCACCGCACCGTCCTGCTGCAGGTCTTCAACAATTTCTTCGACCGCGACACCTTCCCCCATGAAGCCCGCGCCGCCGGATAATTTTCTGGAAAAAAAACCTCTGCGCTCCTGGCATCCCTTCACCCAGGCCGCGCTCGACCCCCCGCCCCTGCGCATCGTCCGCGGCGAAGGCGCCCACCTCATCCGCGAGGACGGCAGCCGCATCCTCGACGCCATCTCCTCCTGGTGGGTGACCCTTCACGGCCATGCCCACCCCCAAATCGCCGCCGCCGTCGCCGAACAGGCGCGAAAACTCGAGCAGGTGATTTTCGCGGGATTTACGCACGAGCCGGCGGAAGAATTGGCCGCGCGGCTTCGAAAATGGCTGCCGGCGGAATTGACGCATATGTTTTTTTCGGACGACGGTTCCACCTCTGTCGAAGTGGCGCTCAAAATGGCGCTGCAATACTGGAGCAATCGGGGAAAGCCGGAGCGGCGCGAAATCATCGCTTTCGAACACGGCTATCACGGCGACACCGCCGGGGCCATGTCCGTGAGCGACGATTCTCCGTTTACCGCGCCGTTCGCGGGCATGCGTTTTCCCGTGCATCGCGCGCAGTCGGCGTCGTGCTCGCATTGCCCGGTGGGATTGCGGCGGGAGAGTTGCCGCATCGAGTGCGCGCAAAGCCTGGAAAAATTGCTCGCGCAGCATGGCGAACGCGTGGCCGCGGTGATCATCGAGCCGATGGTGCAGGGCGCGGGAGGAATGATCGTGCACCCGGCGGATTTTCTGCAAAAGGTGCGCGAACTGTGCACGCGGCACGAGGTGCTGTTGATCGCCGACGAGGTGATGACCGGCTTCGGGCGCACCGGAAAAATGTTCGCCTGCGAACACGCCGGGATTGCGCCGGACCTGATGTGCCTTTCGAAAGGTCTGACCGCGGGCTTTCTGCCCATGGCCCTGACCGTGGCCACCGATCGCGTGGAAGAGGCTTTCCGCGGGGAAGACCGCCTGCGCACGTTTTTTCACGGGCATTCGTTTACCGCCAATCCGCTGGCCTGCGCCGCGGCCTGCGCCAGCTTGCGCATTTTCGACGAAGAACCCGTTTTCGAACGCATCGCGGCGATTGCCAAGATTCATGCGGAGCGGCTGGCGCAATTTAAAAAACATCCCGCGGTGGGAGACACTCGCGGCCTGGGAACAATTGCCGCGATTGAACTGCGCGCCGAGGATGCCGGCTATCTCTCCAGCCTGCGCCCGAAGCTGTACCGCTTTTTTCTGGAGCGTGGCGTGCTCCTCCGCCCGCTGGGCAACGTCATCTATATTCTTCCGCCGTATGTTATCGCGCCCGACGATCTGCACCGGGTTCACGACGTTATCGCGGAAGCGATCAACACCCTGCTGTAGCGGCGTATTCGCCGCGCGGCCCGGTGCTGTTACAATTTCAGGGGGCGGTACAGGAGAGGGAATTGGTAGTCCATCTGGCGGCGGTGCGGGACAAGATTCTGCTTTTTGCAGGAGGCCTGGGTGCTCCGGGACTCTTCGTCATTTCCTTTCTGGACTCTTCGGTTCTGAGCTTCCCGATCATGAATGACCTGCTGCTGATTAATTTTTCCATTCAGCATCCGGCGCGCATGCCCTTCTACGCGCTCTCGGCCGCGGTGGGTTCGGTGCTGGGCTGCGTGCTTCTTTATTTCCTCTCGCGCGAGGGCGGCCACGCACTGTTTCATCGCAAGGCCGGCGATCACGCCGGGGCCATCCGCCATTGGATGGAGACCAACGGATTTCTGGGCGTGCTGATTTCGGCGCTGCTTCCGCCGCCGGTGCCGTTTAAAATATTCGTGATTGCCGCGGGCGTGTTCGAAGTGCCGCTGGGCGGTTTTACCGCGGCGGTGCTCCTGGCGCGGCTGATTCGCTATTTCGGAATCGGCTATCTTTCCATTCGCTTTGGCGCGGAGGCGCTGCCGTATCTGGCGCAGCATAAACTGCAACTGACCGGAGCGGTGGTGGGCTTTGTGCTGGCGAGCTATCTGGTTTCGAAACTGGTTCTCAAGAAGAGGCACGTGCACGAAGAACCGAAGCAGGACTAAGGCGCGCCATTATCTTCGCGTAGCGGTTTCCCACACGATTCCCTGATCGAGAAGTTTTCCTTCCGCGTTAAACAGCACAACAACAGCTGTCGCGCGTTCACTGCTGCCTGCGGCGGCGTGGCGCAGGTCATGGAGTTCCACGCGATAGCCTTCGGGTGTCTTTTCGATTGTGGCTTTGGGAAAACGGGCGACGGCCAAGAAACGCCGCGCGGATTCGGTGTTTTGCGCGGCTTCCAGAATCTTCGACGTCTCGGGCTTGAAGGTAGGTTGCGCGGCTTCCGGGTCGAGCGCCGCGCCGGGGCCCGTGTTCAGCGCCAGAAGGTGCAGCGCGCTTTGCGTTTCGACGATGCCGCGCCAGTGGAAGGGCGAAAGATTTTCGGGGAAGGCCGCGACGCGCAGGGGTAGTTCCCCGCGATAGGTGCGGGCATCGAGCAGGGCCACGGCGCGTTCATGCAGCACGGCGCGCGCCGCGAGAAGGACGCAGACGGCGGCGAGGGCCAGGACGGCGCCGGTGCGGCCGCGCGGTCCTTTTTCCTTGGCGCCAATCTCTTCGGTGACCAGACGCAGCAGCGCGGGGAGGAGCAGTCCCGCCAGCAGAAGCGCCAGAATCCACGGGTCGGCGCCGCCGGTCCAGTCGAGCGCGGTGCGCCGCGCGCGAAACGGCCAGAGCAGTGCGACGCCGTCCGATTGGCAGAGATCCAGCGCAACGTGCAGCAGCGCAGCCAGTCCCGCGGCGGCAAAAAGCGGCGCGGGCGATAACGGCGCTGCGGATGGCTGCGTTTTACGCCGCTCCAGCGCAAGAAAAACTCCCGCAACGAGCGCCGCAAGAAGCAACGCTCCGGCAAGGGAATGCAGCCAGGCGCCTTGCAGGCGCAGCCACGCGGAGGGGCCCACGAGCACGGCGATGCGGTCGGCGTCGGCAAGGGTTCCGGCGGCCAGCGCTGCGAAGAGCGCCGTGCGCGATGCGCGCGGAAAAAATGCGCGAGTCGCGGCGTAGCTGGCGAGTCCGTGTGTCAGCGCGTCCATGAGGTCACTTGGGTTTCCATCCGGCGGGAAGCATCAGCGTCAGCGCGCGGGGAACGATGCGAAACTCGACAGGCAGGCGGGCCAGCGCTTCGCCGTCCACCTGGGCGTAAACCACATCGTCGCCCAGCGCTTCGCAAAGAAGTTTCTCCGACTTCCAGAAAAAAAGTCCCGCACGGCCGCGAATCATTCCCAGAGCCAGCGCGGGAAGATGGCTGAGGTAGCGCAGGCCGCTGCGCGTCGTCAGCGTGCACAACTCGAAGCGGTCTTCGAGCAGGCTGGCTTCGGTGGTGATGCGAAAGGGGCCGCCGTAGTGGCGGGTTCTTCCGGCGATCACCAGCGTGACGTCCATCTGCTTCTCCGCGGTGGTGACGCGAAAGCGGGGAAAGCGGTAGCGGAAAGCTTCTCCGATTCCTTGCCACCAGTAGGCCAGAATGCCCACGCGGGCTTTCAGTTGCGGGTCCACCGAATGGACGATCTGTCCATCGGGGCCGGCGCCGGCCACGCTGACAAAATAGCGCCGCTTTTCCGGTTGCGCGAGCGGCGTGGCCAGGCCCAGAGCGATCTCGCGCGGTTCGCAGCGCAGGAGAAATTCCGCGGCGCGGGGAATATTCCAGGGAATGCCCAGTTCCTTGGCCAGGACGTTGGCCGTCCCGGCGGGGAAAAGCGCGAGGGGAACGTGGCGGCCGCCGGGCGGATCGGCGAGGCCATTGACGACCTCGTTCAGCGTGCCGTCGCCGCCGCAGGCGATGACCAGTTGGCGGCCGTCGGCGCAGGCCTGGCGGGCGATGGTGGTGGCGTCGCCGGGGCCGCGCGTTTCGGCGCGTTCCGCTTGAATGCCACCGGCGGCGAGGATGCGCTGCGCTTCGTCGAGGTGCTTTTTGCGGCGCGCGCCGCCGCTCCCGGCGTTGGGGTTGTGAATCAGCAGAGCGTTTTGCAACGGGGAAGGCATTTTTCTCTCAGGCCGCGGGAGCGGAGATTCGCTGCGCCCGTCACGAGCATTCTATATAATAACGGGCGGAATGCCGGAACGGGTTTTTCCCACGTTTCCGGCAGGACAGGGAGCCATGGCCAAGGCCGCAAGCGCCAAGCAGGAGATCGAAAAGCTGCGCGAGGAGATTCGGCGGCACGAGTATCGCTATTACGTGCTGGACGAGCCGGAAATTTCCGACGCGGCGTTCGACTGTCTGGTGAACCGGCTGAAGGCGCTGGAAGCGGAAAATCCCAAGCTGGTGACGCCGGATTCGCCCACGCAGCGGGTGGGGGGCGCGCCGAGCAAGGAGTTTCCGTCCGTGCGGCACGCGCGGCCGATGCTCAGCCTGGACAACGCCTATTCCGATGAAGACCTGCGCGAATTCGACCGCCGCGTGCGCGAGCTGGCCGGACGGGAAAAAATTGAATACATCGCCGAGCATAAATTCGACGGCCTGAGCATTTCGCTGCTTTATGAAGATGGGCTGCTGGCGCGCGCGGTGACGCGCGGAGACGGAACGACCGGCGAGGATGTGACGCTCAATATCCGCACGATTCGCTCGATTCCCCTGCGGGTGGACGCGGCGGCGATGAAGAAGGCCGGTTTACGCGGCCATTTTGAGGTGCGCGGGGAAGTGATGATGACGCGGGAGGCGTTCGAGGCGCTCAATCGCGCGCAGGAGCAGGCCGGAGGAAAACTCTTCGCCAATCCGCGCAACGCCGCCGCGGGAGCGGTGCGCGTGCTGGACCCGGCGATCACCGCGGAACGGCGGCTGGATTTTTTCGCCTACTACCTGCTGGCGGGCGGCAAGGCGGCGTTCGAAAAACATTCGGAGAGTTTGCAGGCGCTGAAGGCGCTGCATTTCCGGGCGTCGGAGGATTGGAAGCTGTGCGCGGGGATCGACGACGTGCTGGACTATTGCGCGAAGTGGGATAGCAAGCGGGAGAAGCTGCCCTACGAGATTGACGGCGTGGTGGTGAAGGTCAATCTGATTTCGCTGCAGGCGGAGCTGGGTTTTACCGCGCGCGCGCCGCGCTGGGCGATTGCCTACAAATATCCGGCGGCGCAGGAAACCACGGTGGTGAACGACATTCTGGTGCAGGTGGGCCGCACCGGGGCGCTGACGCCGGTGGCCGTACTGGAGCCGGTGCAGGTCGGCGGGGTCACGGTGAGCCGCTCGACGCTGCACAACATGGACGAGATCGATCGGCTGGGCCTGCGCATTGGGGATACGGTGCTCATCGAGCGCGCCGGGGAAGTGATTCCCAAAGTCCTGAAAGTGGTCAAGGAAGGGAAGTCCCGAAAAACTTTCCGCATGCCGGAAGATTGCCCGGAATGCGGCAGCCGCATTCATAAGGACGAAGAAGAAGTGGCTTACCGCTGCGTGAACGCGTCGTGTCCGGCCAAGCGCAAGGAGTCGCTGTTGCATTTCGCCGGGCGGCACGCGATGAATATTGACGGCCTGGGCGAAAAAATCGTGAACCACCTCGTGGAGCAGAAGATGGTGGAAGACTTTGCCGATCTCTACGCGCTGAAGCTGGAGCCGCTGGCGGCGCTGGAACGCATGGGCGAAAAGTCCGCACAAAATCTTCTGGACGAAATTGAAGCCAGCAAGAAGAACAGCCTGGCGCGGGTGATTTTCGCGCTGGGCATGCGCATGGTGGGCGAGCGCACGGGGCAGTTGCTGGCAGAGCGATTTTCCACGCTGGAAGAGCTGGCCGGGGCGAGCGAAGAGCAGTTGGTGGAAGTGCCCGAGGTGGGGCCGAAGGTGGCGGCGAGCATTGCGGAATTTTTCTCCGAGGCGGCCAATCGCGAGCTGGTCAAGCGGCTGCGCAAGGCCGGGGTTCATCCCACGGCCGAGAAGAGGGAAGTGAAGAGCCAGAAGCTGGCGGGGAAGAGTTTTGTGTTTACGGGGGCGCTGGCGAATCGCAGCCGCGAAGAGGCAGGGGAGTTGGTGCTGCAGCACGGGGGAAAAATTTCCGGCTCGGTGAGCAAGAAGACGGACTACGTTGTGGTGGGGGCGGACCCGGGGTCGAAGCAGGAGAAGGCCAGGGAGTTGGGCGTGACGATACTCACCGAATCGGAATTTGAATCGCTGCTAAAGCTCCCCTAGAGATGGTCTCAGTGGTGTTTTGCGAGTTCGGTGAGTAATGCTTTGGCCGCGCCGGTCACGGCTTTGATCAACGCTTCATCCTGGCTGCCGCCGAACGAACTGAGCATCCCCTTGAAGGTTCCTTGCTTGTCGAAGGCCAGAACCTCTTCATTTGTTTGTTTGTCCTTCAGTCTGTAGCGCACCTTGACCTTGCTTTGACCGGCGCCGAAACTGCCCCAGTAGCGTGCCGCGCGGCTGCCCTTCTCGAATTGAATCACCGTACTTTGGAGGACAATCTGTTTCTCGGTGCTCGCGGGCTTTTCGGCTTTTGCGGCTGGGGCTTCTCCTTCCTTTTTCTCCGAATTCGAAGCGGGGGAAGATTCTTTCCCCGGGCCCTGGCTGGAGGGGGGAGCGGAATCTTCCACGACGGCCGACCCATCGAGAACCCGGTCAAACATCTTGCTATCGCGCAATTTAATGAGCAGCTGTCCCTGCAAGACCACATCCATTCCCTTCGGAAAATCCTCTGTCGCGGAATTCTTCTCCACCATTACTTTCTCCACCACGATCACAGTGTATCCCGCCAATTTCCTGGTGGATTGCTGCGCCATGGTTTGAGGAACCGCAAAAAGCGCCGCGCACGAAAAGAGAAGCGCGATGCAGGAACGAGAGAGAGTATTCAGGATCATGGGATACTCCTTCGCAGCAGTCCGCGTTCCATCGGTCCGAGCGAGCGCGAGCATGTTGGCGTGAGAGTATCTTATGCCCGAAGTACGGGAACTTCAAGATCTAAACGCGTTGTGAGGTATACTAGAACCTGGCGGATGGGCCGGGCGATCGCTGGCTCCAACTTGTTTGGAGCGGGAGGAAAGTCCGGACACCGTGGCGCGGGCCGCAAGGCTGCGCGCTAAAGGGTAACGCGCCTGGTAACGCCAGGGGGCCGGATTGGCGACGATTCGGTCACGGACAGCGCCACAGAGAAGATACCGCCGGCGGTGTGGAGCCCGGTGACAGCTCGAAGGAAAACCTTCGGGACGTCTTCGAAGCGCACACAGCGCCGGTAAGGGTGAAAAGGTGGGGTAAGAGCCCACCGCCCCGGTGGCGACATCGGGGGCACGGCAAACCCCGCGTGGTGCAAGGCCAAATAGGAGGGGAGGGCTGGCCCGGCCCGAATATCCGTCGTGCGCGCAAGTGCACGCCGGGTTGCGACCCTCGGGTAGGCTGCTGGAGCCGCAGCGCGAGTTGCGGCCTAGAGGAATGATCGCCGCGGCATGCAGGCCGATGTCTGGACGCATGCCGCACAGAATCCGGCTTACAGGCCCATCCGCCAATTTTCGTGTTGTTTTTCGCGTAGCCTTACGTATCTCCGCACTCCCCGCTTCGTTGGACACGCTCCGGCGCGGTTTTATTTGCAAATCTTTCGCGGTTCGCTCATCATTAACCTTCTGTTCAGGGAACAGCCGCTGGCTCGTTTGCGCCTGCTCTTGCTTCTATCTTCCGTACCCCGAGGATGCACATGGATAAGCCTGGAAAAATCGCTCCGCCCAAGGGAAAGCTGGGCATTCTGCTCGTTGGTATGGGCGCCGTGGGCACCACGTTCATGGCCGGCGTCGAGTTGATTCGCCGCGGCAAGGCACAGGCGATCGGGTCGGTGACGCAGATCGGAACGATTCGCCTGGGCAAGCGCACGGACAATCGCACGCCGCTGGTGCGCGATTTCGTGCCTCTCGAAAAAATTTCCAATCTCGTTTTCGGCGGCTGGGACCCCATTCCGGATAACGCCTACGTGGCCGCGGCCAAGGCCGGCGTGCTGGGGCCGGAGCATCTGGCGCTGGTGAAGCCGTTTCTTTCGAAAATCAAGCCCATGAAAGCGGCGTTCGACCGCGAGTACGTGAAAAAGCTGGACGGCACGCACGTCAAGAAGGGCAAGAACAAATACGAGCTGGCGCTGCAGATCAAGAAGGACATCGCCGACTTCAAGAAGAAGAACCGCTGCTCGCGGCTGGTGATGATCTGGTGCGGCTCGACGGAGATTTTTCTGACGCCGCATGAGGTGCACTCGACGCCGGAAAAGTTTGTGGAGGCGATGAAGGCCAATCACGCTTCCATCGCGCCTTCGATGTTGTATGCCTGGGCGGCGGTGACCAGCGGCGTGGGCTACGCCAACGGCGCGCCGAATCTGACCGTGGATATTCCCGCGATTCAGCAGCTGGCCATCGAGCACGGGGTGCCGATTTGCGGCAAGGATTTCAAGACCGGGCAGACGCTGATGAAGACGATTCTGGCGCCGGGGTTCAAGGCGCGCATGCTGGGCATGGCCGGATGGTATTCGACGAACATTCTGGGCAACCGCGACGGCGAAGTGCTGGACGATCCGGGTTCGTTCAAGACCAAGGAAGAGTCCAAGCTGGGCGTGCTGGAATATATTTTGCAGCCGAAGATGTATCCGCAGCTGTACGGAAAGATTCACCACAAGGTGAGCATCAATTATTATCCGCCGCGCGGAGACAACAAAGAGGGCTGGGACAACATCGATATTTTCGGCTGGCTGGGCTATCCGATGCAGATCAAGGTGGATTTTCTGTGCCGGGATTCGATTCTGGCGGCGCCGATTGTGCTGGATCTGGTTTTGTTCATGGATTTGGCGCAGCGCGCGGGGATGAAGGGGATTCAGGA
>Ga0315281_10006699_pt1 | contig 16345 bp, 14 predicted proteins | sample YL17G07_0_MG_FD_204540 | JGI IMG/M metagenome (GOLD analysis project Ga0315281, IMG submission 204540) | Sediment microbial communities from Yellowstone Lake, YNP, Wyoming, USA - YL17G07_0 | ecosystem: Environmental > Aquatic > Freshwater > Lake > Sediment | place: USA: Wyoming | collected... | reverse complement strand
TGATTGTTTGACAGTTTTGAAGCAGGCAGAAGGTTTAAATAACAACCAGCCTGCCTCCGATGGTTTTAAAATTGATGCCCTCGGCGGCGTACTTAATAAGGGCATTGCCACAATTATTTGCGAAGAAATACTGGCAAGCCTTAAATATTTAAATAAAGAGCATCCGCAAAAAGACCATGCCGGATTTTTATCAGATACGTTATTAAGGTCGCTTGGTATACAACTGGTGGATGGTAGAATCTCAGGGATAGCCGTAATATTGGGGCCGGCAAAAGACGAGGATTCCGCGGTTCAGTTGATAAGGGATCTCCAGAGTAAGAGCATCGTTAGTATCTTGGTAGGCAATGCAGGCGGAAACAGTTTAAAAAAACAACTGGAAAATAAAAACGTAGAGTTGGGTCTGGAAGATTATATCGTGCCTTTAGGCGAAGATTATCTCTCGGCGATTTACGCAGTTAACTGGGCAGTAAGGGCGTCTCTAATGTACGGAGGATTAAAGAGCGGACAGTGGCAGGAGATACTGAAATATACCCAGCAGAAGGTTCCGGCATTTGTCGTACTTTTAAGCCACGTCGATGAAGTTATCGTGGCAACCGGTTTAGGTGTTTTAGCCATGGGGTTTCCGATTATTACTGATTTAGAAGTACCTCAACTGGGTAAAATCGATACCACTTTATATGAGGCGTTAGTGACAGAAAAAGATTATAAAAAAATTGTCAGCAAATGTATAGAGGTCAGGGGATTAAAAGTAAAGGTTACCGATATCCCGGTGCCCGTCCCTTATGCTGCGGCATTCGAAGGAGAGCGCGTGCGCAAGGAACAATTGCACGTTGAATTTGGCGGTAAGGCAAAACTTGCCTTTGAGTACCTGACCGCAAAAAATATAAATGAAGTAGAGGATGGAAAGATAGAATTGATTGGACCGGATATCGACCAATTAGAGAAAGGTAGCAAATCCCTGCCTTTGGCGATTATCGTAGAGGTCTACGGCCGTAAGATGCAGAAAGACTTTGAGCCGATACTGGAACGCCAGATACACCGTTTCATAAATTACGCGATGGGTCTGATGCATGTGGGCCAGCGTGATATGAACTGGATAAGGATAAGCAAGGACGCCTTTAGCAAAGGTTTTAGGTTTAAACATATCGGTGTGATTTTACACGCCATGCTGCATCAGGAATACAGCGCTATCGTAGATAAGGTGCAGGTCAGGCTTTATACAAAAGAGTCTGATATAGAAAAATTATTACCTGTTGCGAAAAAGACATTTGAGGAGCGCGATGAGCGTTTAAGCGGTATGACCGATGAAAGCGTGGATACCTATTATTCCTGTCTATTATGCCAATCTTTTGCGCCCAACCATGTTTGCATCGTGACCCCTGAACGCCTGGGTCTTTGCGGAGCTTATTCCTGGTTGGATGCCAAGGCCTCTTTTGAAATTACTCCTACCGGTCCGAACCAGCCTATATTAAAGGGTAAGATGCTGGCTAAGAGACTGGGTCAGTGGGATAACGTTAATGAGTTTGTGAAACAAAAGTCCAATAAGACCATTGAAAAGGTAAGCATGTATTCGCTTATGGATTCTCCCCAGTCTTCTTGCGGTTGTTTTGAATGTATTGTCGCCATAATCCCAGAGGCGAATGGGGTGATGATTGTACATCGCGATTATTCAGGTATGACTCCCTGCGGAATGACCTTTACTACCTTAGCCGGCTCAGTAGGCGGCGGAGTGCAAACGCCGGGTTTTTTAGGTGTTGGTAAATTGTATATCTTAAGCAAAAAATTCATTTCAGCTGAAGGCGGACTTAAACGCGTAGTCTGGATGCCTAAGGAATTAAAAGAACTACTGGAGGATAAATTAAAAAAATGTGCACAAGATTTAGGAGACCCCGGTTTTGTTGATAAGATCGCCGATGAAACCATAGCCACGACTTCAGAAGAATTGATAAAATTCTTAAAACAGGTAAAGCATCCGGCAATGGCAGAAATGGAACCCTTGATATAATAGATTATCTGTTCTTAGAATATCCACAATATTTTATTCGCGAGAATCAAGAAAAATTAATTATATTAGTTTAAGTATCTTAAAATGGCGGACATAAAAAGTCAAAATATAACATTGCATGATTTGTTAATACCGAAAGAGGAAAGAGAAGCAAAAAATGGTCATAAAGGTGCCTGTATTTGGCTTACGGGGCTTCCCTGTTCAGGGAAATCTACAGTTGCACTTAAACTAGAAAATTTATTATTTAAGATGGGTTGTCAGGTTTTTATTCTTGACGGCGATAATATAAGACACGGCTTAAATAAGGATTTAGGATTTTCTCCAGAAGACAGAGAGGAAAACATAAGACGTATTGGGGAAGTGACAAGGTTATTTGTTGAGGCAGGATTTTTGGTCATAGCCGCCTTTATCTCTCCTTATAGAAAAGATAGAGACAAGGTACGCTCGATATTTAATAGAGGAGATTTTATTGAAGTTTTTATAAAGGCAGGTCTATCTGTTTGCGAGAAGCGGGATACGAAAGGTCTTTACAAAAGAGCTCGCGAGGGTGAAATAAAAGACTTTACTGGTATTTCAGCGCCGTATGAAGAGCCGCAACAGCCGGAGTTGACTATTGATACCGAAACCAAAACAGAAGAAGAAAGTGCAAAATATGTTTTGGTTTATTTAATAGAAAAAGAATATATTCAAAAGAAACTATTATTGGAAAATAGTAATAATAAAAGTAAGGCATGAGTCCAGTAGTAGGTTTACTAGCTTTTATTAGCGAGTATCTCGATTCGGGTCTGGGTATGGGTTACGGAACCGCCCTTGCCCCCATTTTAATAATCATGAGCTACGATCCCTTAAAAGTCGTACCAGCAATTTTAATATCGCAGTTTTTTACAGATATAGCAGCTTGTATATTTCATCATAACCTTTATAATGTGGATTTGAGAGTAGGTTCGCCTGATTTTAAGATAGCTTCTTTTCTTGGAGCGGTAAGTTCTATGGGGGTAGTAATAGCCGTAATTACGGCGATAAAAATTCCAAGGTGGTTATTGACGCTCTACATAGGGTTCTTAGTATTCGCTATGGGTATCTTTATTCTCGTTAATATAAATAGAACAATGCTCTTCTCATGGCGAAAGTTAGCCGGGATAAGTTTTCTGGCAGCCTTTAATAAAGGTATATCCGGTGGTGGTTATGGCCCTTTGCTAATGGGCGGGCAGATGCTTTCCGGTATAAATGTCAAGAATGCTGTAGGCATAACGGCATTTGCCGAAGCAGTAACTTGTTTTGTTGGTTTTATAATTTACCTTGTGGGAGGAAGAATGATAGATTGGAAGTTAACGGGATTATTAGTGGTAAGTGCAACAGTCGCTGTTCCTTTTGCTGCTATGACAGTAAAAAACATCAATTCAGTTAGACTTAAGAGATATGTAGGAATACTTATAACTACTCTGGGTCTTTTAACTCTTTCAAAAATGAGTTCAGGTAGTTAAAAAAATGAAGTGGATTCGGTATCTTAGACGACTAGAAAGAAATAAGCCTGATTCTATTTCTACAGTAATAAGTTACGGTATCCAGCGCTCTGGCTCCACTCTGATCTACCAAGCATTGAAGCAGGTTTTTCCCCAAGCAAATGTTATCAAGACACACGATTTTATCTATCATAAAGACTATAAAGTTGTTGCCACTTACAGAGATTTTAGAGATGTCCTGATTTCTATGTGGCGAACATTATTGAGTAAAGGTACCAAAGAAAACATCGCAAAGGTAATTAGGCTGACAGAACCAGATATTTCTTCCAAGCAGGATTTTAGTTCTATGACTAACGAAGAGGTTGTGGAGAGGGCTAATTGGATTAAATGCCACCTAAGCGAAGTCTTAGATAAATATAAAGAAGTCGATCAACATAACGTACTCTGGATGCAGTATGAATTATTCTACAATAACTTTGACTATATATTTTCTCGACTCTCCTCGTTTTTCCAAATCTGTATAGATGAAGGGAAAAAAAATAAAATCAAAGAAGACTGCAGTATAGAGGCAAACAGAAGAAGGGCGTATAAGTTGAAGGATTTCAGTGAATACGACCCTCTAACGCATATACACGGACACCATATATACGAAGGAAGGGTTGGTTTCTGGAAGGAGTTTCTTACTTCTGAGCAGAAAGAAATCTCAAGAACTATCTTGGGTTCTGCATTGGAAAGATACGGCTACGAGCTGTAGCTGGCGTTTAGCGAGGCTGTAGTATTATTGAAATTTTACTTGACCTTGCTATTTTAATATGTATAATGAAATCAAGGATATATGTACGATCCTTCCGTAAGAAAAATCATTAAAAAAACAACCCTTATAATTTCCTTTATATTATGCATTGATTCTTCTCTTTTTGCTAAAGGGCCTTGTTTAGATTCAGCTTCAAGCCGTGGCTATATTAAGCTTAGCAGCGCCCCTCGAAAGAAAAAAGGTATTAGCTTTTTTAAAATAGGTTCCTCGCGTCCGTCCTCGTCTAATATTGCTAGACAAGGAGAGAAAGAAGAAGAATTATCTGCATTGCAGAAACAGGCAAGGATGTATCGCGCCCAAGGGGTAGCATACCAAGGCATTGGTAATTTAGATGCGGCAATGAGCTTATACCAAAAGGCAATAGAATTAGATCCAAAATACGCTGTTGTTTATAATGATCTGGGCGTAGCCTATGAAGAGGCCGGCTTAATTGACCAGGCAGAAGAATCTTATTTAAAAGCTATAAAGGTAGACCCATTTTTTTTAAGCCCCTATTCAAATTTAGCGTTAGTTTATGAGTCTAAGCGCGACCTGGATAAGGCTTATTTATATTGGCGTAAGAGAGCGGAATTGGGTTCTTCGGATGACCCCTGGACAGAAAAGGCAAAACAGCGCTTATCCGATATCCGGACGCTACAGTTAGGGGCGCCTTCTCGCTCCCGCGAGCAAATCGTGTTTGATTTAATGAGGGAAGTGCAGAATCAGAAAGCCATTTATAAAAAAGACGAACGGCAACTGTCCAGGGCTCATTTGCAGAAGGCGAAGTTAAAATACGAAAACGGAGATGATGTAGGCGCTTTAAGGGAAGCGTTTGATGCCAAGCAGCTAGATTCTTCTAACAAAGAGATCGACGAATTCATCGATAAGGTTCAGGCAAGGCTTTTAACAAGATAAAAACCACAATTTTAAAATTTCCTGCCAAAAGCGAATTTCCATGTGTTAATTAATGGGAGATAAACGGTTATACTTAATTGATGCGACGGGTTTTTGTTACAGGGCGTTTTATGCACTGAAAGGACTCTCCACATCTTTCGGCCAACCCACAAATGCCATATACGGCTTTATAAATATGCTGCAGAAAATCTTAAAAGAGAAAAAGCCTGACTTTTTAGGGGCATGTTTTGATGTTTCAAGAGACACGTTCAGGCTAAAGAAATTCGCAGAATATAAAATACAGCGTCCGCCCATGCCTGACGGTTTATCCAGTCAGATCCCCCTGATTAAAGAGATAATTTCTGCCTACGGCATCGCCATATTCGAAAAAGAAGGTTTCGAGGCAGATGATATTATTGCTACCATGGTCAAAAAGGCAAAACAGGAGGGGCTTCCCGTAACAGTGGTGAGTTCCGACAAAGACATATTACAGTTAGTGGATGAGAGGACGACGGTATTTAGCCCTTATAAAGATGAGGGCACACTCTATGACAAGAAAAAGGTTTACGAACGTTTTGGCGTAAATCCTGCACAGATACCCGATATCATCGCTCTTATGGGAGACGATGTAGATAATATTCCCGGAGCCTCTGGTATCGGCGAGAAGACCGCGCAAGAGTTAATCAGCCGTTCTGGCTCTTTGGAGAAGTTATTAAATAACATCGAAGGCATAGAACAGGATAAGATAAAAAAAATAATCAGGGATAATATCGATAAGATAAACTTAAGCAGAGAATTAGCTGTTTTGGATAAAGACGTGGAGATAGATTTTGATTTGGATAAATTAAAGATAAGGGATGCCGACTTTAAGGAACTATTCAGGTTGTTTAAATACCTTGAATTCAAAAGTCTTCTAAAGAACCTCCCCCTTGAAAACGAGGAGAGTCTTGAGCAAAAATTAATCCGCTTAGAAGATAAGGAATTGAAAAACTTAATACAGCAAGGTGACGAACTGGTTTTATACGGAGAAGGCATTGACGATATGGTGTTTTATGCAAAGGATAAAACCTTCTGTTTAACTAATAGTGGAGGAAATTTAAAAGATATATTACAGGACGCTAAAGTTAAGAAAATAAGCCACGACCTTAAAAAAATAAAAATATCTTTAGCCAAGAAGAATATTAACTTAGAAGGTCTGTATTTTGATACTATGATTGCCGCATATCTCATTAATCCCTCTAAGGCGGAATACGGATTAATCGATTTGAGCTGGGATTATCTGGGTGAGCCTGTGGCTAATAAGGTTACTGATAACGCAAAAGCCGCCCGTTTAATAATAAAATTAAAACCCCGCTTAGAAAAAGAACTGCGCGAGAGGATGCTTCTTAATCTTTTTTTTGATCTTGAGATGCCGCTTGTTAGTGTATTGGCCCAGATGGAGCTGGCAGGTATAAAATTAGACTTAAGCGTTCTTAAGAAGCTCTCGCACGATATAGAGAAGAGACTGATAAAATTAATTGAGGATATTTACGATATAAGCGGATGCCAATTTAACATAAATTCTCCGAAACAATTAAGGGATATCCTCTTTGAAAAATTAAAATTGCCGGTGGTAAAAAAGAGTAAGACAGGCCCCTCTACCGACGAAGAGGTATTAAGAAAACTGGCGGATAAACATAAATTACCTGCCTTGTTGCTTGAATATCGCCAGCTTATGAAACTGAAAAACACCTATATAGATACCTTGCCTTCTTTGGTAGATGAGAGGACCGGAAGGATCCACGCCTCCTTTAACCAAACCGCAACTGAAACCGGTCGCTTGAGTTCCAGTAATCCTAATCTTCAGAACATTCCCATAAAAACAGATATCGGCAGCAATATCAGGCGCTCTATAATTGCTTCTGGCGAAGATAATTATCTTTTGTCCTGCGATTACTCACAGATAGAATTAAGAATTCTGGCGCACCTATCTAAGGATGAAAATTTGATCCTTGCCTTTAAGAAGGATTTGGATATGCACAGGGCCACTGCTTCTTTAATCTACGGTTTGGAGGAAGCAGATGTAACCGATGCCATGCGCGAGGTTGCCAAACGGGTAAATTTCGGAATTATCTATGGTCTTACGTCCTATGGCCTCAGCCGTGATTTAGGCATCTCTGTTGATGATGCACAGAGTTTTATCGATGCCTATTTTCTTAGGTACCCTAAGGTGAAGGAATATATTCAGGAACAGATTGAAAAGGCCCAGAAGCAAGGTTTTGTTACCACCCTGCTAGGAAGGAGGAGGTATATTCCCGAGATTAATAACAAAAACCAGGGTATCAGACAATTCGCCCAACGACAGGCGGTGAATACGCCTATACAGGGTTCTGCCTCTGACCTGATAAAATTAGCCATGATTCAGATACATAATCAGATAAGTTCAAGAAGTTTAAAGACAGGGATGATTCTTCAGATTCACGATGAATTAGTATTCGATGTGTCGGCAGAGGAATTGAAAGAAGTGGCGGAGTTAGTCAAAGAAAAGATGGAGAATGTTTTAAAATTAGATGTCCCGATAAAGGCCGAGATAAAAAAGGGTAAGAACTGGTTAGAAATGGAGCCTGCCTGACGGCAGGCAGGGGGATTAAATGAAGATACTTTTAGCCGCCTCTGAGGTTGTGCCTTTTGCCAAGACCGGTGGTCTTGCCGATGTAGCAGGTGCCCTGCCCCTGGCATTGGAGGATATGGGTCAGGAGGTTATCGTGGCCATGCCCCGCTATAAATCAATCAGCGATTCTAAATTTAAGATCCGCAGATTAAAAGAGGACATTTCTTATTCAACCATGGGTAATAATATCAAGGTCTATTTTATTGAAAATGCAGAATATTTTGACCGTGATGGGCTCTACGGAGATAAAAACGGAGACCATAAAGATAATCTCGATAGGTTCTCTTATTATTGCAAGAGGACATCGGAACTGTTAAAAGAAATAAATTTCCCACCTGATATTATCCATGTCCACGATTGGCAGGCCTGCCTGATTCCCGTATATCTAAAGACTTTATACGCTAATGACATCTTCTATAAAAATATAAAGACCATACTGACCGTACACAACATAGGTTATCAGGGCCTTTTCCCAAAAGAGGAATTTCCCAAATTAGGCCTTGATTGGAGCTTCTTTAATATGGAAGGGTTAGAGTTTTACGGCAAGATAAATATTTTGAAGGGCGGCATGGAATTTTCTGATATCATCAATACCGTCAGCCCTACCTACAGCAAAGAGATACAGACCAAAGAATTCGGCTTTGGTCTGGAAGGGGTCTTGAATAAGCGCCGCAATTGTGTCTTCGGTATATTAAACGGCCTGGATTATTCTATCTGGAATCCAGAGAACGATAAATTCATTGCCAAGAATTATTCTTTTCAAAACATAGAGGATAAATATAAGAATAAAGAAGAGTTAGAGAGGTCATGCAAACTCCCCATTAAAAGAGAGGTACCGCTTTTAGGCATAGTATCCAGATTAGCAGAGCAGAAAGGGCTTGATATCTTAGCAGAGGCCATAGAGAGTATTTGTAAAATGGAGCTCCAATTTATTATTCTGGGAACGGGAGATTTAAAATACCACCTGATTCTGGAGGAAAAGGTAAAAAAATATCCTAAGGTGATTTCATTGCATCTAAAATTTGATGACGCGCTTGCGCACAATATATATGCCAGCTCAGATATATTTGTGATGCCTTCCAAATATGAACCCTGCGGCTTAGGTCAGTTGATATCTTTAAGGTACGGCACAATACCTTTGGTATTTAAAACCGGAGGATTAGCGGATACGGTAGACAAGGATAACGGGTTTATCTTCGACAAATATACAAAAGAAGAACTGATCAAGACCATAAAGAAGGCAATCAAGGCGTTTGAGAACAAAGAAAAATGGGAGGAGATGATGATAAGGGCGATGCAGTATAATTTCTCCTGGGAAGAGTCAGCTAAAAAATACCTACAATTGTATGCGAAGGCAAAATCCCAATAAAAAAAGCATCATCTTAGGGCTTACCGGTAGTTTTGGGAGCGGAAAGACCACCGTTGCCAGAATTTTTGAATCCTTCGGAGCCAAATTAATAGATGCGGATAAAATAGCGCACAGGGTTATTAGCCCCGGCAGTAAAGCCTATAAAAGAATAGTCGCTACCTTTGGCAGGGGCATCCTTAAGAAAAACAGAGCAGTTGACCGCAAGAAATTAGGCAGGATTGTATTCAGTAACAAAAATTTATTAAAGAGATTAAATAATATCATACATCCTGAGGTAATCAGGATTATCAAAAAAAAGATTAAGGTATCGAACGCAAGAGTTATTGTTTTAGACGTGCCTCTGTTATTAGAGGCGGGACTGAAAAAAATTGTAGATAAATTGATTGTAGTAAAGATAACCAAAGACCAGCAGATAAGGAGAGTCCAGAATAAAATGCGCCTGAGTAAAACGGAGATATTAGAAAGGATTAGATTTCAGATTCCCTTGAAAGTTAAGGCACGTTTAGCGGATTTTGTAATAGATAACAGTAGCACGGTAGAGAAAACTAGAAAACAGTTAGAGCAAATAAGGAGGTCCCTGTGGAAAAATTAGATATCGGAAATCTAAAAGAGATGAAGATTACGGAGTTAAATAAATTAGCCAGAGAGCTAAATATCAATGGCACCAGTGGCGTGAAGAAGCAGGACCTCATCTTTAAGATACTGCAGGCCCAGGCAGAAAAAGAAGGGTTGATGTTCGGGGAGGGCATTTTAGAGATACTGCCGGAGGGGTTTGGATTTTTAAGATCGCCGAATTATAATTATCTGCCCTGTCCGGATGATATTTATATCTCTCCTTCCCAGATAAGAAAGTTTGATCTAAGGACGGGTGACACGGTCAGCGGACAGATTAGGCCGCCTAAAGAGGGAGAAAAATATTTTGCGCTGCTTAAAGTTGAGGCGGTCAATTTCGAAAACCCTGAGGAAGCAAAAGAAAAAGTGCTTTTTGATAACCTCACCCCCGTATATCCGGATAAGGCATTTAATCTAGAGACAAAACCAGAAGAGACATCCATGAGGATTATGAATCTGCTTACTCCTATAGGGAAGGGTCAGCGCGGTCTTATCGTTGCGCAGCCATATAGCGGCAAGACAGTGTTATTGCAGAAGATTGCAAATTCTATAATGAGCAATAACCCTGATGTGATATTGATTGTGCTTTTGATAGATGAGCGGCCGGAAGAGGTCACTGATATGCAGAGGCACGTTAAGGGCGAAGTGATATCTTCGACCTTTGATGAGCCACCGGAAAGACACGTCCAGGTTGCAGAGATTGTCTTAGAGAAGGCAAGGAGACTTGTGGAGCACAAAAGGGATGTGGTTATTCTCCTGGATAGTATAACCCGCTTGGCGAGGGCTTATAACGCGGTAGTCCCGCATAGCGGTAAGGTTTTATCAGGCGGCATAGATTCAAATGCCCTGCAAAAACCCAAGAGGTTCTTTGGTGCTGCGCGCGCAGTCGATGAAGGCGGAAGCCTGACCATAATTGCCACGGCCTTAGTGGATACAGGCAGCCGTATGGATGAAGTTATCTTTGAGGAATTCAAAGGCACAGGCAATATGGAACTCCAGCTTGACAGAAACCTGTTTCAGCGCCGGATTTATCCGGCTATCGATATAAAACGTTCCAATACCAGACATGAAGAATTACTGGTAAAAGAGGAAGTCTTACAGAAGATGTGGATTTTGAGGAAGGTCTTGAATGAGCTCAGTAACGTGGAGGCGATGGAGCTTTTAATTGAGAAGCTCTCCAAGACAAAGAACAATGAAGAATTTTTAAACAGCATGAACCAATGAGTATAAATCCCAAATCCCAATATCCAAATCCAAAACAATTTCTAAATCCCAATGTCCCAAATCCTAAACTTGTTGTGTTTAAAAAATTGGAATTTAGAATTTAGGATTTGTTTAGAAATTAGGATTTCGGATTTATGATTTAACAATAAAAAAGAGAGGAGAAATAAAAATGAAAGACAAGATTCACCCCGGTTATAAAGAAAGCACCATCGTCTGTGCCTGCGGGGAGACGATACATACCCGTTCCACCAAACCGAGTATCCGGGTTGAGATTTGCTCAAAGTGTCATCCGTTTTTTACTGGAAAACAGAAATTTGTAGATTCCGCGGGTCGTGTGGATAAATTTATGAAGAAATACGGTAAAAAAAGTTAAAGGTAAAAGTAGCTCATATGGTTGAACAACTGCAAAAACTAGAAGTGCGCTACCAAGAATTAGAAAATTTCTTAGCTTCCTACGAAATTATTTCCGATAAGGAGCGATACAATAAATATGCAAAGGAATTATCGGAGCTAAAAGCGCCTGTATCTTTATTTCGCGAATATAAAAAGTTATCCAAAGAAATAAAAGATTTAGAGATCGTGCTTAAAGAAAAACATGACAGGGAATTCTGGGAATTAGCGCAGAAAGAATTGCAGGTATTGATAAATAAAAGGGCGGATTTAGAAAATAGATTGAAGGATATTCTGGCGGGTGAAGATAAGGATGCGGGTAAGGATGTAATTGTAGAAATACGTCCGGGTACGGGTGGCCTTGAAGCAGGGTTATTCGTAGGTGATCTTTACCGTATGTACACAAAATACGCAGCGAAAAGAGGCTGGACAATGGAATCCATGTCAGCTGCCCCTACAGAACTGGAAGGGTTTAAGGAAGTAGTCTTTAGCGTAAAAGGCAAGGATGCTTATAGGAGGCTTAGATTCGAAAGCGGCGTGCATCGTGTGCAGCGTGTCCCTACCACAGAGGCGCAGGGAAGGATTCATACCTCAGCAGCAACGGTAGCGGTATTGATTGAACCCCAAGAGGTTGATTTGGTTATTGATCCCAAAGATTTAAGAATAGATACTTACAGGTCTAGCGGTCCCGGTGGACAACATATGCAGAAAACCGATTCTGCGGTGAGGATTACGCATATTCCAACGGCCGTAGTGGTTACCTGCCAGGATGAACGTTCTCAGTTGAAGAATAAGAATAAGGCAATGAGGATTTTACGCGCCAGATTGCTTGATATGAAGAGAGAGGAAGAATTCAAAAAAATTTCGCAGGAAAGAAAATCACAGATTGGCTCAGGAGACCGCAGCGAAAAGATACGCACTTATAATTTTCCTGACCGCCGCGTTACCGACCATCGCATAAATTTTACTTCGCATCGATTGGAGGAGATATTAACAGGCGACCTAGATGAGCTTTCGGACGCCTTACTAAAGGCAGCGCAGGGACAGAAGAATGAATGAGGCGGAATTATTATTCAGCCAGATACTGAACTGTGATAGAGTATCTTTATATCTAAATAGGGAAACCATTTTAGATAAAGATAAATCATCTTTGTTATCCTCGGTATTAAAAAGAAGAATATCGGCAGAGCCTATCCAGTATATATTGGGTAAGACGGAATTTATGGGTTTTGAGTTTAAAGTAACCCCTGATGTATTGATACCACGTCAGGAGACAGAGATTCTGGTAGAGACAGCCGTGAAATATGTCACCGTCTTACAAAGTCACAACGTCACCAGTATAAATATTTTAGATTTAGGGACAGGCTCAGGTTGTATTGCAATATCTTTAGCGAAATTGTTGCCTAATGCCAAAATAACCGCAACGGATATTTCAGATAGAGCCTTGGCAGTTGCTTTAAGAAATACTGAGTTGAATGGCGTAAAAGTTAATTTTATACAGAGCGATTTATTTCATAACTATAATTTAGAGCCTGACACCTATAATCTAATTGTGAGCAATCCGCCTTACATACCTACTGCCCAGATGAAAACCCTACAGCCTGAGGTAAGATATGAACCTGGCATTGCCTTGGATGGCGGAAGGGATGGCCTAGATTTTTATAGACGGATAATTGGCAGTTCAGCGCTTTATTTAAAAGGAGACGGTTTTTTAATGCTGGAGGCCGGTTTTAATCAAAGAGATGCTATAGAAAATATTTTTCAAAAAGCCAGAGATTTTAAGATAACAAATGCGATTAAGGATTACAATCATATAGATAGGGTAATAGTGGCACAGAAATTGAAGTGAGGAAATATGGATAAACTAATTATTGAAGGCGGGGTAAGGCTTAAAGGTGAGATTACGGTCTCAGGGGCTAAGAATGCAGTCTTACCGATACTAGCTGCGGCACTGCTTACCGATGATGCCTGTATAATTAAAGGTGTGCCAAATTTACGCGATACAAACACGATGCTTAAGATCCTGCGTTCGTTAGGGAAGAATGCTGAATTGGACAAAGGCATAGTAACAGTAAGCGCAGGAAAATTTACAAATTTTATTGCTGACTACAAACTTGTTTCTACGATGCGCGCATCTTTTTGCGTTTTAGGTCCGCTTCTGGCCAAACTTAAAAAAGCAAAGGTTTCCCTCCCGGGTGGTTGTGTTATCGGTATCCGTCCGGTGGATTTACATCTTAAGGGTATCAAGGCGTTGGGAGCAGCTATTGATATTGAATCAGGTTATGTGGTGGTAAAGGCAAAGAGGCTTAAAGGCGCTCATATGTATTTAGGAGGCGTCTACGGCTCATCGGTTCTGGCTACTGATAATGTAATGATGGCGGCGTCCTTAGCTAGCGGTAAAACCATAATCGAATCGGCAGCATGCGAACCGGAAGTGGTAGATCTGGCAGAATTTTTGATTAAGATGGGGGCAAAGATAAAAGGTCATGGTACACCAATTATAGAAATTGAAGGTGTAAGACATCTGCACGGTGCAACGCATACTCTGATTCCCGATAGGATAGAAGCAGGTACATTAATGATTGCCTCTCTGATTACTCATGGCGATATCTTTATAAAAAATGTTCTCTTCCAACACCTGGGCGCATTGATTGATAAATTAGAGGAAGCAGGCGCTTCTATTACTAAGACAGACGGCGCTGTTCGTGTGCACTGCAAGAGAAGGCTTAAACCAGTAAATGTTACTACCCTTCCCTATCCGGGTTTTCCCACAGATATGCAGGCACAGATTATGGCGTTGATGAGTGTTACCCCCGGTATAAGTGTTATCACTGAAAAGATTTATCCCGATAGATTTATGCATGTAGCTGAGCTTAATCGCATGGGCGCGCATATCCAGAGGGAAGGCCCTCATGCAATTGTGGAAGGCATAAAAGAATTGTCGGGTGCACCGGTTATGGCATCAGACCTACGTGCATCAGCGTGTTTACTATTAGCGGGTTTGACTGCTCGTGGCAGGACATCAGTCTCCAGAATTTATCATTTAGAGCGCGGGTATGAAAACATAGATGGAAAATTGCAGAATTTAGGCGCTAAGATTTGGAGAGAAAAAGAATGATCTTAATGATTGATAATTATGATTCTTTTACCTATAATCTCGTTCAATATTTAGCTACTCTAGGCGCAGAGGTCAGGGTATTCAGAAACGATAAGATAAATGTAGGCAGGATTAGGAAATTTGCGCCTCGAAAAATTGTTATTTCTCCAGGGCCGGGCAGGCCAGAAAATGCAGGGATATCCTGCGCTGTAATAAAGGAATTTGCCGGACAGATCCCCATATTGGGAGTCTGTCTAGGGCATCAATGCCTGGGTTTTGTTTACGGCGGACGCATTGTGGGTGCAAAAAAACTCATGCACGGCAAAACCTCTTTTATTTATCATAATCGACGGAGCATCTTTAAAGGCATACCCAATCCCTTTGAGGCTACCCGTTACCATTCTTTGATTGTGGAGAGAAAGAGTTTGCCCGAATGTTTAGAGATAACTGCATGGACAGAAGAAAAAGAGATAATGGGCTTAAAGCATAAGAGGTATCCTTTATGGGGAGTACAATTTCATCCCGAGTCTATCTTAACTAAGGTAGGCAAAGATATACTGGCCAATTTCTTAAAACTATGATTAAAGATGCGATAAAAGAACTAATCCAGAAGAAGGATTTAAGCGCAGAAAAGATGCAGGAAGTTATGCAGGAAATTTTAAGCGGCTCAACCGATACTGCAGATATAATCGCCTTTTTAACTTCTCTGAATGATAAAGGCGAGACGGTCGAAGAGCTTACTGCGGCGGTCAAAGTAATGCTTAAATATGTTGATGCTATTGTGGTAGATAGGCCTAATATTCTGGATACCTGCGGAACAGGCGGTGATAAAAAGGGCACATTTAATATTTCCACGCTTACGGCATTTGTGGCAAGCGGCGCAGGGGTAACCGTTGCCAAGCACGGCAACCGTTCTGTCTCAAGTAGATGTGGTAGTGCGGATATCTTGGAAGCCTTAGGCATAAATATAAATATGGATAAGGCTAAAATAAAAAAATGTTTGGAGGAGATCGGGATTGCTTTTCTTTTTGCCCCGAATTTACATCCGGCAATGAAACATATTATGCCAGCCAGAAAACAGATTGGCGAAAGGACCATGTTTAATATATTGGGTCCCTTGATTAACCCTGCCAGGGCAACTAATCAGTTAATCGGTGTTTATAGTCCGGAGTGGACAAAGATTCTGGCAAATGTTTTATATAATTTAGGCACGATTCATGTCCTGGTTGTGCATGGTGAGGACGGTTTAGATGAGGTGACCACAACCGGTAAAACAGCGGTTTCTGAAGTCAACGCCGGGAAATTCATGGATTATGAAATAATCCCGGAAGATTTCGGATTTCCGAGAGCGCGCCTTGAGGATTTAATGTGCAGTGATATCTCAGAGAATATGCGTATTGCCATGGACGTATTAAGCGGTAAAAAAGGATACCACCGGGATATTGTGTTGCTTAATTCCGGATGTGCAATATATGCAGCAAATAAGGCAGAGTCGATCCGCGATGGTATAAAGTTCGCTATTGATTCAATAGATTCTGGCAAGGCGTTAAAGAAATTAGAGTTATTAAAGGTTTATTCAAATGAAAAAAGTTGATAACTTAAAAGAGATCATTCAGAGAAAAAATGAGAAGATTCTATTAGCGAAGCAGAATCTTCCCGAAGAAGATTTAAAGGCAAAGATTCAAAATCTTGCGCCAACACGTTCTTTTATGGAATCTATAAATAAACCGCGCACAATCTCACTTATTGCTGAGATAAAGAAGGCCTCGCCATCGCAGGGTATACTCCGTCAGGAATTCAATCCCTCAGAGATTGCCAGTATTTATCAGGAGGCGGGGGTCCAGGCAA
>Ga0315281_10006698_pt1 | contig 16345 bp, 15 predicted proteins | sample YL17G07_0_MG_FD_204540 | JGI IMG/M metagenome (GOLD analysis project Ga0315281, IMG submission 204540) | Sediment microbial communities from Yellowstone Lake, YNP, Wyoming, USA - YL17G07_0 | ecosystem: Environmental > Aquatic > Freshwater > Lake > Sediment | place: USA: Wyoming | collected... | reverse complement strand
TTCGCTGGCAGTCATCGAACGCGGCATCTCCTTCGTCGAATATGAAATCGACTGTCTCGGTTTCGCCTAGGCCTACTTGTATTTCGAGAACCATCGAAGTGACGGCATGGAAGGCCCACTCATACGCTCTGCTGCAATGGAGGATGTTCCTCACCGTTCTGGTGCTAGAAATAGCCGACTTAATAAAGTTGCGCACAACGTCATTTCTGATTCCCGTCGAAAACCCGTACTTTATGTCAGATCGAGTTATGACACTTGCCAAAGAAAGAATCTTCCTGTCGCAAGCAACTATCGACCAGCCCTCGAATTGTTCGGTTCTGGACTTAGCTTCGTGGTGCTTGAAGTACTCGATGGCAGGCTTTCGGATAAGCTCCTGTGCCCATGCATCGGAGAAGCGTTCCCATTCGTCAACCCTGGCGATCCAACCAGTGAAACAAAACGCCGGTTCGTTCGGATCGTTGCCGGTCTCGTCGATGAACGACCTAAGCATCACTAAAAGCCTCGAATAGCGCTGTGTAGATGGAAGTCCGCAAAGATGCGGAATCGCCCAACTCACACGTTGACTCTTTTGATCGGATGCGGCAAGTATGTTTTTCCCTTTTTCTGGCGAAGAATTCCAAATGACACCAGTACCACGCGTCGGTGCGCGTTGACTTGCCCTTCGACGCGGCCTAAGATGCGAACTACGTACCACAGGGGGGCCCTCCCCATGACCGGCAAGACGGTTTCCCACTATCGCATCCTCGAGAAACTTGGTGGCGGCGGCATGGGTGTGGTGTATAGGGCCGAGGACACCAAGCTCGGCCGCCGCGTCGCCATCAAGTTTCTGCCCGAGGAGTTCGGCAAAGACCCCAAGGCTTTGGCGCGCTTCGAGCGCGAGGCGCGCGCGGCTTCGGCGCTCAATCATCCCAACATCTGCACGATTCACGAAATTGGTGAGCACGAAGGGCGGCCCTTCATCGTGATGGAATGTCTGGAGGGGCAGGCGCTGAAGCAATGCATTGCGGGCAAGCCGTTAGAGATCGAGCCGGTGCTGGAATGGGGAATTCAGATTGCCGATGCTTTGGATGCCGCGCACGCGAAGGGGATCGTGCATCGCGACATCAAGCCGGCGAACATCTTTGTCACCGAGCGGGGACAGGTGAAGGTGTTGGATTTCGGCTTGGCGAAGATGCGGCCAGGGATGGGGAGTGCGTCGGGCGAGACTGGCGACGGAGGTCTGACGAGCGCGGGCGCGGTGCTCGGGACGGTGGGCTACATGGCGCCGGAGCAGGTGCTGGGGCAGGAGGTGGACGGCCGGACGGATGTGTTCGCGCTGGGGGCCGTGCTGTACGAGATGGCAACAGGTTGGGCAGCGTTTCAAGGAGACACACCGGGAAAGATTCTGGAAGGGATTCTGAGCCGCACGCCGACGCCAGCCGTGCGCTTGAACCCGCAGGTGCCGGCTGACCTCGAGCGCATCATCAGCAAGGCATTGGAGAAAGACCGCAAGCTCCGCTACCAGAGCGCCGCGGAACTGAAGGCCGACTTGCAGCGGCTGAAGCGCGACACGGAATCGGCGCGGGCTGTAGCGCCGGTCGGAGCCTGCCCTGACGTAGGAAGGGACCGGCGACCGGAAGACGCCGCTCATAGAGCGGCGCTACAGAAGCGGATCGCGCTGGCGGCTGGGGCCATCGTAGCGGCCCTGGTCGTGCTCATTGCCCTGAACGTCGCCGACCTGCGCGACCGACTGTCGACCAGTGTGGGGGCACGATCCCGCTCTGGCAGGATGCCCCTACCGAAGATTGAATCCCTCGCCGTCCTGCCGCTCGCGAATCTCTCCGGGGACCCCAAGCAGGAATACTTCGCCGACGGCATGACCGAGGAGCTGATTGCTGACCTGGGGCAGATTGAGGCGCTGCGGGTGATTTCGCGGACCTCGGTGATGCGCTTCAAGGGTGCGCGACCACAAGGGGGCCTCCAGGAAATCGCCCGGCAGTTGAACGTGGACGCGGTGGTGGAAGGTTCGGTGATGCGTTCGGGGGATCGCGTGCGGGTTACCGCGCAGTTAATCGATGCCAAGACGGACCGCCACCTCTGGGCCCGCAGCTACGAACGCGACCTGCGCGACATTCTTGCCCTGCAGAGCGATGTGGCGCGCGCCATCACCGAGGAGATCAGAGTCAAAGTCACCCCACAGGAGCAAGCTCGCATCGCGACCACCCGTGCGGTCAACCCGGAGGCCCACGAGGCGTATCTCAAGGGCCGCTACTACTGGAACTTGCGCACGGAAGAAGGCCTGAAAAAGAGCATCGAGTATCTCCAACAGGCAATAGAAAAGGACTCGGGCTACGCTCTAGCGTACGCCGGGTTGGTCGACACCTATGCTGTCCTGGCAGATTATGGTGTCATGGCGCCCAAGGAAGTCTACCCTCGCTGCAAGGCAGCAGCATTCAAAGCCTTAGAGATGGACGAAACACTGGCCGAGGCCCACGCCTCACTGGGCCGTATCAAAAATCAGTATGACTGGGACTGGCTGGGAGCAGAGAAAGAATATAAACGTGCCATTGAGCTCAATCCGAGCTACGCGACTGCTCATCAATGGTACGCCGAGCATCTATCGGAGATGGGGCGACATGATGAAGCCATTGCAGAGGCAAAACGAGCCCAGGAGCTGGACCCCCTCTCGCTCATTATCAACGCGACTGGGGGTTGGGTTCTCTTTTACGCGCGTCGCTACGACGAGGCCATTGCCCAATGCCGAAGGACGCTTGAGCTAAATCCTGGATTTTATCGGGCACACCTTTTTCTCGGTCGGGCATACGAGCAACAGAGGCAATACGCGGAAGCCATCTTGGAGTACCAGAAGGCCATAGCTTATGGAGAAGGCGACCCCCTACTGGCAGCAGAGCTCGCGCGTGGTTATGCGGCCGCGGGGAAGAGAGCCGAGGCCCTAAAGATTATCTCTCAACTGAGAGAGCTCTTGAAGCGAAGGAATGTCTCATCGTACGTAATGGCTCAAATTTACGCCGCTTTAGGCGATCCCGGCCGAGCATTCCAATGGCTCGATAAAGCCTATCGGGATCGCGCCAGCGCGCTTGTACGGCTCAAAGCGGAGCCGGGATTCGACAGCCTTCGCTCCGACCCGCGCTTTCAGGACCTCCTGCGCCACATGAATTTCCCGCCGTAGTCACCGAAGGGGAGCACCTTTACGGTGCTCCCTCCGCGGGTAGAGAAACGGGAGGGTCATAAAGGCCCTCCGCTACGGTCAAAACACCTTTTCGGAATCGAGCAGCAGCGTGACCGGGCCGTCGTTGACGAGCTCGACGTCCATCAGGGCCCGGAACTCGCCCGTCTCGACCGTCACGCCCAGGCCACGGAGAGACCCCACGAAGCTTTCATAGAGAGAGCGCGCCGCGTCGGGCGAGGCCGCGCCATCGTAGCTCGGTCGTCGCCCCTTGCGGCAATCGCCGTAGAGAGTGAACTGAGAGACACACAACACCCCCCCGCCGGTTTCGAGCAGTGAGCGGTTCATCCGCCCCTGCTCGTCGTCGAAGATGCGCAGGTTCACGATCCTTTCCGCGAGTAACTTCCCCACCTCTTCCGTGTCGCCCCTGGCAATTCCCACTAGAACGAGCAGACCGCGGCCGATGCGGCCCACTACCCGGCCTTCCACGCGCACTTCCGCTCGGCTGACTCTCTGCAGTACCGCGCGCATCGTTTGATGTGGCTCTTGTACCAATTGCCGCCGCGAGGCGCAAGCTTTCTTTCCCACCCCTCGGCGCGGCATCCCCGCTCACCCCCAGGCGGGCAGAGCATCTTTTGCCATGATAGGCTATTTACAGAGCCAGCCTTCTGTGGCGCAAAGGGGCAGACGTGACCATCCCCAGGTGGTCGGGACTATTGGCGCGAACTGTAAAGCCTCTGTTTTCAGGCCCGGGAAGAATCATTCTCACCGTTCTCACCGTTCTCCATGTTCTCATTCTAGTATGATAGGCTAGTCATATGAATCGAGAGCGATCCAGCGATCCGGGGGGAGGTCTGCCCGGAAACGGCGCCCGAGCGCAGGGGGAAACGGCGTTGGCGAGGCCTAGCGGGGGGGCGGGGGTGGCCGCGGCGAGGGAAACAACGTCCGAACCGGACGGCCACGAGCAGCGACTCGTGGCGCGCGTTTTCAACCGCTGGCAAGGCCTGATCGCCGAGGCCTGCTACACCTCCTCGGTCCCGGCGGATTTTCTGGGCGCGCTGGTCGCAAACGAATCGCGGGGCGACCCCCGCGCGCTGCGTTTCGAGCCGGCGGTTTACCGCCACCTCAGACTGCTAGCCGAGGGCCGTTGCCCGGCGTACGCCGGCCTCACGCGCCGCGACCTGGACGACGAGGTGGTCGAGATGCTCCGTCCCAAGGCCCCGCCCTACCACGCGCGGCACCTGGGCGACGCTTTCGCCGCCGCAAACGCCCCCGCGCTGGCCCTCTCGACGGACGACGCCCTGCGCGATCTAGCCTCGTCGTGGGGGCTGACGCAGATCATGGGTTATCACCTGGCGGGGCGCGCGGGGACGGTGCGCGACCTGGTCGAGCCGCGCTTCCACTTGCGGCTGGCGCTGGAGCTCCTGGCCGAGTTCGCCGAGCGCTACCAGCTCGACGCGCGGCGCGAATTCGCGGAGATGTTCCGCTGCTGGAACACCGGACAGCCGTACGGGCAGACGTTTGATCCCGCCTACGTTCCGAAGGGGCTGCGGCGGATGGAAATCTATCGTGCCATTTGGCGATCGCGCGATCGGGCCACCGAGCCCTTGAGTCATTAATGCACTGACTAGATGATTCATTGATAGGTCATAGTACGGGGCGAACACGGCGCAAACCCATGAAGCAATTCCTACAGGAACTGTTTTCCGAATCCGGCACGGCGAGTTTCAGCCGCGTGGGGACGTTCATTGCGCTCCTTTCGGCGTGCGCGTGGGTCTCGCGCATCGTGTGGAAGACGGGCGCGCTGCCCGGCCTCGAGGGCCTGACGTTTTTCATTGCCAGCCTTTACGGGCTGGGCAAGGCGGGCGAGACGGTGCAACGCATCGTGGGGAAAAACCCGTGAACCAAAGAGGCACTGAGGCACAGAGATAGAAGTTCGCAGAGGCCGAGAATGCGTCTTCAAAGCCCGAACATTTTGGCCATCCTAAGCGCCGCTGAATCCGCCAGGGTTTGGATAAAGGCACACCTGGCGCTGCTTGCCGGCATTGCTCTCTCGGCCGCTGTGCCCCTGTGGCTTCTCGAGCACGACGCGCGACTGCGGCGCGAGTTCGAACTCGGGCAACTGAGGCAGCAGGCAGCCGCGCAGATTGCGGACTTACGCGCCCGCGCCGTGGCGGCTGTGCGCGACGCCGATTCGAGCGCCCGGCGGATTCAGGACCTGGAGGCGCGCCGGCAGCGCCTCGAGCGCGAAGAGGCGGATTTGAGATCTGAGATTTCACAATTGCAAGAAAAGGAACGCGCGCGTTTGCAGGAAGCGGCGGCGCTTCCCTTCCCGGCGCTGGCGCAGGAGTTGCGACGCGAACTCGGCCCGGGCAGTTTCGGGAATCGGGAATCGGGACTCGAGACTCGAGAGTTGCCAGTAGTCAGTTCCCAGTTGCCAGAGAAGGCGGCCGACGGCACGAGGTCCCCGAACGATTCAAAATTGCAAATTCAAGATTCAAGATCTCCAAACCCTCAATTTCGCGTCCCGAATCCCGAATCGCGAGTCCCGAACCCCGAGCTTCTCCTCACCGAGCCGGGGGCGCGCGCGGTTGCCGCGGCCCTGGTCGAGCGCGACGCCTGCCGCGAGCAGTCGCATGCGCAGGACGGCCTGCTCGCGAACTGCCGCGGACAGGCGGCGGCGGGCCGCGCGGTGATCGAGGAGATGAACCGCTCGCTCGCGGGCCTCAAGGAAGCGCTGCGGTTGAAGGATGAAATTCAGGCCCGCACCGAGGCGGTGCATCGCGCCGAGTTGAAAGCGGTGCGCGGCGGCCGGTTGAAGCGTTTCGGGCGCGCCCTCGAGTATGTCGGCGCGGGCGTGGTGATTGGAGTGGTGGTGGCGCAATGAAACGAATTGATGATTGCCGATTGATGATTGCCGATTTTCCGGGGCCATTGTCCGCAATCAACAATCGGCAATCTTCAATCTTCAATTCCCCGCGGAGCGGCGATGCCTGAGAACCTCGAACAAATCGCGATGTGGTGGGGCCCGGGAATTCTGGTGCTGATGGTATTCGGTTACGGGCTGCTGCGCCTGGCGCATCACTGGATCGAGAAATCTCTGGAAGTCAAGCGCCACCAGACGGAGAGCCTTTTGGGCATCGTGCGCGAGTACGTCGAGCAATTCCTCAGCACGCAGCAATCGCAGGCCGAAGCGCTCTCGCGCCTGGCGACTTCGGTCGAGCAGCGCGACTCGCACGAAAGTTTCCAGCACCAGGAGATGCTGATCGCGCTCAAGGCGCTGCACCGAGAACTGATCGGGCTGCCGTGCCGGGGGACAACCGTCGCGCTGTGCCAGAAAGAGGCGGAAGTAGGAAGTAGGAAGTAGGAAGTAGGAAGTAGGAAGTAGGAAGTAGGAAGTAGGAAGTAGGAAGTAGGGAATTCAGAATTATGAATTGTGAATTCTGAATTCCAACCCTTGCGAGTTGTTGTTTCGATTTTCATACGCGCACGTTTCCTCAGTGGAGGACAGATACGAACATGGCGACACGTCAAAAGGAAGTCATTCGAGGAAAGATATTGTACTACCTGGCATTAGTCTATCCCCAGCCCGTCACCTTGCCGCTGCTGCAAGGCGAGCTGGACCTGTTCGGCTATCCCGTGGTGCTCGACGAGCTGAATTTCCACCTGGCTTACCTGGCCGAAAAGGGCCTGGTGTCGCTCGAGGATGCCAGCGTCACGGAGCCGCGGCGCAAGGTCACGCTGGTGAAGATCACAGCCAAGGGCATCGATTATCACGACGGGCGGCTGCCCGCCGACGAAGGCGTCTATCTGGAGCCGCGGTCATGAAGAAGGATGCAGGATTCAGGTCCGATGTGCGGTCCGATTCTCGGACCATCGGACTCCCGAAATCGGAGAGTCAGGATTCAGAAGCACCGCGCGCCCTCCCAGGCGGGGCCGGCACCGTTGCCTCGGCGACTCCGGCCAATAGCGCGGGTGGCGCAGACATCGCGTCCGTCAGCCGACGGACGATGTCTGCGAACGATTCGGGGAAAGAAGTCCGGACCGACGCCGCGCCGGCAGCCTCACCGAGTCTTCCGGCCGGCGACGTGTCGAGCCGCAGGGACGTCTGCACGGACGTGGCGAAGCTCGAGCCCGAGTGGCGGGAGCTGGTCGAGCAGTCGCTGGTCGGTGGATTCACGTTCGACGACGTGGTCGAGATTTTCAAGGAGCGCAAAGGGCCGCGCGTCACCCTGCACGCCCTCGAAGCTTTCTACCACTCCCGCCTCGACGTGCAGAAGCGCCGCATCCAGCACCTGCTCGAGGAAGTCGAAAAGCTCAAGGACGCGATGGCGCATCCCGAGACCGCCGAGGCGCAACTGGCGGATGCCACGCTCTTCACGGGCCTGCTGCGCTTGAGCCGGCGCAACTCGCAGCTCACCGTCAAGGACGCGCAATCCCTGCGCATGCAGAAGGAGAACCTGCAGCTCCGCAAACGCATCTTGAAAATGAAACTGCAGGACGCCTCCCGCAAAAAGTCCTACGCGCACCAGCGTTACCTGTTCGAAGAGGCGCGGCGCGAAAAGCTCATCTTGGAGAACCGGCGGCTGCAAGAAATCCTGAAGAAACTTCGCCAGGACGAGACTCTGCCCACCGACGTGGTGAGCAAGATCCAGGAAATTTATGGCATCGTCAAACAACCGTACATCCCGCCCCAGTTGGCGGAGCAACTCGCGGAAGCTCCAACCTCTTAACGCCGGCTCGCCGGGTGGCGAGAAACACGCGTCTGGAGCGGCCCCCGCGCCGCCGGAGACCACACCGACGCCCAGTTGCGTCCCCGGTGCGCCACCCCCGGAGCCGGAGAAGAACCGTCGACGGTCGGCAGTCGGCAGTCGGCAGCAGGAATCACCGAAAATCGAAATCCGAAATTCGAAACACGAAAAACCTGCGGCAGAAGATCCCCCTCGATTTTCGAACCCGCCTGCCCGGCGGGCAGGTTTCGATTTTCGAGTTTCGCCTTCTGCCCATCCCAAATCCAAAATCGAAAATCCAAAATCGTCCGCCATCAACCTTCTCCCCTACCAGCGCCGCTGGGTCGAAGACGATTCCAAACTCAAGATCGTTGTCAAGGCGCGGCAGATCGGTTACTCCTTCGCCGCCACGCTGCGTGCCGTATGGAAATGCCTGGAGGGCAAGACCACCTGGATCTTCCTCTCCAAGGGCGAGCGGCAATCGCGCCTGCTGATGGAAAAGGTCCATGACCACATCCGCTCCTGCGGCGTCGTGGCGCGCACCAACGAGTCAACCTTCTTCGAAGGCACTTCGCTCAAGCAGCTCGAAGTGCGCTTCCCGAACGGCTCGGTCATCTACGGCCTGCCCGCCAATCCCGACACGGCGCGCGGATATTCCGGCCACGTCACCCTCGACGAATTCGCCTTCCACGCCGACGCCGACAAGATTTACGCCGCGCTCTTCCCTACCATCACCCGCGGCTACGGCCTGGAAGTGATTTCGACACCCAATGGGACGCAGGGAAAGTTTTATGAATTGGCGAAAGCCGCAGGACTGACCGACACGGGAGTAGCGAGTCGGGAGTCGGGAGTCGGGAAAATCGGGCCATCGGGTGATCTGGCCATCGGGCCATCGCAAATCGCCCGATCATCCGATCGCACGATCGCCCGATCATCAGCCAGCACCCAGCACCTAGCACCTAGCACCTGGAGCGCGCACCTCTGCGACATCTACGACGCCGTGCGCGACGGCTTGAAGATTGATGTCAACTTGCTCCGCTCGGGCTGCGAAGACGCGACCGCGTGGCAACAGGAATTCTGCTGCCAGTTCGTTTCGACGGCCGAGAATTTCTTTCCTCCCGACCTCCTGGCCGCCTGCCTCAGCGCCGAGGCCAGCACTGAAACGCCCTCCCACTTGCTGGTTCGCGAAAGCGAGTCCCGCCCAGGCGGGACCTCGGCGCGCGGCACTGTTTCGGGACTCGGGGTTCGGGATTCGGAGTTCGGGGAAGACACAAACTCAACCACCCCCTCCCGACACGTCGGGACTCCCCTCCTTGATAAGGAGGGGAATAAGGAGTGGTCCGGCCCGACTCCCGACTCCCGACTCTCGACTCCCGAGTTCTTCCTCGGCATCGACATCGGCCGCCACCACGACCGGACGGTGATGTGGGTGGACGAAGTCGCGCCGCTCGGCGCGAGCAAATTGGAAAATGGAAATTGGAAACTCGAGGATCAGCCCGCCAAGTTCCAATTTCCAGTTTCCAGTTTCGCCGCGTCAATCGGCAATCATCAATCAGCAATCATCAATCTTTCAATTACACGAATGGTTCGAACGCTTGAAAACACTCCCTTCGCCGAGCAATTGCAGGCTGCCCGCGAACTGCTGCGCCTGGAAGGCTCGGACGGTCGGCCGCTCATCCGCCGCGCCTGCATCGACGCGACGGGCATGGGCGCGCCGCTCGCGGAATCGCTGGCGCGCGAATTCGGGCCGCGCGTCGAGCCGGTCGTCTTCACCGCCGCGGTGAAAGAAGACCTCGCGTTCCGCACCAAGCGGCGCATGGAAGCACGCCTGACGCTGCTGCCCGATACGCGCGACATTCGCCGCGCCTTCAGCGCCGTCAAGAAATTCATTACGCCGAGCGGCAACTTGCGCTTCGACGCCGTGCGCACCGAGGCCGGCCACGCCGACGAGTTCTGGGCGAAAGCCCTCGCCGACCTCGCCGCCGATCCCGAGGCGCATCGCGCCGCCGCCCGCGCCGACGACGCCTTCCTTGCCGACGCCGTGCCCATCGTCAATCCGATGGCGTTTCGAGAGGTGGATTTGAACTGGAGTGGAATTGGATGGAATTAGGAAACGGGTGCTGGGTCCCCGCTTTCGCGGGGACGACGTCAAGGGTCATTCCCGCGGAAGCGGGAATCCTAACCCAGTACCCAGCACCTAGCCCCCAGCACCTGGAGTTGACATGAAACTCGGACCACTTGAAATTTCCTGGACGCAACGTGGCAACGCCATCCTGGCCTCTACCGGCAAAGCGGCGGATGAAGCCAATCCAAAATCCAAAATGGAAAATCCAACATCGGCCGTCGGCCTTCCCGGCACGCCCATCTTCAGCGGCTTTCTGCGCGACTTCGGCGAGTACAACCCGCAACTCGAAGGCCTGACGGCCGTGCGCACTTACGAAAAGATGCGCCGCTCGGACTCGCAAGTGGCGGCGACGCTGCTCGCCTGCGAGTTGCCGATTCGCGCCGCCAACTGGGACGTGCTGCCGGCCAGCGACTCGCCCGCCGACCGTGAGATTGCGGCGTTTGTCCGCGAGAATTTGTTTGGCGGGCTCGAATACGTATCGCCTTCCGGTGTGAAGACCTCGCAATGCTGGGACGACGTTTTGCGCAACGCGCTTCTGATGCTCGCCTTCGGCGCCGCCGCACACGAGGAAATCTACGCCGTGGACGGCGCGCGCGTCCGCCTGGCGCGACTCGCGCCGCGCCTGCCGCTGACGTTCTACCGCTGGATCACCGACACCGACGGCGAAACGCTGCTCGCGCTCAACCAGTACGGCTATCGCAACGCCGGCTTTGAATCCGTCACCATTCCCGCCGATCGCCTCGCCGTCTTCAGCTTCAACCAGGAAGGCGCAAACTTTTTCGGCCGCTCGATGCTGCGCCCCGCCTACATGCACTGGTACATCAAGCACCAGCTCTACCGCATCGACGCCATCGCCGGCGAGCGCAACGGCCTGGGCGTGCCCACCATCGAGCAGGGGCCCGACAGCTCGAAGGAAGACCGCGAGTCCGCCGCCAAGTGGGTGCAGCAGCTCGCCGCGCACGAGAAGACCGGTGTCTCGCTGCCCAACGGGTGGAAGTTCTCGCTCAAAGGCGTGGAAGGCAACGTCCGCGACCTTTATAATTCCATACAACACCACAACATCGAAATATCCCGCACGGCGCTTGCCTTCTTTATGAACCTCGGCCTGGGCGCGCGCTCGAGCGGCAACCGATCGCTGGGCGAGTCGCAGACGGATTTCTTCTTCCTCGCCGTGCAGGCCACCGCCGACCACCTGGCGCGTATCTTGAACGCCACCTGCGTCAAGCGCCTCGTGAACTACAACTGGGACCCCGCCCCGACCGCCGCGGGGGGCGCGCGCCGCTATCCCACGCTCGCCGTCTCGAATATGCGCGCGCGCAGCTTCGATCAGACGTTCGACATGCTCACCCGCCTGGCCCAGGCCCGCGTCGTCGCGCCCTACCCCGAACTCGCGCAGTTCATCACGCGGGAACTGGGGCTGCCGCAGAAGAAAGAACCGTCGACCGTGGTCAGTGGTCAGTTGTCAGTAGAAGAGGGACTGGGGGCTGGGGACTAGGGACGGAGGATTGTTCCCTTTTGACCTTTGCCTTTTGATTGGTTTTTCGCCGGAGGATGAAATGCTCGCCACTCAAGTTGAAGCGACACCACGATTCGTGATCACGCTCAAGGCCGACGCCTCCCCGGAGGGCGCCGTGCGCGTGCCCCTGGCGATTACCGGCAAGTGGGTGCGCGGAACCACCGAGTTTGCGATCACCCGGCGCGACCTGGAAGAGATCGTGCGCAACTTCCGCGAGCGGCAGAACGGCGAAATCAATGTCGATTACGACCACGCGAGCGAAATGCCGGAAGTGGCGGCAGGGGGACCGGTACCGAGCGCGGGAAGAATTGTGAGGCTTGATCCGCCGGAATTGGCGAACGGGAGTGGGGAGTCGGGAGTAGGGAGTAGGGGAAACACCGACACCCGAATCCCGACTCCCTACTCCCGCTTTTTTCTTTACGGCTGGTTTGAGCCCACTCCCCGCGCGCGCGAGCTGGTGAAGAATCGCGAGTACCGCTTTATCTCTCCGGCCATCGATTGGGCGGCGCGCTCGAAACAGACTGGCAAGCCGCAAGGCACCACGCTCACGTCGGTGGCGCTCACCAACCGGCCGTTCCTCGAGGAGCTGCCGCAGATCCGGCTGTCCGATCCGGCATTCCAGCCCGTGGACGAAAGCGAAACTCGAAAATCGAAATCCGAAATTCGACATTCGAATATCGAAAATCACCCCGCGAGTTTCGAGTTTCCAGTTTCGAGTTTCGAGTTTCGACGTTCCGACCAAGGAGGTTCCATGAAACACGTCAATCTTTCCGTCTCCGACGGAAACATCCGATTGCTGCACGAGGATTTCCAGGGAGAATATTACCTGACTCAGGATGACCTGTACAGTTTCCTGAGCGAACGCGGTTTGGCGCCGGGCGACGCCGGGGACGGCGCCGCCATCACCTTCGCCCAGGCGCGCGCGCTGCTCTCGGAAGCCGAGGCGCGCGGGAAAGTGGTCCCCGCCGCCGAGGTCTTCCGCGCCCAGGCCGAGCACGCTCTGGACGAGGCGGTGAAGGCCGGCAAGATCCTTCCCCGCCAGCGCGATGACTGGCGCCGCATCGCGCTCAGCGATCTTCCCACCTTCCGCAAATTGATGAGCGCGCAGAAACCGCTGGTGCCGGTCGAGCCCGTGGGCTTCTCAGGCACGGCGCCGGGCGACGTCCAGGTGCAGGTCAAATTCCTGGCCGAGCAGCGCATGCGCGAGCGGCAGATTACCTTCGGCCAGGCGCTCAGTGAAATCGGCCGCGAGCAGCCCGACCTGGTGCAGCAGTATCGCCGCGCCGTGAGCGGCAACGAGTGAAGCCGGGATCCGCGACTCGCGACTCGGGGCTCGGGTGAAGAACCCGCGTCTGCGAGTTCCGAGTCCCCAGTCCCGAGTCATTCCCGCGAGAGCGGGAATCTATGGCCGGCACGGTCAGGCTTCGTGAATGGATTCCCGCTTGCGCGGGAAGGACCGAATCTGAGGAGGAAAAATGGCAGGAGCAACCTACGTTCTGGACAAGACCTACAAGTGCAAGACAGCGGGTGGGATTGGCCGCTTCAAGGCCGTCAGCTTCGGCAGCAACGACGGCGAGACAGTGTTGCCGTCGGGCGCGAACGCCGCGTGCGCGGGCGTGACGCAGGAAGCGGTCTCCGCCGTGGACCGCAATCAGGCGGTACGCAAGTATGGCATCACGCGCGCCTACGCCAAGGGCACGATCACCAAGGGCGACTGGCTGGAAATCGGCGATGCCACCGGCGCGCTGCAGAAGGCGACGCTGACCGCGGGCACCTACACGGTGCACAACATCGTGGGTCAAGCGGAGAGCTCGGCGGCGGATGGCGAGATTTTCTTCGCCTTCTTGACGCCCGGCCCGTGCGTCCAGGCGGCGTCTTAAAGGCAGGCGCGAGTGGCAAGTGACGAGTGACGAGCGCAACGTCATGCCCGCGAAAGCGGGCATCCAGTCCCCGAGAACACGGGATTCCCGCTTGCGCGGGAATGACCGCTTGCCACTAGCCACTCACCACTTGCCACTGTTCTTCCGCGGGTTGGTCCCGGCGGTCAGCATGCCGGGGCACATCGACCCGCTTGCCGAGGAGCGGCTGGCTGACCGGTCTCCGCGAGCTGGGGGCTAGGTTCTAGGTGCTAGGTACTGGGGCAGACCTCGTAGGTCGAATCTCCCCTAGCACCTAACACCTGACACCTGGCACCTGGTTCTTCCCGCGCGCGGAGCGCTCCTGGCCCAGCGGTATTCAAGAGCGGGCTCCGGCCCGGCTCGAAAAGGAGAAAAGACCATGCCAGATATTTCGATGGTCCATATTGACCAGGCTCTGACGGAAGTTTCCGTCGCCTACCGCAACCTGCAGTACGTGGCGGACAGCGTTTTTCCCGTCGTTCCGGTCAGCAAGCAGTCGAACAAGTACTTCATCTATTCCAAGGACAACTTCCGCACGCTCGACGACGCGCGTCGCCCCGGCGCGCGGGCCAACGAGATCGAGTGGACACTCTCCACCGACACCTACTACTGCGAGGGCCACGCGCTCGCCCAGGCCATCCCGGACGAGCTGCGCGCCAACGCCGACCAGGCGATTGACGTGGACGTGGACACCACGGAAGTGCTCACCGACCTCGTCTACCTGCAGCGCGAGATCCTGGTCGCCTCGAAGGCTACGGACTCGAGCGTCATCACGCAGTCAGCCACGCTCTCCGGCAACAGTCAGTGGTCGGACTTTACGAACTCCGATCCCATCACCGCCATCGAGGATCAGAAGGCGACCATCCTCAAGCAGATCGGGCATCTGCCCAATTCGATCCTGGTCAGCTATCCGGTCTTCAAGTCGCTGCGCAATCACCCCAAGATCATCGACCGCTTCAAGTACTCGCAGGTGGCGGTGGTGCAGCCCGACCACCTGAAGTCGGTGTTCAACGTCGACAACTTCTACGTCGGCTCGGCGATCAAGAACTTGGCCAAGGAAGGCGCCGCGGACAACCTCGACTACATCTGGGGGAAGAACGCGCTGCTCTTCTACCGGCCGCCGGTGGCGGGGCGCCGCACCGTGTCGCTGGGATACCAGTTCACGCTGGCGTTCGGCGCGAATAACGGCGGCTTCTTCGTCAAACGCTACCGCGACGAGGCGCGCACCGCCGATGTCGTCGAAGTGCAGCTCTACTTCGACGCCAAGATCGTCGCCGCCAACGCCGCATATCTGTGGCTGTCGGCCGTGGCGTAACACCGTAGCACGCGCATCTTGCGCGTGAGCACGGGCGAGACGCCCGTGCTACGGCGAGGGCGTGGGGGCGATTCATGAATCGCCCCTACTGTAGCGCCGGGCTTCAGCCTGCCTGCGGTAGGCAGGCCCGGCATGTGCCCCGACTGGTCGGGGCGCTACGAGAGGTTCAAATGTCATTCACGACCATTGACGCCGTCGCCGCGCACTACCCGGGATTTCAGCGCGGCGTGGCCAACCAGAATCCGAGTGACGCGCAGATCCAGGCGTGGATCGAAGGCCAGAGTGCGCGCCTGGTGGCGCTCACCGCGGGCCGCGGATATGTGCTCGACGGGCTCGCCGCCTCGAACCCGCAGGCCTACGCGCTGCTCTCGCTCGCGAACGAAGTGGGCGCGGCGGCGGACCTGGGCGAGGCGCTCTTCTCGCTCCTCGGCCCCGACGCCTCTCCGGCGGGCTGGGCGAATCCCAACTCGCTTCGCCGCTCGTTTGAAAACATGCTCGCCGAGCTTGCGCGCGGCACCTACGACAAGCTCTTTGTGCCGACCGCGCGCACCGGAGACGTCTATCCGGCGTTCGGCGGCGTGGCGGGACAGGAAGAAGACCTCGAGGAGGATGGCGACCCGGCGTTCCGAAAGCACGAGGAATTTTGAATGGTGAATTGTGAATAGTGAATGGTGAATTCCCGGGTGGCGCAGATATCGCGTCCGTCAGCCGACGGACGATGTCTGCGAACCGCAAGCTGCAGACATGGTACGGGACGGCCATGTCGGCGCCACCCAAAGTTGGCTGGCATGATCAGTTTCACCTACGCGGACAATTCGGAAGAGGTCAACAAAACGCTCGACGCGTTCCGGGATGCGCTGGCCGATCCCGCCCTGGCGGGACCGGCGCTGCGCGAGATCGCGGACGATTTCCGCGTCATGATCGCGCAGCAGTTCGCGAGCGAGGGCCGCGCCGAAGGCACGCCGTGGCAGCCGCGACGCAGGGGCGGGTCTCTGGCCCGCCCTGGTCGTCCCGATCAGATCGGGATGCCCCTACTTGTTCGCACCGGCGCGCTGCGCGATTCGCTGATCGGGCCGGGCGCCGCAGGACACGTGGAAGAACTCGAAGACGGTGCGATCACGCTGGGAACACGTTTGCCCTACGCGCTCTTTCACCAACTCGGCACGCGCCACATGCCCGCGCGGCCCATCATCGTCTTGAGCGATGAACGCAGCGCAAAATGGACGGAGATCGTGCGCGGCGCGATCGAAGACAAGACCGTGCTGTTGGGAACGAAAGAATTAGGAGGGAAGACGTTCTAAGTGATGAGTTATAAGTTATGAGTTATACCCCACGCTCCGCTATGTGACCTATCGGGACGTCGAATTCATAACTCAGAACTCATAACTCAGAACTTGGCAGGATCACATGAACCCACGCTATCAAGCTTCGTTCGCCAAGCCCCTCGTGAATCAGTTGATCGCGATTCTGCAGCGCGACCAGCAGGCGGCGCTCGACATCCTGAACGCCACGCGGCCGCCGGGACGCGAGCTGAAACCCTTTACGGCGTTCCACAAGGAAGTGGTGACGGTGCAGAACTGGCCGGCGATGGTGCT
>Ga0315281_10006696_pt1 | contig 16348 bp, 16 predicted proteins | sample YL17G07_0_MG_FD_204540 | JGI IMG/M metagenome (GOLD analysis project Ga0315281, IMG submission 204540) | Sediment microbial communities from Yellowstone Lake, YNP, Wyoming, USA - YL17G07_0 | ecosystem: Environmental > Aquatic > Freshwater > Lake > Sediment | place: USA: Wyoming | collected... | reverse complement strand
TTCCATCACGGCGCGCATCGCACCGTTTTGGTTGACCGCGTTGACGGTCTGCGCGACCACGGGGATTGCGGCGAGCTTGCCGATCGCGTCGGTCGAAGACAGCAGCTTGTCGCGGAACCTGGTTTCGCCCTTCCTAAACTTCACCGACTTGGCGCGCAACATTAGATGCGGGAAATCAATGTTCCACGCGTGTGGCGGAACGTATGGGCACTTGACCACGTAGCACATGTCGCACAGGTAGCACTGGTCCACGACGCCCCAGAAGCGCTTCTTTTCTACGCCGTCGACCTCGCCGGTCTCACCTTCGTCGATCAGGTCAAACAGCCGCGGAAACGCCGTGCACAGGCTCACGCAGCGCCGGCAGCCGTGACAAATGTCGAAAACACGCTCGAGTTCCGCAAACAGCTTGCGTTCATCGTGGAAATCCGCGGATCGCCACTCGAGCGGATGCCGCGTGGGCGCCTCGAGATTGCCTTCGCGAGTCGTCATTGCAGGTGCAAGCCCGGTGAAGTACGGGGGCAGAAACCACGGACACGCTGAAGCGAGGCTTTCGCCCCGCCTCCTGCGCGCGTTGCTCTCTAAGTTTCTCTCAGTCGGCCAACTGGTCTAGGGCCTTCTGGAAGCGGTTTGCGTGCGAGCGCTCGGCTTTGGCCAGCGTCTCGAACCAATCGGCGATTTCCGTGAATCCTTCGGCGCGCGCGGTCTTGGCCATGCCCGGATACATGTCGGTGTATTCGTGCGTTTCCCCGGCGACGGCCGCCTTCAGGTTCTGCCGGCTCGATCCGATCGGGAGGTCGGTAGCGGGGTCCCCCACTTGCGCGAGGTAATCGAGGTGGCCGTGCGCATGACCGGTTTCGCCTTCCGCGGTCGAGCGAAACAATGCCGAGACGTCGTTTTGCCCTTCAACGTCGGCCTTGTTTGCGAAATACAGATAGCGGCGATTCGCCTGGGACTCCCCGGCGAATGCATCCTTCAGATTTCCGTGGGTTTTCGATCCTTTAAGTTGCATAACAATCTCCTGTGGAGTTGATACGGGAAAATATTAGATCTGGTGTAAATTATAGACTAATTTTAAACATAACCTCCAAATCCGTCAAGATCGACACAGCACCATCCGCCGATGAACATAGCCGGAATCCAGTCTGCTGGCGCGCTTCCGCGTCACACCGCGCGCAGGAAAGGACGGAGGAGGCACATTCGTCCGGCAGCCGGATTGCTGGCCACCGAGCGCGGCTTCTAATTCGGCAGACGCCCTCGCGACCTCCGTTGACGCAATGGCGACGCCGAGCCCGGCAGGCTCAGCGCATCAACACCGGATTGGCTCCGCGCTCGCGCCGGCGATCGCGGTTGACGAAGCGCGCCAATTCAGTCAGTGCCTGGTGATAGACTTGGCGCTTGAACTCGATGACGGTCTCCAGCGGAACCCAGTAGTCGTTCCAGCGCCAGGCATCGAATTCCGGATGTTCGAACGCACGAAGAGAGACGTCACTGTCGCGGCCGATCAGCCGCAGCAGAAACCAGATCTGCTTCTGTCCTCTGTAGTTGCCCCGCCACTCACGTTTGATCCACTGCTGCGGCACCTCATAGCGCAACCAGTTCCTGGTACGACCGAGAATTCTGACGTGCGAAGGAAGAAGCCCGATTTCCTCGCCCAGTTCGCGGTACATCGCCTGCGCCGGCGTTTCGCCGTGCTTGATGCCGCCTTGCGGGAACTGCCAGGAATGCTCCCTAACTCGCTTGCCCCAGAACACCTCATTGCGCCAGTTGCACAGGATGATGCCGACGTTCGGGCGATAGCCGTCTCGATCGAGCATGCTGAGTCCAGCAAAAAGTTCCGTTGCGGTCCATTGTTCCACATTTCGACGGGGATTTGAAGCGTGCCCCTTCAGGGCGGCTGGCTCGAATCAAGTAAAATGACGCCTTCCTTACTATCCTTCGTCCATGCGAGTCAAACAGTTTTTTCTGTCAACGCTGAAGGAGGCACCGGCCGACGCCGAAATTGTCAGCCACAGTCTCATGATTCGTGCCGGCCTGATAAGGCGCCTCGCCGGCGGCATTTACACGTGGATGCCGCTTGGCCTTCGCGTGGTGCGCAAAGTCGAAGCGATCGTGCGCGAGGAGATGAACCGTGCCGGCGCGGTCGAGCTATTCATGCCCGCCGTGCAGCCGGGTGAGCTTTGGCAGGAATCGGGGCGTTGGCAGAAATACGGCCCGGAGCTCCTGCGACTCAAGGACCGCCATGAGCGTGACTTCTGCATCGGTCCGACGCATGAGGAGGTGATCACTGACATTGTCCGGCGCGAAATCAGGAGTTACCGCCAGCTGCCGGTTCACTTCTACCAGATCCAGACCAAGTTTCGCGACGAGATTCGCCCGCGCTTCGGGGTGATGCGCGGGCGCGAGTTTCTGATGAAGGATGGTTATTCATTCCATGCCGACTACGTTGACCTGCAGCGCGAGTACCGGAACATGTATGACACCTACACACGCATCTTCAACCGGCTCGGGCTGAAGTACCGTGCCGTGGCCGCCGACACGGGTTCGATCGGCGGCACAGGCTCCCACGAATTTCACGTCCTCGCCGATTCGGGGGAGGATGCGATCGCGTTTTGCCCTCAGTCTGAATACGCCGCAAACGTCGAGCTCGCCGAGGCGCTCGCGCCGGCAACACCCCGCGCTGCGCCGGCCGCCTCAATGCACAAGATCCCGACCCCGGGCAAGACTCGATGCGAAGACGTCGCCGAGCTGCTCGGCCTGCCCCTGGATCGCACGGTCAAGGCGATTGCGGTCATGCACGATGACGAGTTCACCTTGTTCCTTCTGCGCGGCGACCACGAACTCAACGAGGTCAAGGCACAGAAGCTCCCCGGGCTGGATCCATTCCGATTCGCCACCGAAGCGGAAGTCGAGCGATATCTGAACTGCCGGGCCGGATACATCGGCCCGGTCGCGATCCAGGAGCGAGTTCGAGTCGTAGCGGACCGTAGCGTCGCGGTGATGTCCGATTTTGTCTGCGGCGCGAATGAGCCGGGCTACCACCTCACAGGGGTCAACTTCGGGCGCGACCTGCCCGAGCCCGCTTTCGTCGCGGACATCCGAAAGGTCATCCCCGGGGATGCGAGCGCCGACGGCCAGGGTAGGCTGGAGATCGTGCGCGGCATCGAGGTCGGACACATCTTTCAGCTTCGCACGCGGTACTCCGAGGCGATGAGTGCGACTTTCCTGGATGAAAACGGCAGACAGCAGGCCTTCGAGATGGGTTGCTACGGCATCGGCGTCACACGCATCGTGGGCGCAGCCGTTGAACAGAACCACGACGAGCGCGGGATCATGTTTCCGGAACCGATGGCACCGTTCCAGGTTGCGCTCATCCCCCTGGGTTATGCACGCAGCGCTCAGGTTCGCGAGACAGCCGACGCGATATACGACGAGTTGACCGGGATGGGGATTGAGGTCCTGCTTGACGACCGCGACGAGCGCCCGGGCGTCATGTTTGCCGACATGGAGCTGATCGGGATCCCGCACCGCATCGTGATAGGCGATCGCGGACTGAAGGACGGCGTAGTCGAGTATCAGGGAAGGCGCGACCAGCAGGCGCAGCGCGTTGCGCTTGGCGAAGCTGCGACTGCCCTGCGCTCCAGGCTGTCGTGCTGAAAACGGCGCGATCCTGGATTGTCTTTGCGGCAGCCGTCTGCGCGTCTGCGGCGCATGCCGGTGCACAGATCTACGAGCCGCTTGCTGCCAGCGTACGCACTGGAATGCAGGCTTCCATTGCGGACGTCCCCGCGTCGCACCACGCCTTCTCGAACTCGATGGACGCAGTGAATTGGCTCACTGAGATGGCGCAGCGCATGGACAAGCGTGTCCCTTACCTTCGTACCCGCCTGGATCTGCTCCGTACGGTGCATTACGAAGCCTCGCGGGCGGGCCTCGATCCGCAGTTGGTGCTCGCGGTCATCCAAGTGGAAAGCAATTTTCGCAAGTTTGCGGTGTCGTCGGCAGGGGCGCGCGGTTACATGCAGGTGATGCCGTTCTGGGTCGGCCTGATTGGAAAGAAAGGTGACAACCTTTTCAATCTGCGCGCCAACATTCGCTACGGCTGCGTAATCCTGCGACATTATCTTGATATCGAGAGCGGTAACGTGTCGCGGGCGCTCGGGCGCTACAACGGAAGCCTGGCCAAGCCCGATTACCCGAACCTTGTGCTTCGGGCGATGCGCACGGGCTGGCGCTACGAGGTGGCCCCAGAATCCCGACGCTCCTGAGCCAGAGGGAATACCGCTCAGTCCGGAAAAATCGTAGCAATGGTCTGCTGTATCGCCTGAGCGGCCGCACGCGGGTCGCTCGCCTGACGGATCGGCCTGCCGACGACGATGTAATCGGCACCGTTCGCAAACGCTTGGGCGACGTTCACGGTGCGCTTCTGGTCGTCTTCCGGTCGGTTGTCCACTGGGCGAATTCCGGGCGTCACGACAAGCAGCCGTGAACCGAGTTCCCGCTTGAGCGCTGGAGCCTCCAGTCCCGAGGAGATGACCCCATCGCACCCGGCCTGAAGGGCGCGCCGCGCGCGCGACAACACCAGTCGCTCGACGTCGCAATCAAAGCCCAGGTCGTCGAGATCCCCCCGATCGAGGCTGGTCAGCACGGTCACGGCCAGGATCTTCAATTCGCCCTTGTCGCGCCCTGCCGCCTCCAGTATCGCCTGGTTACCGTGTACTGTCGCAAACGTGACGCCTTTGTTGCGCAGCCCCCGCACCGCCGCCCGAACGGTCTCCGGAACGTCAAAGAACTTCAGATCGACGAAGACTTTGTTACCGCGCTGCACCAACCACTCGAGGATCTCGAAATACCCGCCTGCCGTAAATAGCTCCAGACCGATCTTGTAGAAACAGGCGGCGTCGCCTAGCGTCACCACCAGCTTTCTTGCCTCCTCGGCGCTAGGGACGTCGAGTGCGACGATCAACCGGTCCTTCCTGGGTATTTCCTTGCGCTCCGGCGGTTCAATTGTCATTGGAGTGTCCAGCCCCTTTTTCGTGGTCGGCGTTGCCTCGCGCCGGTGATCACCGGCCAAGAGAACGGTACTTTTTCACATTTCTGCATGCGTGAACCGGCACCATGGCGCATTATTTGCGGCTGCATGGCAAACCACCTGCATTCTAGCCGATTCCGATAATGGCCTTGCCGCTGACACTGCCTCATCCCGGTTCGGCCCAGCGCTTCGCGCTGGGCCGAACCGGACTGCGCGACTGGCTTAAGGGGCTCCCGTTGGGAAACGCGCCAGAAGCCGCACGTTGCGTGGTCCAGCAACTCGCTGCGATGAACCGCACGCGGTTGGGCGTGCACATGCGGGTCGATCTCGCCGAAATGTTCCGGGAAACGGCAGAGGCGATTCTCCCCGCTCTCGAGACTGAGCTTGTGCTGGCAACGCTGCCCCTTTCAGGGAGGCGGCGTACGGCTGCGAGGGTCGCCGACGAGCTGCTCATCGAGCTCGCCTACGCGTACAAGATCGCACTGGCGGCGCTTTCGGAAAGCTTGTTTTCGGTCGGGGTCCGCCGGCCTTTACAGGTGGCAGTCCTGCAAACCATGCGCGCTCTAGCCAGACGCCTCTGCGTGGCCTACCGCATTTATGCGCCGGCGCCGAAGACGGTTTGGCAGGAATTGCACATTCTGTTTCACCTCGCTGCAAAGCACCGCACCGCCGAGACCTTTCCACCCGGCTGCTCCGATACCCCATCCTCGGTTTATCGAGGGGCCCTGTTGCTCGCCTTTGCAGAGCCCTACAAGCTGATGCAGGGCGACGTGGATAGGATACTCGGCTATCTAGGGTCCTTCGTAGATCGCAGCACTCTGGTTCCCCACGCAGGGGCTAGCGATGGCCCGGGCGCGTTTCTCGTCCGGCCGGGACGGGACGCCCCGGGATCTGCGCTCGCGAAATCGCCTCCGGCCGCCCCTGGATCGAGCGGCCTCGCACTGGACTGCTTGCCGCTGGTCGAAACGCTGCTTGACCAGATTGACAAGCTGGAGTCCGGCATCCCATGTGGCGAGCTTGGCCTTCCGGTTATTGCCGACGAGACCATGTTCCGGGATCTGATGCAGCGGCTGGCACGTCAGTGGGGCAACGTGGCGACCCGCCAGTTTGGCCGCCTGCGCACGCACACACGCGTCGAGATCGTCGTGGGCCTGCGCGCGATCTGGAACTTCCTCACCCGCAGCCACGACCCCGCCGACGCGGACGCAAACATATGGATGGTCACAAACGAGTGCCCCGGGGGATTCGCGCTCATGCACATAAGCGGCACGTCCGAGCCGATCCGCGTAGGTGAAGTCGTCGCGGTGAAAACTCTGGAAGCCTGCCACATCTGCTTTGTGCGCTGGGTCCTGTCGGACAACCCCGAGCATCTCGAACTCGGTTTACAGCAGTTTGCCCCGGGGGCAACACCTGTCGGCCTAGGCAGCGAGGACGCGTCTGAGAGCGAACCTGCCCTCTTGCTCCCCGAGATCCCGGCCCTGCACCGGGCGGCAGCCATTCTCGCCCCCTATGGCCAGGTCGACGCATCACGTGAATTCCTCATGGACGGCCAGGACACGCGGCTGCGCGTTCGCGCAACGACGCTCCTCGAACAGACCCTTTCATTTCAGATGTTTCACTTCAGCACCGCGGGCATGCTCCAGGGCTGATCGCCCTTCGGATCGCTAAGATCAGGCAGCAGCGCAGTGACTACGGCGCCCAGCGCGGTGACGACCCACGACAGATAGATCCACAGCAGGAACAGCGGCACAGTCGCGAACGCGCCATAGACCATGGTGTAAGTTGGCACATGGGACACGTAGATCGCGAAACCGCGCTTCATGAGTTCGAACAGCGCACCTGCGACCACACCGCCGACGAGCGCGTGGCTCGGCTCAACGGCCGTGCCTGGGACGGCGAAATAGAGCAGCGCGAATGCCGCCACTGTAAGCAGCAGGGGCGCGATCCACAGGATGGCGTCGCTCGCGCCCGGCACGCCCGCGGTGAGACCGAGCGAAACGCTCACGACATAAGAGGTAATCGAAAGTGAAAGTCCGATGAGGGCCGGCCCGATCGTCAGGATGGCAGCGTACATGACAAGCCGGCGGCCGGCGCGCCGCTGCCTCCGAACGCGCCAGATCGAATTGAACGTTCGCTCGATGGTGTACATGAGCGCAATTGCAGTCCCCGCCAGAAATGCAACCCCGAGTACGGTGAGCTTCGCCGCATTGGAAATGAACTGCTCCACATATCCCGTAATCACCTCGCCGAATTTCCCCGGGAGCACGTGATCGGCAACGAACTCGTTGATGTGCTCGACGAGGCTGGCCGATACAGGAAACGCCGAGATAAGGGTCAGCGCAACCGTGATGAGGGGTACCAGCGCGAGTACCGTTGTAAATGCGAGGCTCGACGCCAGCTCGAGACAGCGGTCGTCGTGAAAGCGTCGCGCCACCTGCGCCGCGAACCGCCAGCACTGTCTCAGCCTGCGTGGCATGTCGACTTGATCCTGCTCTACGAGGGCGCGCATATAATAGCAGCACGATCCTGCGTATCGTCACACGGCGAGACCCAGGCTAGCACACTGAAAAGCACACCACCGGACAATTGCGTGAATAACGGCGCCTCAAACGCCCGGCACGCGCGCTGCTACCTGCGCGCCCGCCGCCACGGGGTCCTGACCACCCTCTCGCACCGCATCGCCGGCTATCCATATGGGTCGGTGGTTCCCTTCGTGCTCGATCACCAGGCGCAGCCTGTCATTCTCGTCAGTCAGCTGGCCGAGCACACCCGAAATCTCGAAGCCAACTTCAGGACTAGCCTCGTCGTGCATGACGACGGCGATGAAGTCCAGGCGGGCGTCCGGCTGACGCTCCTAGGCGATGCCGCCCCGATCGACGGCGATCGCACTTTGCGTGCGCGCTTCCTGCGCTACCAACCGCAGGCCGAGCAACTGCTCGGTCTGGGGGACTTTTCGTTCTGGAGAATCACCCCTCTCACGCTGCGCTTCATCGCAGGGTTCGGGGCCATACGCTGGATTTCGGCTGCGGAATTCGCACCACCGGTGCATGGCCTTGCAGAAGTCGAGGCGGAAATCGTTGCGCACATGAATGCGGACCACCCGGATGCGCTGCGTGCCTGTTGCTGTGAGTCACTCGGACGCGAGGTGCGCGAAACGGAAGTGCTGGGGGTCGACTGCGATGGTTTGGACGCCCGCGCCGACGGCGTGCGTCTGCGCTTGGACTTTCCGGAAATGGCACCGGATGCTGAATCCGTGCGCCGCACGCTCGTCGAGATGGCGCGCGAAGCGCGCAAGCGATGACACCCGCCCTGCTCGCACGGGCTGCGCTTGCGAGCCTGCTGGCGCTGATCGCACTTTGCCTAGCCTGGGAACTCTGGCTTGCGCCGCTACGCCCGGGCGGCTCGTGGCTGGTCCTCAAGACCGTGCCGCTGCTTGCGCCCCTGTTTGGGGTGCTGCACGCAAGGCGCTACACGTTCCAATGGTCGGCCATGCTCGCGCTCGGATACATCGCCGAGGGCGTAGTACGGATCGCTTCGGAGGCCGGAACATCGCGTTGGCTCGCTGCGCTCGAAACACTGTTCGCCCTCAGCTTTTTTATCGCGGCGGTCTGGTACGCGCACGCAACCCGCCAGGCCTGAGTCCCGCCGCGATGCTGACGTCAAACCTGAGGCTGCGGATCAATGCGCTCGGTCCTGTCCTGGAGCTTGTTGAGCGCCGCGAGATAGGCCTTCGCAGAGGCAACCACGATGTCCGTATCGGCCCCAAGGCCGTTGACGATGCGCCCCGACTTCTGCAGACGCACGGTCACCTCGCCCTGTGACTCGGTGCCCGTGGTGATTGCATTGACCGAGTACAGCAACAATTCCGCACCGCTCTTGGCAACACTTTCGATCGCCTTGAATGTCGCGTCCACCGGTCCGTCGCCCTGCGCCTCGGCGCTGCGCTCCTTGCCGGCCTCGGACAGCACCACGGATGCGTGCGGGCGCTCACCCATGCCACTTGCCTGACTCATGTGCACGAGCTTCCAGTGCTCGTCGATGGACGATGCACCGCCTTCGGACACCAGGGCCTGAAGGTCCTCGTCGAAGATTTCGGCCTTCTTATCTGCAAGATCCTTGAAGCGCTGAAATGCCTTGTTGTAAGCCTCTTCCGACTCGAGATCAATGCCGAGTTCCTTCAGCCGCTGCCTGAAGGCGGTCCTGCCCGAAAGCTTGCCGAGCACGATCTTGTTCGCGGTCCAACCCACGTCCTCGGCCCGCATGATCTCGTAGGTCTGGCGTGACTTGATCACGCCGTCCTGATGGATGCCCGAGGCGTGCGCGAAAGCGTTGGCCCCGACCACCGCCTTGTTTGGCTGCACAACAAAGCCCGTGATCTGCGACACGAGGCGCGACGCCGATACAATCTGGGTGGTGTCGATGCGGGTTTCGACTGGGAAGAAATCGCCGCGCGTTTTCAGAGCCATCACGACTTCCTCCAGCGAGGTGTTCCCCGCGCGCTCCCCCAATCCGTTGATGGTGCACTCGATCTGACGCGCGCCACCGATTACGACCGCTGCCAGCGAATTCGCGACCGCCATGCCCAGGTCATTGTGGCAATGCACCGACCATACAGCCTTGTCGGAGTTGGGCACGCGCTCACGCAGAGCGCGGATGAATTCGCCAAACTGCTGCGGCACCGCGTAACCGACTGTGTCCGGTATGTTGATCGTCGTCGCGCCCTCGGCGATCACTGCCTCGAGGACCCGGCAAAGAAAATCGGGCTCCGACCTGCTCGCATCCTCGGGGGAGAACTCGACGTCCGGGCATTGCTTGCGCGCGAAACGAACTGCGTTCCTGGCATCCTCCAGCACCTGTTCCGGTGTCATGCGCAGCTTCTTCTCCATGTGCAGTGCACTAGTGGCGATAAAGGTGTGAATGCGCCAGGACCTGGCGCCTTTCAAGGCCTCGATGCCACGCCCGATGTCGCGGTCGTTGGCGCGGCACAGGCCGGCGACCGTAGAATCCTTGATCACTTTAGCAACGGCCTGCACGGCCTCGAAGTCGCCATTCGAGGCCGCCGGGAAGCCGGCCTCGATCACATCCACGCGCATGCGCTCCAGTTGCCGCGCAATCCGGATCTTTTCCTCGCGGGTCATGGACGCGCCCGGGCTCTGCTCGCCGTCACGCATCGTCGTATCGAAAATAATCAATCGGTCCTTCATGTCACGCTCCACTGGATATGCATAAAGACATTCCGCAGAGGCCCGGCCTTGTTGGCCTGCTGCGCCCGGGTACTGCAGGATTGGGATTAGGGTATTTAGCGCGCGACGCGCAGCAGCGGGCCTGCAGGGAGCAGGTCGCTGTTAAGGCAGGCCAACAATTGCATGTTGCAGGGCACGGAAGCCAATATATCGGGTTTCACGCACCCCTGCAACCGACGGGAGGCGGCTGCCATTCAGACCGGCTTCTGCTTCCGCGACCGCCGCCATTTCACCAGCCATACCACGTACCCGGAAAACGAATAGGCTATAAATAGCAGAAATAAGATCATGGGCGGGTTGCTCGATATGAGGATCATTGCGAATGCGACCAGCAGTACCGCCCAGAAGGGCACGCTCCTGCGCAGGTTGATGTCCTTGAAGCTGTAGAAAGGAACATTGCTCACCATTGTGATGCCGGCAAACAGGGTCAGGGCTGCAGCAATCCCGCGAATGACTTCGGCGCGCTGTATGCCGAAGTCATCTATTACCCAGACCAGCCCCGCGCACAGCGCCGCCGCCGCGGGGCTCGGCAAACCCTGGAAAAAGCGCTTGTCCACGACATCAATGTTGGTATTGAAGCGCGCCAGCCTCAGCGCCGCGCCGAGACAGAAAACGAAGGCCGAGATCCAGCCGAAGCGGCCCAGATCCTTTAGCGTCCATTCGTACATGATCAGCGCGGGCGCGGCCCCGAAGCAGACCATGTCCGAGAGTGAATCGTACTCGGCGCCAAAGGCGCTCTGGGTGTGGGTCAGTCGCGCCACCCGCCCGTCGAGCCCGTCAAGCACCATGGCAACGAAAATTGCCACCGCCGCGTGTTCGAATCGCTGGTTCATCGCCTGGACGATGGCATAGAAGCCCGCAAACAGCGCCGCGGTCGTGAACAGGTTGGGCAAGAGGTAGATCCCCCTGCGGCGGATCTCCGCATTGAACAGCGGTTTGTGCGGCTTGTCGTAATCGGGTGTCGGCATGGCCCGTCCAGTGAACCCTAGAGTAGCGCCAGAATACTACTGCCGCCCCGCACCTTGTCACCGAGCGCAGCCTTTACACTCGCCGAAGGTGGTAGATAGACGTCAACGCGCGATCCGAACCGGATGAAGCCAAAGCGCTCGCCTCTCACAAGCCTGTCGCCGGGTTTGACGTAGCAAAGAATCCGCCGCGCGATAAGACCCGCAATCTGCACGCAGGTCACGTCCGCGCCGGCCGCCGTCTTCAGCCAAAGGGCATTGCGCTCGTTCTCGAGCGAGGCCTTGTCCAGCGCGGCGTTCAGAAACCTTCCTGCGTGATACCAGGCCTGCCGCACCTCGCCGTCGACCGGCGAGCGGTTCGAGTGAACGTTGAATACGTTCATGAATACGCTCACCTTGAGCGCAGGGCGCTCCAGATAGGGATCGCGCGTAGACTCGACCGCCACGATCCGCCCATCGGCTGGGGAGACGACGGTGCGCTCATCCCCCGGAATGCTGCGCGGCGGATCGCGAAAGAACTGCAGCAGGAACAGTGCAGCGAGCCAGAACGGCACCGACCACCAGTAGCCCGCGAACCAGGCGACGGCGAGCGCCGCAGCCACGTTTGCGGCCAGAAACGGCCAGCCCTCGCGGGCGATCATCGGGTGGGGATAATTCACTCGTGCAGAATCAGAATCGGGGGCTATACCGGGAAAAGGTGCATCGCCCGCTCGTTCAAGTCCTCCCTAGTTCTTCGACTGGTCGACCAGCCGGTTCTTCCTGATCCAGGGCATCATGTCGCGAAGCTTCGCGCCGACCGTTTCGATCGGGTGCTGAGCTGTCATGCGCCGCCGCGACAGCAGCATGGGCGCGCCAGCACGGTTTTCCAGGATGAAGTCCTTTGCATAGTCGCCCGACTGGATTCGGGCCAGCGCTTCGCGCATCGCCCATTTCGTTTCTTCCGTGATGATCTTCGGACCGGTGAGGTATTCACCATATTCGGCGTTGTTGGAAATCGAGTAGTTCATCGTGCCGATCCCCCCCTCGTACATCAGATCCACGATCAGCTTGAGTTCGTGCAGGCACTCGAAGTAGGCCATTTCCGGCGCGTACCCCGCCTCAACGAGCGTCTCGAAACCGGCCTTCACGAGTTCTACGCATCCGCCGCAAAGGACCGCCTGCTCACCGAACAGATCCGTCTCGGTCTCCTCGCGGAAGTTGGTCTCGATCACGCCGGCCTTGCCGCCGCCTATGGCGGCCGCATAGGAAAGCGCCATGTCCCGCGCCTTCTTGCTCTGGTCCTGGTGGACCGCGATCAGCATCGGGACGCCGCCACCGCCGACATAGGTCGAACGAACCGTATGGCCCGGTGCCTTTGGCGCGACCATTACCACGTCCAGGTCCGCGCGCGGCACCACCTGCCCGTAGTGAATGTTGAATCCATGCGCGAAACCGAGGGTCGCCCCTTTCTTGAGATTGTGCTCCACTTCGCCCTTATAGACGGCAGCGATGTGTTCGTCGGGCATCAGCATCATCACGAAATCGGCGCCTTTGACCGCCTCGGCGACATCCTTGACGGCAAGTCCCGCTTTCTTTGCCTTGTCCCACGACGCTCCACCACGCCGAAGTCCGACTGTCACCTTGACTCCGGATTCGTTCAGGTTCAGCGCATGGGCATGACCCTGGGAACCGTAGCCCACGATCGCAACCCTTCGGCCCTTGATGAGCGACAGGTCCGCATCTTTGTCGTAATACACCTTCATGATTTGCCCTCTCGTGTTGGAGGAGGCGGCAGGCGGGGGTCGGGGGCAGGTCCGCTGGCTTGCGGAACCGCGCCTTTCTCCTCCCTCCGCGCGCCTCCCTAGGCTCTGAGAACTCGTTCGCCGCGGGAGATCCCCGAGGCGCCGGTACGCACGGTTTCAAGGATCGCGCTCCGATCGATCGCCTCGATGAATGCATCCAGCTTCGAACCCGTACCGGTAAGCTCGATGGTGTAGGTGTGCTCAGTGACATCGAGAATTCGCCCGCGGAAGATGTCAGCCATGCGCTTCATCTCGTCGCGATCCTTTCCGACCGCGCGCACCTTGATCAGCATGAGTTCCCGTTCGATGTGCGCCGACTCCGACAGGTCCACGACCTTTACGACGTCGATCAGCTTGTTGAGCTGCTTGGTGATCTGTTCAATCACGTCGTCAGAACCCGTTGTGACGATGGTCATGCGCGACAGGGAAGGGTCCTCGGTCGGGGCGACGGTGAGAGACTCGATGTTGTAGCCCCGCGCCGAAAACAGCCCGGCAACGCGCGACAGCGCGCCGGACTCGTTCTCCAGCAGTATTGAAATGATGTGCCGCATCGTCTTGGCCTCATCGTTCTGAATCGAGTACGGGCTGGGAAGTGGAGCGTTCATCGGTGCACGAAAAGGTGGATGCGGCGCAACCGCCTCACAGTTCCTCGGCCAGGATCATTTCCGAGATGCCCTTACCGCCCGGAACCATCGGAAACACGTTCTCACTCTGGTCGGTAATGAAGTCAAGGAAAACCAGTTCGTCCTTGCGCTTGAACGCATCCTTCAGTGCGGGCTCCACATCGGCCGGGTTCTCGATGCGCACGCCTACATGTCCATAGCTCTCGACCAGCTTTGCAAAATCGGGAAGCGCGTCCATATATGACTCGGAGTAACGGTTGCCGTGAAAGAACTGCTGCCACTGGCGCACCATGCCCATATAACGGTTGTTCAAACACACGATCTTGATCGGCAGCCGGTACTGTTTACAGGTGGACAGCTCCTGCAGGCACATCTGGAACGAGGCCTCCCCGGTGACGCAGGTTACGGTGGCTTTGGGATTGGCGAACTGCGCGCCCATCGCAGCGGGCAGCCCGAACCCCATGGTGCCAAGACCGCCTGAATTGATCCATCGACGGGGCTTGTCGAACTTGTAGAACTGGGCGGCCCACATCTGGTGCTGGCCGACGTCCGAGGTGACAATCGCGTCGCCCTTGGTGACCTCGAAGAGTTTTTCAATCACGAACTGCGGCTTGATGATCTTGCTCGCGCGGTCGTAGCGCAGACAATCCTTCGCCTTCCACAGTTCGATCTGCGTCCACCACGCTTTGAGCGCCTTTGCATCAGGCTTTTCGCGGCTCGCCTCGAGGACCTTGACGAGGTCGTCGATGACCTCACGCACGTTTCCGACGATCGGCACGTCCACCCTGACGCGCTTGGAAATCGACGACGGATCGACGTCAATATGAATAATCTTGCGCGGGACTTCGCCAAAATGCTGAGGATTGCCGATTACCCGGTCGTCAAAGCGTGCTCCGACGGCAAGCAGCACGTCGCAGTGTTGCATTGCCATGTTGGCCTCATAGGTACCATGCATACCCAGCATGCCGAGGAAATGCGTGTCCGATCCCGGAAAACCACCTAGACCCATGAGCGTACTGGTGCAAGGAAAGCCAAGCATCTTCACCAACCTGGTGACCTGCGCTGCCGCCTCTGAGAGGATCACGCCGCCACCGGTGTAAATCATGGGGCGCTTGGCGTCGAGCAGGAGTTGCGCCGCCTTCTTGATCTGTCCAGGGTGGCCCTTGACCACAGGATTGTACGATCGCATGCTCACCGAGTCGGGATACTCGAACTTGCAGCTCGCAGCCGTGACATCCTTGGGAATATCCACCAGTACCGGGCCCGGGCGTCCGCTCCGGGCGATATGGAACGCCTTCTTCATCGCCAGAGCCAGATCCCGCACGTCCTTGACCAGAATGTTGTGCTTCACACAGGGACGGGTGATGCCGACAGCGTCAACTTCCTGGAATGCATCCAGCCCGATCGCATGCGTGGGCACCTGACCGGTGATGATCACCATCGGGATCGAATCCATGTACGCGGTGGCAATGCCAGTTACAGCGTTGGTCACTCCAGGACCCGAGGTAACCAGGCACACGCCGGTCTTGTTGCTCGCGCGCGAGTAGCCGTCGGCAGCGTGTGCCGCGCCTTGCTCGTGCCGCACCAGGACGTGTTTCACTTTGTCCTGCTTGAACAGCGCGTCATAAATGAACAACACCGCGCCGCCGGGGTAGCCGAAGACGTAGTCCACGCGCTCTTCCTGCAGGCAACGGATCAGGATTTCTGCGCCGGTCAATTCCATAGCTGGATTTCGCACCGCAATAATATGACTGGGGAAAACTTTGGAGAATAATTGTTAGCACTTGATTGGTCAAGTATTTCACCTCAATAACTGCATGTGTCGCAGCAATTTTGGTAACATCGGTCGAAATGGTCGCGAACATGAAATTTGGACTAATGGTTGGGGTAGTGCTCAGTCCCAAATCGGACGCCGGCAGCGTTCCCGGCCCCAATGCGGGCCGCTGCAGGCAGAACGCATTGAGGAAACGCATCTGGCATCCCGCAAAGAACTGTCGGACTTTCTTTCCGGCGTAGAGCGACGCGCGTTCAAGCAGGCGTCGTACGCGGTTCGCGACGATGAGGCTGCACTGGACATCGTGCAGGATGCCATGTTGAAACTGGCGGAAAAGTATGGCGACAAGCCGGCCGAAGAACTGCCGATGCTGTTTCAGCGCATCGTACAAAACACGATCCGGGATTACTATCGCAGGCAGAAGGTCCGTTCGCGGTGGACCACCCTGCTTTCGGCGCTCTCCCCTGGTCGCGACGACGAAGAGTCCGATGCGCTCGAGACCATGGAGACCGAGGATCATTCGAGTCTGGGCGTGGGTCCGGTCGAACATCTAGAGAATTCTCAACTAATTGAAATAATTGAGAAAGAGCTCAAGCGGCTGCCGCCGCGTCAACGGGAGGCCTTTCTGCTGCGTTACTGGGAGGAGTTGGACGTTGCCGAAACCGCGGCTGTGATGGGCTGCTCGCAAGGCAGCGTCAAGACGCATTGCTCACGCGCTGCGCACGCCCTTGCGACTGCCCTGCGGACGAAGGGAATGGACCTATGAATGAACATAATCTCGGTTACCGAATCCGGCAAGTACTGAACCAAGGCCTTTCTCTGGACGGGGAAAAGCTGGCCCGGCTCAAGGCTGCGCGCGAGCAGGCGGTCGCACGGCAGCGCATCACGGCGCCGCGCCTGGTGCTGGCCTGGGCTGACAACCTGACCGGCGGC
>Ga0315281_10006695_pt1 | contig 16350 bp, 5 predicted proteins | sample YL17G07_0_MG_FD_204540 | JGI IMG/M metagenome (GOLD analysis project Ga0315281, IMG submission 204540) | Sediment microbial communities from Yellowstone Lake, YNP, Wyoming, USA - YL17G07_0 | ecosystem: Environmental > Aquatic > Freshwater > Lake > Sediment | place: USA: Wyoming | collected... | reverse complement strand
AGCTTATTATAAACGAAGGGAAAGCCTTTATTGGTGATTATGTCCGCGGAATCGGATTCGTGCTTGAACCTGCCGAAGTAGATCAATTAATTAAAAGAAACGAAAAGAATAAAGAATGTCTTTATCCCTATTTGAACGGTGAAGATCTTAACGTTCGGCCCGAACAGACGCCGAGCAGGTATGCGATTTGTTTCCATGACTGGCAGATGGAAAAAGTAGAGCTATATCCTGATCTTCTTCGTTTACTAGAAGATCGCGTGAAGCCTGAAAGAATGCGTGTCAAACAAATTAAGGATCGAGATCATTGGTGGCAATATAATTCCTATAGAAAGGGACTTCGAAAAGCCATTGCTCCACTTCGCAGGATTCTTGTACGAAGCGAGGTAAGTGAGCTCCATATGCTTTCGTTTGTCTCGAAAGACTGGATATATTCGCATATGATCATTGTGTTTGCTTTCGATGACAACTTTCACTTCGCTCTTCTCCAATCCAATATCCATGAAGCATGGGTGAGGCGAAATGCCTCTACTATGCGAACGGATATTCGTTATACTCCAACTGATTGCTTCGACACTTTCCCGTTTCCTCAATATCTTCTTGCAGAAGCTAGATTGCGTGCCGATAAAAATGGCGCAATTTATCATGAACATCGTCGAAAAATCATGTTGGAACGTCAGATTGGCTTGACAAAAATATATAACCTTTTCAATAACCAAGATTGCAGAGATGCCGATATTGCACGACTTCGCGAACTGCATATAGAGATGGATCGGGCCATTCTTGCCTGCTACTGCTGGAAAGATATCGATCCCGGACACGGATATCACGAAAACGAACGCGGACAAACCCGCTTCACAATCAGTCTCCAATCTCGTCGCGAAATATTAGGCCGGTTAATATTGCTTAATCTTGAAATAGCGGAAAAAGAGAACACTGAGTCATTAGGCCGAGCTTCTAATGGCCAATGAATGGATACCAACGAAAAGGGAAGCTTGAGATGCATATTAGCGCTATTCAAATAGCAGAATGGGCAAAGACCAGTGAAGCCAAGGTCCAATTACCCCGTTTAATCCGAAGGCTTATTTACGCTACGAGTGCCCCAAGTAAAATCAACTTTCCTTCGGGCGAGTCGACGAGTCTGCCTGGTTGGGATGGTGAACTCGAAACCGAACACGAAAGCGCTTGGATTCCAAGCGGAAAATCATTATGGGAATTTAGCTGCGAGGCGGCAGTCACCACAAAAGCAAATAAAGATTACGAAAAGAGGACTAAAGGGACAATTAAATCAGTCCGACTTAATTCCAATTTTATTTTTGTTTCGGCTTGCAGATGGAATCAAAAGAAAAAATGGCTTGTAGATAAGAAAAGGGGGAAAAAATGGTCAGGAGTCTGTGCCCTTGATGCTGATGATCTAGAACAATGGTTAGAACAGAGTCCGACCGTTGCATTGCAGTTCGCTGAAGAATTAGGTCTCACCGGGCCTGGCGTGGAAAGCCTCGACAGGCATTGGCAAACCTGGTCGGGCCAATCGGATCCAGCTATATGCGTAAATGCATTTTTAAAGGAAAGGGAGAACACTCGCGAACGGTTTATTCAAAAACTGAGTGATAGGCTCGAAAAAGGTTTGACCGAGCCTATTGCGATCAAAGCTGATAGCGTGAATGAAGCTTCGGCCTTTGTCAGCATTTCTCTGCTAAATAATCCCAATTTTTGCGCAACAAGTCTTGTGGTTACCGATGCGAATGGTTGGCGTTTCGTTGAGAAAAATCTAGCCATTAGGGTCGCTATAGCCGTAAAGCCAGAAGTTGCGGAGAAGCCAACAATAAGAACCGGTTTAGTCGTTATCATTCCCTATGCCGCAGGTGATATGTCTGGACATTTCAGAGGCGTAGCTGGAAGAGAAAGAAACGCGGAATTGACGCTAGAAAGACCCCGAATTGAATCTTTCGAAAAAGCACTTATAACGTTAGGTATTGATGAGAGCGAAGCTGGGAAATTATCAAAAAGCACTGGCAGATCTTGGTCAGTTTTTCGACGTCGACACGCGGTCAACCCATCAATTCGAATGCCCGAATGGCTTGAATATAATCAAGTCCAAGTCCTATCGACTCTTTGCTTAATAGGAGCGTGGTCAAGTGCGAAAGAGGCAGATAAAGAGATAGTAAGTAGACTAGCTGGTCGGATATATGAGGATATCGAAAGGAATCTGAGGCATCTAGCCCAATTGGATGATTCTCCTGTACTTGAAATAGGAACGGTATGGAAAGCAAAGTCGCCACTCGAGTTACTTGATATTTTTGGCAATCGTATCACTGGAGACGAAATCGACCGTTTTTTTGATATTTCGCGTCAAATATTGCTTAGTCCAGATCCGGCTTTGGAATTGCCGGAAGAAGATCGATTCGCTGCTCAGATTTATGGCAAGGTGAGACCAGAATCCGAGCTTCTCATTTCGGCGATTTGCGATTCTCTTATAAAGCTCGCCGTTAGAGGTCAATATGTTCCTGCCCTCGCGGCAGCCAATATTGAAAGCCGTGTTAATACTTTTGTTAAGGAATTACTGCTCGATTCAAACGAGACAAGATGGCTTTCTCTGGCTACTTTCTTGCCATTTTTTGCAGAAGCGGGTCCGGATGCTTTTTTAAATGCTGTCGAAAAAAGTCTGCTAAAGCCGAAACCGCCGGTTGCTATCATATTTACCGAAACTAAAGGATCGAGCTTCATGGGGCGATGTTGGTATGCTCCGTTGCTCTGGGCGCTCGAAATCCTCGCCTGGAACCCGCGATGGCTTCCGCGTGTTGTTTTGGTCATAGCGCAACTTACACGAATAGAGATAAAAGCGAATTGGGCAAATTCGCCTAAATCAACCTTGTTAGATATTTTTCGCTCGTGGTTACCCCAAACCTCTGCCAATATCGATGAGCGTATCGCCATAATCGATACCTTGATCGCAAAAGAGCCCGAGATCGCTTTTGACCTCCTTGATGGACTCGTACATGTTGGTTCCGACCATGCAACCCCTTCGGTTCGGCCTCGTTGGCGCGACGATGATGCAAATCACGGATATGTCGTCACGCAAAACGAACGTATGAAGATGGTTATCGCCGCTGCTGATAGACTCATTTCTTGTTCAAAAGGAAATTCGAGAAGGATAGCGCGCCTTATAGGGAAAATCGAGATATTTGATAAACCGCGATTAGAGAAGACACTCGAGCTCGCTGCTGAATATGCGAGTACAGCCTGTTCAGACGATGATAAAGAAGTCATCAGGACTGGTCTCAGAGAGAAAATTTACTGGCATCGTAATTATGATGATAAACAAGGTGAGGAACTTGATTTATTTCTAAGGCCTTTTGAAAACCTATACGAAAGGCTAATGCCAACGAATGTAATAGTCCGATATAAATGGCTTTTTTCAAGTGGCCGCCCTAATTTGCCGATTCGTGTTCGCGACGATGATTTTCAAGAACGGTCAAAACGAATTGAAATAGAACGGTTAGATGCGGTTCGAGAAATCTATTCTAATAGCGGAATTGAGGGAATAGAACAGCTTGCTGGGGCTTGCGAAAGTCCGCAATTCGTCGGGATTACACTCTCGAGTTTAGGACTCGGTATTAATATTCTCTCTGAGTGGATCTTAAAGAAAGGAGGAGGATTTGAGAATCATCATCCTTTAACGATGATTTTAATTGGGTTACTACGTGCTTTGGATCCAACCTTTTCTGTAAATATTCTAAAAACGGTGCTCGACGGCGGGACAAAAATCGGTTGGGAGCCAATGCAGGCAGCTCGTTTATTATCTCTAGCTCGTGCGGAGCGGCAAACCTGGGATATAGCAAAGGCTTATGGATATGAAATCGACTTGGCATATTGGTCATCCGTCTCTAACTTGATCTTTTTCGGTAACGAACCAGATATAGATTTTGCACTCAATCGGCTTCTCGAAGCAAAGAGACCACGTACTGCTTTTCGATCAAGCCGCTTTGCGTTTGAAAAAATGGATCCAAGAATCATCGTCGATATGCTAGAACGTATACTTAATGGTGAAGAACCGGAAGGTCCCCTTTTCGAGCATTGGGACGTTATCGATGCGGTTGAGCGAATCGAATCATCTAGCATAATTAATAAAGAACGAATCATTCCGCTTGAGTTCATGCTTATTCCGATACTCGGATATGGAAATGAAAATAGAGTGAAGACTTTATATATTGAGCTTATGTCCAACCCGGAAGTATTTGCGGAGATTATTCGTATGCTATATAAGCCGGCTCACGGCGATCGCCCAGAAACCCAGGCGGAAACGGAAAAGACGGCTTTTAATAGCGCTTGGCATTTGCTCCGCCATTGTCATCGCCTGCCGGGTGCAAGGTCAGATGGATCGATTGATCCGGATGAGTTTATTAAATTTATAGACGAAGCTAGAAAATTATGTCAAGAATCAGATAGATTAAAGGTTTGCGATCAATCAATAGGGGAAATTCTTGCTCATGCACCTTCGGATTTGGATGGTATATGGCCCACCAAAGCGGTTGGAGATTTGCTAGATCGGCCAGAACTCGAAGATATTCGACACGGATTTATGATCGGAGTGCATAATAAAAGAGGAATTACCTCTCGATCCTATGATGAAGGCGGGGATCAAGAACGTAGTTTCGCAAGTAAATATCAAGCGTATGCAAATTCCCTACGAACCTCGCATCCGATCTTTGCTGCAACGCTTGACGAAATTGCTAGATCCTACGAAAGTGAAGGTCAACGAGAAGATCTTCGAGCGAAACTTCTGCAAGAAAAAGAATGATCTTATTGATCAAATATTTGGCACTGCTTGCCGATATTCCTAGGGAAGATAGCCTATAATAGAATGAGAAAAAGGAGGGGCGAGGAGATATGAGTATCTTCGACCTTCACGCCAAAGTTATCGCGGATTATCAGGAATACGTGCGTGCTTATATCAACGTATCCGACGAGAGAATCCGCGAATTCCTCGACCAGTCGATAATCGAGGAACAGAAGCTATGGCCGGAGTTCCTGCTTCAGTTGAGCCCCGCTTATGAGCGGACAGCGACTGTTGAGGAGCTGGCTTCGCGGAAAATACTTCACCCGGAAACTGCGCGGATCTTCTGTACTCCGGACGGAAAATCCTTCCATCTCTATCGCCACCAAGTTGAGGCAATTGACAGAGCGGCGAAAGGCGAGAGCTATATTGTCACGACGGGAACGGGTTCCGGAAAAAGTTTGGCCTATTTCATTCCGATTATAGACTCGATTTTGCGAAAGCCTGAAACGGCCGCCGGGGTAACGGCATTGATTGTTTACCCGATGAACGCTCTTGTGAATTCCCAGCTTGCGGCCCTAGAGAAGCTCAAAGAAACTTATGAGCATCGGTTTGAGAAATCTTTCCCGGTCGCTTTTGCGAAATATACGGGAGAAACGACGGAGGCCCGACGGGATGATCTGCGCAATCATCCGCCGCATATTATTCTTACGAATTATGTGATGGGCGAGCTTTTACTCGTCCGTCCGGAGGACCAGCGGTTTTTGGAACGCGCGGCTGGAGGAATGCGCTATTTCGTTTTCGACGAGCTCCACACGTATCGAGGACGCCAGGGGGCCGACGTCGCAATGCTCATCCGGAGAATCAAGGAACGCTGTGCCGCGCCCGACCATGTGTGTGTAGGAACGAGCGCGACGATGATCGCAAACCGAGAAGCGACCCCGCTTGAGCGGCGGGCCGCGGTCGCTGAATTCGCGGCCAAGATTTTCGGACGGCCATTCAAACCGGAACAGGTGATCGAAGAAACCCTCGGGACGTTTACCGAAGGAGGCAAACCCTCCCGGGATGAGTTGGTAAGAGCGATAAATACACTGCTTCCCGCATCAGCCGAGGAGATAAAAAAGCATCCTCTTTTCCGTTGGGCGGAGTGGGCCTTAGGCATCGAATTAGAGAGCGGCGGAAGATTGAGGCGGCGAATCCCGCGCACTCTTTCCGAAGCCGCTGCCGAATTGGCCAAGGACTCCGGAGTGGAGGCTCCTCGCTGCTTGGAACGCCTCCGTGAAGTATTGATTAGGGGAAGCGATCTCTCCGGGCAAGAAGATGATCGGCCTTTCGCTTTCAAACTCCATCAGTTCATCAGTCAAGGGCGGGCCGTTTTTGCCACAATCGAGCCGGCGAACGATAGAGAATTCTCTCTCGACGGTCAGATCCAAGCCGGAGAAGGCAGGCTCTTTTCCCCGATTAAATTCTGTCGACTCTGCGGGCAGGAATATTATCATGTTCTGGGAGATTCGGAAGGCAAGGGATTTCGTCCTCATCCGATCGGAGTGTCCTCGGAAAACGAAGATTTTACTGCCGGATATCTCATGCCGGCTCGATTCGAGAATGACTGGAATGCGGAATCCATCCCTGATGAGTGGATCGATAAGAAGGGGAGGCTTAAGTCGACTTGGAAAGATCGCGTTCCGAAGTCCGTATGGGTGCGGCAGGATGGCTCAATTGCCTTAGAGGGGTCTGCCGGCACGGTTAAAATGTGGCATCAGAAACAGCCGTTTTCCCTGTGTCTTTCTTGCGGCGAGTTTTACACGAGACGCGAACAGGAATTTAAAAAACTGGCTTCGTTGTCGAGCGAAGCTCGAAGCAGCGCCACGACGGTTCTGTCTTCGACACTCTTGCGGCAAGCTGCTAGAAGCGCGGATTCGCGAGATAAGCTGTTGAGCTTCACAGACAATCGTCAGGATGCTTCTCTCCAAGCGGGACATTTCAACGATTTCGTCCACGTTGCGCTTCTCAGAAGCGCCCTTCATGCTGCTCTAGTCAAAGCCAAAGAACTCGGTTTCGATGGGGTCGCCGCGGCGGTCGTGCGCGAATCCGGATTGACAATCCGGGACATCGCCCGCAACTCCGAACTCAATCCGGATTCTCCTGCAGCCAGGGATGTGTGGAAAGCCTTCACTGAACTCACGGAGTACCGCCTCTATGAGGATTTACGGCGCGGTTGGAGGGTCGTCCAGCCTAACATGGAGAATTTGGGGTTGCTTCGCGTGGGATACCGAGGGCTTAAAGCACTGTGCGTTGAGGAAAAGTTATGGAATTTCAATGAGCGAATGTCGGCTCTATCTCCAGAAGAGCGGCTGAATCTGATAAGTCCAGTTCTGGATCATTTTCGCCGCAAACAGGCGATTGCCGTATCTTGCCTTCGTGAGACTCAACAACAGCAGATTCGCAAACGCGCCGAACAGCATCTGAACGAGTTCTGGGGGATCGATGAGCAAGGCGCAGAATTACGGCCTGCCGAAAGATTCTTGCTCGAAGGCCGGTCAAACAGAGCCGTGGACGGATTCACTCTCGGCGCACGAGGGAAACTTGGTTGTTTTATCCGGGGGATTCTCGAATTGAATCCGAATGAATACGAGGCGTTTCTGGAAGGATTTCTGTCGCTTCTCGTCGGGCATGGATTGCTGATGCGCTTGGACCCGGTAGAAGACCATCAATTTTATCAATTGGATGCAGCTTGCCTCCTTTGGCAGCTTGGCGACGGCTCGGCGCCAATGACCGACCCTATTTATCGCCGCCGGGCCAGAGGTCCCGGATATGCGGAAGGGCTACCTCCCGTTAATTCTTTCTTCCAAAGCTTATATCAAAGTCCGGCGTCTGAAATGGCGGGGCTCGAAGCGCGTGAGCATACAGCGCAAGTCGTGCAAGAGGGCGAAAGGGAACGAAGAGAACGCCGCTTCCGCTGGGATGCGGGAGATTTGACGAAAGAACGCGATTTGGGACGGCGTTTGCCTTATCTGGTTTGTTCGCCGACGATGGAATTGGGTGTGGATATAGCCGACCTCGATTTCGTCCATCTTCGGAACGTCCCCCCCACTCCCGCTAATTATGCTCAACGAAGTGGACGGGCGGGGCGGCAGGGCCAACCGGGACTCATTTTTACGTATTGCGGAGCCATTAACAGCCACGACCAATATTTCTTTCATCGACGAGCCGACATGGTCGCCGGAAGTGTACGCGCTCCACGTCTCGATTTGACCAACGAAGCTCTGCTCAAAGCTCATCTTCACGCCGTATGGCTGGCTCAAGTTCGGCTTCCTCTCGGCCAGTCGATCGAAGAAGTCATCGATACCGATGATCCAAATTTAAAAATGCGGGAACACGCCGCCGCCTCGATCCGGCTTGGTGAGGCCGCCCGCCGCGAAGTTTGCGAACGCGGCCGCAAACTTCTCGAGGCGGATAGCGGGACGCTACAGGCGACGGGTTGGTTTACGGACGGATGGATCGAACGGATTGTTGATGAAGCGCCCGCCGAATTCGACCGCGCTTTCGAGAGGTGGCGCGAGCTTTATAAGATAGCCACGAAGCAGCTCATTGATGCCCAAAACGAAATGCGAAGAGCCCGCCGGAAAGATGAGCAGGACCAAGCAAAGTGGCGACAGGAGGAAGCTCTACGACAGCTTAACCTCCTCCGCCAGGTCGATACGAGACGCGAGGAAAGCGATTTCTATCCCTATCGCTATCTGGCCAGCGAAGGTTTCCTACCCGGCTACAATTTCCCCGCTCTTCCGGTCCGGGCTTGGGTGCCTAGAGCAGGGGGAGAGTTCATTTCGCGACCCCGCTTCCTGGCTTTGCGAGAGTTTGGTCCCGGAAATATCGTTTATCATGAAGGCCGTAAGTGGGAAGTCAAAAGCTTCCAAGCTCCACCCGGCGGATTGGATGAGCGCCGCAGTCGGAGACGGCTTTGCCAGACGTGCGGATCATTCTGTGATCCCGGATTCGATATTTGTCCAGCTTGCGGGATACATTTCGACGGCGAGAACAGTCTTCTCGTTTCCTTGCTCGAAATGCCAAACGTCCGTTGCCGCCCGCGTGAACGTATAACAAGCGACGAGGAAGAACGGCGGCGAAGAGGCTATGAACTTACGACGGCTTATCAATTTGCCAAGACCGCCGACGCTAAAATACGGACTCAAGAAGCCGATGTCGTCGTTGCGGGGACGCCGGTCCTCCATCTTATATATGCTCCATCATCTACTTTGCTGCGAATAAATAACCGTTGGCGCTCCGCAACTCAACCTGGCTTCCTTATCGACTTTGAAAGCGGAGAGATGTTGGGAACCGAAGTTGAAGAAGATCAGCCGCAGCATAGGCATCGTCGAGTCGAATCTGTCCGGCTTAGCGTTCAAGATACTCAGAATCTGCTATTGATTCGATTCAGTAAGCCAGAATTGAAGGAAAATCCGGCATTGGAAGCGACTCTTCAGTATGTGATCCAACGCGGATGCGAGCGGCTCTTCGAGCTTGAGGAATCGGAACTTGCCGCGGAGAGAATTGGGAAAGCCGATAAAAGATCGATCTTGATCTATGAAGCAGCCGAGGGAGGCGCGGGGGTTCTGCGCCGGCTTGTTGAGGAAGCCGATGGCTTTGCCCGTATTGCGGCCGAGGCATTATCCATCTGCCATTTCGATCCCGAAGGAAAAGATCTAAAACCGGATTGCCATGCCGCTTGCTATGATTGCCTGATGAGTTATAGCAACCAGCAGGAGGCAATTCTTTTGGACCGTCATAAAATCCTTCCTCATTTGCTCGATCTGGCGGAATCCAGGACGCTTCCTTGTTACGAAGGCCGGGACTGGGCGGCTCATTTTGCTTGGCTCCGATCGCTGACGGATTCTCGATCAGATCTTGAAAGGAAATTTCTACGAACTTTGGCCGACGGATTTTTCAGATTGCCTGATGAAGCTCAGAAGTCCATTCATGAACCCCGATGTATTCCGGATTTCTTCTATAAACCGAATATTTGCGTTTTTTGTGATGGGTCCGCACATGACGGGGTTGAGCAGAAAGAAAAGGATAGGGTTGTAAGAAATGAACTCGACGCACATGGTTATCGCGTTGTCGTTGTTCGTTATGATCGTCCGATTGATGAGATAATAAACGCATATCCAGAAATATTTGGGAAAAAGAGTACTTCGAGATAGAGGCGTAATAAGATTGAAATAGGCTAATCAAGAGTTGATTTGAATGGAGAATAAGAAAATGGAATTAATAGATATCGTTTCTCAATCACGAAAAATATATTTTGAATTTACAGAAATGCGCAATAGTCTTTAACTTTTGCCGAGAATTTACTAAGACAGGAGGGAACAATGACTAAGGAACGACGCATCTTGACAGATGAGGAAAAGAAAAAAGTTCGCGATAATTATGGAAACCGTTGTTATATTTGCGAGTTACCTTTAGATGATTATGACGATGGAGAAATCCAGTATGATCATATATATGCTCACTTTGCGGAAATCGCAGGCGGAGAAGAGCTCGATAAGTTCGCTCCCATTCACGCATCGTCAAATCCTGCTAAAAGAAATTGTCATGGTGGAAAAGGTACAAACTCATGGTTTGAGTATAAAGAAGAAATTAGAATTAAAAATAAACTCAGCAATATTTCTGGTCTAAAGGATATTTGCAAAAATGCCAAATTGTGTTTATTTAAGATGATTAACGATAGTGAAATTGAATTTAATGGCAAACGCATTCCATTTTATAATCAAAGACTATCGGGAAAGGATAATTTCTATTTCTTTGATGAAGTTGACATCGAGTATTTGGAGAATGATGACCTCATTCAATTACGTCCTCTCGAAGATAAAATTCTTCCACTTACATTACATCTTAGGAGTTCTATGCAACTTCTCCCGTCGCTCGGCCGATTGGACACTAAGGAAAAAAAGATAAAAATATTTGATGGCCAACACAAAGCGGTTGCGCAGATAGTCGGAAATAATAAGAAATCAATTCCATGCATAATTTTCGTTAATCCTGACATTCCTTCACTCCAAGCAACGGTCTTTGACGCGCACAGCAAATTTTTACAGCAGAGATATAAACGTTCTCATATTATGGATAAAATTGCAGAACAGTATAAGGCTAAAGTTGAACAATGGAAGGCAATTCATGGTGACATACCCTTCAGTGAGATGGACATCTTAAAGGGTGAACACAAACCAAATCGTCGAAGGTTTATTCTAGCTTCGATTCTTGGCGAATTAAGCAGCTGTAGTGTTTTCATTGAAGCCAACTATAACTTTGAGAAGGATTTTGTCGATACAACAAAGAAAAAAGGCGCAAGACAGAATCCAATGTTATGGGATAATTATGAGCGTTTGATAGGAATTCTTGTAAACCTCGAACTAATCAGCGAAACTGCCGACTCACTTAAAAACTATAGGGCAGACGAAATTGATAATCTTAAATTCCTTCTTAGTCTTATGTATTGGTATGCGATAAAAGATAAATGGAACCCGAATAATTCAGAGTCAGAAGGTCATCTGCTCGCTGTGAGATATTTTTATGATAAAGTTTTTGAAGTATACTGTCCTATTCTTACGAAGGCACTCAGGTATTCTTACGAACAAAAGATGGACAGAGCATTAGGGGAGGATGAGGGGCTGTGTTATAGAGAACAATTTTCTGAGGACATTAAGAAGCGATTTGCGAGAATATTCGATCGATTGTTCAATCATGGAATTTGGGCGAATCCTCAATATAGAGAGACTTTTCGTGCGACAACATCAGGACCCATCTCAGAATTATTCTTAAAGGAAGCTTTAGATTACATCTATCTTACGAAGCCTGAGTGAGAAAAAGCAGAAATCTTATTCTGCTTATAAATATTGAGAAATCTAAAAGTTTACAATTTGACGAGTGGATTGCCTGAAGGCTATCTTTCCGGTTTGGAACCATGCGTATAACTTTTGACCCAAGCTTCGATCTCGGCGCGTGGCCGGGGCCGCTGGGGGGGAATGGAGATAGTCCGCGGCCATCGGCGAACCTTGGGTAGGCCCGATTAGATTGCGCGGACATGTCGAAAGCGCCCTCGGCCTCGGCGGACCCTATCCCTACACCGCTGAGCGTGTAACCCCTCGTTGGCGGCTACCATCCGCTCGGTCGAGGGCTTCTGGAGCGAATCCGCGCAAAAGGATTCTATCGGCATCGCGCGGACGCTTCTCCGCTGGATGCCGCCGAAGCGGCTAGAAATGATTCTTGCAAATCATGGAATGATGTTCCATAATTGCATATATGATAAAGCGTCGTATCTTCCCCGCCCTGCAGAAGCGATTAGGCGAAGTTCCCGCCGTAGTGCTCCTCGGCCCGCGACAGGCCGGCAAAACGACGATCGCCCTGGCCCTGGGGAAAAAGCTCGGCGCGATCTATCTGGATCTGGAATCGGAGCAGGACCGCGCCAAGCTGGCCGAGCCGGAACTCTACTTGAACGAACACTTGGGAAAGCTTGTCATCCTCGACGAGATCCATCGCGCCCCCGGGCTGTTCCCGGTTCTGCGCGGGCTCATTGATCGGGCCCGCCGCAAAGGGTACGCTCACGGGCTCTATCTCCTTCTCGGATCGGCTTCGCTGGATCTGCTCAAGCAGTCCGGGGAGACTCTCGCCGGGAGAGTCAGCTATATGGAGCTCGATCCCTTCGACGTCATGGAGGTGGGCAGAACGGCGGCCGACCGGGATAAGCTTTGGCTCCGGGGAGGTTTCCCGGAGAGCTGCCTGGCGCCGAGCGGCGCTCGCAGCTTGCGCTGGCGTCAGGACTTCATCCGCGCCTATCTGGAGCGCGACCTTCCGCAGTTTGGCCCGCGCATCGCAGCCGAAACTCTGCGCCGATTTTGGGCCATGCTCGCCCATCTTCAGGGCGGGCTCCTGAACGTCGCCCAGATGGCCCGGAACCTTGGCGTCGACGCCAAGACCGCCGCGAGCTACATCGATCTGCTCGTCGATCTGCTTCTCGTACGGAGGCTTCCTCCCTGGCATGCCAATATCGGCAAGCGGCTCGTGAAATCGCCCAAGATCTACGTACGCGACAGCGGGCTTGTCCATGCGCTGCTGGCTGTGGGCGACAAGGAGGCGTTGTTGTCGCACCCCGTGGTCGGCGCGAGCTGGGAAGGGTTTGTCATCGAAAACCTACTGGCCGTAGCACCCGAAGGCGTCCAGGGCCACTTCTATCGGACAAGCGGGGGGGCCGAGATCGACCTGGTGCTGAAATTTCCCGACGGGCGCGTCTGGGCCGTCGAGATTAAGCGCAGCCTCTCTCCCCATCCCGAGAAGGGCTTCTATATTGCCTGCGAGGACCTCAAACCGGAGCGAAAGCTTGTGGTCTATCCAGGGGAGGAGATTTTCCCGCTTGGAAACGACACCCAAGCCATGCCCCTCCCGGCCATCGCTCGTTTGCTGGCCGGAGAAGGAAAGGCATAAACCCATTCAGCGTCTTGAGGTGTCCTTGCTATAGGGACAGATTAATGATAATGTGTCCTTGACAAAAGGACACATAAGAGAGATGAAGAAACTTCTACAATTTCTATTTTAAGCTGATATATAATGAAGAAATAAATTTCTCCTTAAAATAAGGAGAAATATCATTGATTTTCTCCTTGAAATAAGGATGCTGATCTTTTTCCGCACGGCGTGTGCTGTTTCCTTCGGAATTATATTCATTTCTCGATCAGCTGGTCTTTATGAAACAGTATTACTTGCTCTTTGCGGGCGAGCTCACGCATGTCTTTCGTGAAACCGCTCCGGGAGAATAGGCAGAACCGTTCCGTCCTTTCGCCGTTGTGCCAATCGACTAGGGGCGCTTTCCGCTTTAGGTCCCTATAAACGTCTATCCCGACGGGACGAGCGCTCCACTTAGCCTCGCCGAAGAGGATTTCCCGTTGTTCCTCGTTGATGGCCACCAAGTCGATCTCCTCCTCTCTGTTCCACCATCGGCCGGCGGCATCCATCGGAAAGAAGAGATCCTCGTGCGCTCGGACGATGTCGACTGCGAGCTTCTCGTAGTTTTCGGCCACGAGGGCGGGAAAATCGGATTCCAACCGCGGAAGAAGCCGCTCGAACCGGCCTTCTTCGATCGCCGTCCGATTCGGAAGTATGTGGCGGAACCAGAACTTGATGAACTGATCTTGGATGCGATAGAGGCCCTTTCGGGATTTGAGGGGCAAGCGCTCGGTGACCGGGACTTCTTTGAGGATCACCTGGAGGTCGTCGAGCGTGAAGAGATACCGATGCAAGATTCCCTTGTCGAGGCCGGTGTCGTTGACGATTTCGCCGATCTTGCTTTTGCCGAAAGCGATCGCTTTCAAAATGGCGAAGTAATTTCGCGGCTCGCGAAGCTCTTCCCTGAGTAAAAACTCGACCTCGCGGGCGAGAAAAGCTTCGGGCGGGAGAACCAGGGAGATGATGTTATCCAGGACCGAACGACCCGGATCCAATCTTTTCAAATATCCGGGGTTCCCTCCCGCCAAGGCATAAAGCTCGAGGCACCTGTCGAAGGATGCCCGGGGATAGAATTTTCGGGCCTCGGCAAAGCGGAATGGCTTCAATTGGATCTGGCCTGTTCTCCTTCCAAATAGCGGCGATTTTTCGGCCAAGACTTCGCTCTCCATCATGGCGATGCTCGATCCGCAGAGGATTAGAAAAACGGGCGTTTTCCGGAGATATTCGTCCCATCCGGTCTGGAAAATCGACGGCAGTCCCTTCTCTGATTCAGTCAGGTAGGGGAATTCGTCGATGGCCAGGACGGTTCTTGTTTTGATCCGATCCCGGCCGTATTGGAAGAAGGAGCGCCAGCCAGGGAAGCCCGCTGTTTTAAGGTAATCGTCCTTGAAGTGATCGGCTGCCAGATCGGCCAGCCAGCGGCGGTTGTCGATATCGTTGACGCGCTGGCCAAGGAAATAAACATGGGGCTTATCCTTCATGAAATGTTTGATGAGCTCTGTTTTTCCGACCCGCCGCTTACCGTAGATAACCAAGAGTTGAGCTTCCTTTCCCTGCCAAGCCTTCTCCAGGGCCGCCAGTTCCTTTTCCCGATCGATGAATTCCATTGGCCCCTCCCAATCGATAGTCTACTCGTGAGTAGTCTACTATAGAGTAGACTAAAAATCAAAGCCCCTCCCGGCCATCGCTCGTTTGCTGGCCGGAGAAGGATAGGCCCGTCGCTTCTCCGCCCGCCCCTTCACCGCACCACGATGTCCGGGATCTCCACGGTGGCCAGGTCGTCGGGATTGTTCATGTGCCGGACCAGGACATAGCCGCGGGAGGTTCCTTTGGCCGCCCCTTCCAGGCTCAGGACCATGCGCCCGGCGCCGCGGAAGGGGACCGTGACCAGCTGGATCTTGGCCCCGCCCGAGGCTTTCTGCCCGTAGAGGATCTGGCCCTTGTAATCCGTGAGCAGGTCCTCGGTCTGGCGCAGCGAGACCGTGGACGGGAGGGCGATGATGGCGTAGTACTCGAAGGGGTCCTTGTCCTTATCCAACTCGATCAGCAGGCGGGATTCCTCCGCCATGGCCAGCGCGGTTTTTTCGGGCTGGACCTTGAAGAACGCTTTGCGCGCGGTGTAGTCCCGCAGATGGAGAGCCCTCGTCTGGTCGATGCGGATGACCGTATAGGGGGGCGCCTGGAGGCTTAGAGCCTGGTTGCCGGTGTTCACCACGATCGGCTTGTCTTTCAACGACAGGATTTCCTTCTTTCCGGCCTTGACCAGCGTGACGGCGATCGGCGCGCCCGGCTTCTCATTCTCGCTCATTAAAAGCAGAAGCTCCAGGAAACGGACCATGGTCTGGGGGCTGGAGTAGACTCCGCCGAGAAGGGCGGGGCCCTGGATCATCCCCGGCTCCTGGGACGCGATGGCGCCTTTGGCGATGCGGCTGAAGAGGGGATCGAACGCTGCCCGCTCTTTTTCTCCGGCCAGCCAGAGCGCCTTGGCGTTCTGGATCAGATAGGGCAGGAGTCCCGTGTGTTCAAAGGCCCGCAGGAAGCGCCAGGTGTCGTAGGCCTTGACGTAGGCGACGTTCAGGTCCTGTTGATGGGGCAGGTCCAGGACGGGCAGAAGCTTCTTCACCGCCCATTGGACCACGGCATCGTCCGTGATGATCTTGTAATAGACTTTTCCTTCGATTTCGACCGGGATCACGTCGCGGTTCGATTGATCGGGGTCGTACCCGGCCAGCTCGGGAATCGACTGGCCGAGCTTTTCCAGCGCCTGGTTGACCCGGCTGACCATTTTCTCGGCACTCTGGATGGTCGCGGACAGATCTTTGGCCAGCGGGGGAGATTTCTTGAGGGCGTTGATTAGAGAATTTAAGTTCCGGGCGGCCCAGGCGCTCCACAGCGTGTTCGTGGCGAGGCCGGGGTAGGGCGAGAACAAACCGGAATTCTTGTCGAAGAAGCGCTCCTCCAAATCACGGACCGCCTTGTCCAGCCCCGTCCTCAAGGTCTGCCGCAGGCCGTCGTCGTCGATCAGGCCCCGGTCGATCGCCGCCAGGAGCATGGCCCGGACGGAGGCGGCCGCGCTGAGG
>Ga0315281_10006694_pt1 | contig 16352 bp, 14 predicted proteins | sample YL17G07_0_MG_FD_204540 | JGI IMG/M metagenome (GOLD analysis project Ga0315281, IMG submission 204540) | Sediment microbial communities from Yellowstone Lake, YNP, Wyoming, USA - YL17G07_0 | ecosystem: Environmental > Aquatic > Freshwater > Lake > Sediment | place: USA: Wyoming | collected... | reverse complement strand
GAATGCTTCTCGATCCTCCCTCTTTCAGGTCATATCGGGAGGTGCTGCCATCTTGCGACTCGGTGTAAACGATCCATGGCGCGTCGGCATTGACCGCTGTCTGAAAGCCATCGCCGCCGCCAATCCCAAACCAGTCGTAGTTGGTAATCGCGCCCGACCGCTTCGAACTCGGTCCACCCCAGCTGCCGTTGTCCTGAAGCCCAGTGTAGACGTAGTACGGGCGGCGCATATCCGCCGTCACCCAGTACGACAGCGCGGTCGCCATGGTGTTCACATAGTCCCAGCTCTTTCCCTGGTCCCAGGTGATGTCGAGTCCACCGTCGTTACCGATCATGATGTGCTTCGGGTTTTTCGGGTCGATCCACATCGCATGGTTATCAACGTGTGCTGGAGCTCCGTTTCCGCCAGCTGCATCCAGTGTCGCGAAGGTTTTGCCGCCGTCCGTGGACTTCGCCCACGGCAAGCCGGAGACGTAAACAGTGTTCGCGTTCGTTGGATCGACGCGGACCTGGCTGAAGTACATCGGGCGCGAGTTGCAGTTGCTCACGATGCGCCACGTGCGACCCTTGTCATCGGAGCGATAGACACCGCCTTCCTTCGGGTTGGCGACCGCAGGGCTTGCGGCTGACGCGGCGCCACGTCCTGCCTGAGCTCCACTGTTACAGGCGCCGACGTTTCCGTTGTCGCCCGCGTTGTAGCCACCGCCACCGCCACCACCACCGCCGCCACGCCCGAGTTGTGCGATCGTGTTGGCAAGATTGCCTGCCGCCTGCGGCGTAGCACCAGCCTTGACCGCCGCCGTCGAATCAGAGGCGCGCTGCGCCGCGCCGGGGGGCGTGACCTCGGTACTCACCGGTGCTCCACCGCCCGCACCGCGACCGGCTCCGCTACGACCACCGCGGCCGCCCGCGACTTCGGGTGTGTCGCTCGCGCCAACCTGAATCTGCGCGTAAACCGTGCTCGGATTTGAGCGGGATATGCCGAGCGCGATGCGGCCCATCGTCAGATCTGATGGCACACCAACGGTCGTCAGTTTTGTCCAGGTCGTGCCACCGTTCTCAGTCTTCCAGATTCCGCTGCCCGGGCCGCCGCCGTTCATCCAGACCGGAGTCCGGCGCCGCTGATAACTGGAAGCGTACAGCACGCTGGAATTCGACGGGTCCATGACGAGGTCGGTGAAGCCGGTGTTCTCGTCGATGAATTCGACAAGGGCCCAGGTCTTGCCGGCGTTCGTGGACTTGTAGATGCCCCGCTCCTTGTTTGGACCAAACAAGTGACCGACCACGGCGACATACACGACCTCGGGATTTCGGGGATCGATTACGATGCGACCGATCGACTGGGTCTCCTTGAGACCCATGTTTGTCCAGGTTTTTCCCCCGTCGGTGGTCTTGTAGATGCCATCGCCGAACGATGCGGACTGCCGGTTGTTCGCCTCGCCCGTACCGACATAGACAATATCAGCGTTCGTCGGGTGGATTGCGATGTCACCGATCGATGCCGTGTTCTCCGACTGAAAAACGGCGTCGAATGAGACCGCGTTGTTGACGGACTTCCAGACGCCACCAACGGCGTAGCCGAGGTAGATGGTGTTCGGGTCCGATTCGGACACTTCGATGTCATCGATCCGGCCGCCCATGCTCGCGGGTCCGATCCCGCGAAAGCGGAACGGGGCTAGAACGGGATTGGGAGACGTATTGAACGTCTCTCGCTGTTGTCCGCCGCCACGCTGCGCGGTGGCGAGCGACACAGAGAGCGACAGCGCCACGAGTGGCAGCGCGAGCTGTAAACGCCTGATGGATCGACTTTGCATGGGGGGCGTCCTTGGGAGGTGAAAGCGATATGGATCCCGGCGGCTTGACCAAGACGTCCGCGTTTCGTGACGGCCGACTGGGCGAATTCCGACTGACGAACCCGGGTGTTGGACTACACCAGATACGCGACACCCTCGGCGACCGCTGGCCGGGTTCTGGGGATACGAAAAAAGCGGGGCTGCCGAAGCAGCCCCGCTTGGTCCAATAGACGAACCAACGACGATCGGCGGTCTACGGCTTGACCGTAACCGTCCCCTTCATGTTCATCGCGAGATGCGGTGTGCAGTTGAAGCCATACGTGCCAGCCGGAATGCCCGCGAACGAGACTTCGTAGCTGTCGTTGGCGTTCTGAAAGAGCGGACCCATCATCTCGCCCATCTGGTTCTCGCCCATGTTCGCCAACAGCTGCGCCTTGGCCGCCGCCGGAACTTCGGCCGGGTTAAACGTCACGTTGTGCGGGCCGCCGGAGATCAGGATCCACTTGACGTTGTCTCCGACTTTGATCGTGATGTTCGCTGGTTCGAACTTAAAGTTCGTTCCGTCTCCGACCATCTTTACTTCCCATGTCTTGCCCGTTGCGGGCATTTTGGGAACCGTTGAGCCTGCCGCCTGTGTGGGCGCGGGAGTCGTGCTTGCTGCCTTTGCCGCCGTGTCCGTTGTTCCGGGGGTCTTGTCGCCGCCGCCGCACGCCCCGATGACAACTGCGCTCGCAATGAGCGCCAGTCCGCTGAACCGCATCTTGATGGCCTCCAGTAGTGCCAAACTTGGTCGTTGAGTGAGAGCCCCGCTGGTGGCGAAGCATTGTGAAAGTATTCACAAGCACTGGGTCACGCAACGCGTCGGCTGCCGAGGACAACTGGAACCCTCCCGGCACGGCAGCTGTTCGCTACGTATCTCTCTCCCATGATCATTATCCCGGCGATTGAGCTTCGGCACCCCGGCCACCAAGGACAGGGCAGTCCGCGACAACCGAGGAGCACCATTCATGAATGGGAGCGGCTTGGCTTTCAGCGGGTCCATCTCGTCGAGCCGGCGACGCGAGGTAATCAGGTTCCGAGTCGACGGCTTACCGAGGAGTTTCTTCGGGACATCCATATTGACGTTCAGGTCGCTGGAGACATTTGCTCGGCCGGCGATATCGAGGAGCTCGCCCGTGCCGGCGCAACCCGAGTGGTCGTCGGGTCTCGCGCCCTCGATGAACCTGACTGGGCAGCGTCAATCGCGGCTGCGTTCCCCGATCTGCTCATCGTGGAAACGCCAGTTCATGAGCGTCCGGTTCGTTCGCGGGGCGCATTGCGAACGCTGCCGGTCGACATCCGCGATCTCGCCGACGACTTGTCGGACCTGCCGCTCGGCGGCCTGATCGTCACCTTTGGGCCAGAGGCGCCGATCGAAATCGGAGATCTCGCGCTCGTTGAGGACCTTGCCGATCGGCTTCCCTTTCCGGTCCTGGTCAGCGGCGGCGCCCAGACTCTCGCGACACTGCGAGACCTCGAGTTTCGCGGCGTCAATGCCGTGATCATCGGTGCCGCCAGACTCGCCGATTCGTTTGACGAACCTTCACTGGCGCGAACGTTCACCGACTGAGGAAAAGGGCGGCTCTCGCGGGGGTCGGCGAGGAACTGCTGACGAAACCGACCGATCAGAATCGATCGAGCAGCGATCGATCGAGACGGGTTAGGTCTCCGACGTAGGCAAAGCTGAAATTCCGGATGTATTGCCGCGCCGCTCTCCGGATGTCGTCTGGCCGCACTCGCCTCAGGTCGGTCACGAAACGATCGGCCGTGCGATAATCGCCTTGGTAGATCGCGGCGCGGGCGAGAAACGTCGCCTGATCGCCGTTGGTCTCGTTCTTCAGGAAATACTCGGTGATGAACTGCTCGACGAGCCGATCGAGGCCCTCGCCGTCGATCAACTCGTCCTGGAGCCGACTGATCTCGGTGCGCATGATCTGCAACGACGCATTGGGATCGACCGTGGTGACGTACACACCACCCGTCGCGATCGCGCGCTCGAGGAACGGCGCGTCGGCCGCGTACGACAGATTTCGTCTGGATCGGATCTCTGTAAAAAATCGACCGGACAGAACTGCCGCGGCCACACGAAGCGCTGTGTAGTCGTCGCTCGTCGCGGGCGGACCCGCGTAGTATCCGGCCAGATAATTGGTCGGCAGGTTCGCCGATCTAAGGACGCTCGCTTTCTTTCCAACAACCAACGGGGGCGCTTTCCAGACGTAGTCACCCCGGGGGAGCGTGGCGATGGTCGAACGAACGAGTTGCTCGATCTTCTGACGGTCGACGTTGCCGACAACCACGAGCAACATCCGCGATGTCACGAACGTCCGTTGCATGTACTCGCGCAGGTGCACCGGCGTCATTCGCGCAATGGCCTGCTCGGTTCCTTCGGCGGCCAGACCGTATGGATGGCCGGTGAATGTGACGCTGTCGGCGAGCCGGTTGAGCAGGGCGTCCGGGCTGATGTCGATCTGCCGCAGCCCGGTGATCATCTGTGACTTGATCAGGTCCACGTCGGCGGTCGCGAGCGTGGGGGTGAGGAGCCGGTCGGCGTAGATCGCCCATGTGGAATCGAACGTCGAACGGATCGCCTTCATGCCGTACGTCGAAAAATCTTCACCAGCGCCAACGGTGATTTCGCTGCCGAGACGCGATATCTCCTGTCGAACTTTTGGTCCCGGAAATCGGCGACTTCCTTTTCCAGACGCGATCAGAAGCAGCGCTTCGATGCCCTGCGTTTCCGGCGTCAGCTGTTGGACGCCTCCGAGCAAGAACAGATTGGCAGCGACGACATCGGTGGCGGCGTTGCGCCGCAGGATCACATGGAGGCCGTTGATCTCGAAATCCGACGTAGCCGTGTCGGCGATGGCGGCGATCGCCCAACCGTTTGACGCCGATCTGACGCCGGGCGGCACCAGGGCGACGGCGAGCAACGCGGCCTGGCCCAGAAGCGCGCGCCGCCTCATGGACGGATTCTCCGCACAAGCAGGTCGGCGGCCGTCAGCTTGAGCCCGGCCCGTGCTTCAGCTGGAAGCACCACGCCGACAACGCGGGGCTTGCCGATGATATACGTCGTCGCATAGCGGCGCAGATCGTCGGGGCTCTGCGCTGCCATCGTGTCGACATATCCATAGAAGTAGTCGAGCCCGGTCACCGCCCACCAGAACCCGAGTTGCGTAGCAAAACCAGATGACCGCTCGAGGTTGAACATCGCATCGACGATTCGATGCTGTTTTGTGTCCTCGAGTTCACGCGTCGTTATGTAACCGGGCTCGACGACCTTTCTCAGCTCGTCGTCGATCGCGGCAATGGCTTCCTTCAACTTCTCCGGCCGGACTTCGCCCGAGATCGTAATCGGGCCGACCTGATTCAACGTGTAGTAGTTGACACCGAGGTTTTCGAACAGGCCGCTCTCGACCAACCGCAGCTGGAACTTGGATCCGGGCGCGTTCAGAACGTCCGAGAACACATCGGCCGCGTACGTTGCCGCCGGATCCTTGGTGGCGCTCGGTCCGTCCCACTGGATCTGCAGGACCGCCGTGCCGATTGGCGCTTCGGAGATGACCGCGGTGTCGCGCTGGAGAAGCGGGATGGGCGGAATCGGATTTTGAACAAACGGATCGGCGCCCCGTTTCCAGTCACCCAACGTCGTCCTTGCGAGCGCGAACGCCCGCTCCGCGGTTATGTCGCCCGTGACAATCAGGGCCGTGTTATTCGGGACGTAGTACCGCTGCTGGATGAATCGCATCTTTTCCGGCGTCGTCGTCGAGATCACGCTTCGCTCACCGAGCGGATCCTTGCGACTCCACCCGCTGGTCCAGAGCGCTTTTCCACTCTGGTTGGAAAAAACGAAGAATGGACTCGACTCATTCCGATCGTATTCTCCGATCACCACGGCTCGCTCCCGCTCTAACTCCTCCAGCCTGAAGAGAGGCGACTTGAGCGCCGAGGCCAGAAAGCGCATGCCGCCTTCGATGCTGTCCTTTGGCAGCGTCAGGTAGTAATTGACGACCTCCTCGCGGGTGTTGCCATTGAATACAGCGCCGAGTTCCGACGCCCGGTTGATGAACTCGTCTGGCCGCGGGTAGTCGGAATTCGCCTTGAAGAACATGTGCTCGTAGAGGTGCGACAAGCCTGCGTACTCCGGCCCCTGCGTAAACGAGCCATTTCGAACGGCGGCCTCGATCGTCACGAGCGGAACGCCCGGATTGGGAACAGCGATTACCTCAAGGCCATTTGGCAGCGTGGTCCGCTGGATGCGCTTCTCGAGATCGGCGCGCTGTCCGGCCACCGGCTGCGAAAACGCGACCAGCACAAGGACGGCCGACGCACCAAGGGCGGCTATTCCACGCCTGGCTCGTGGCGCGACGGACCCCAATGAGGTTTTCTTTACGTTCAACATGTCACCCGGTATCTCGAAAGGGCTCAAGGCTGTTGCATCGGAGTTGGACACGGCCCGTGTCCGCTTTGACGAACCGCTCGCTCCTTATACCACGTTTCGGATCGGCGGTCCAGCGGATCTCTTCTATGAGGCCAACTCCGCCGACGATCTCGCGTCGGCTGTGCTCGTGGCACGGCGACACGGCGTACCGTACTTCCTGCTCGGCCTCGGCGCCAATGTACTGATCGGCGACCGGGGGTTTCGCGGAGTCGTCATCCGAAACTCCGCCCGCCATCACGAGTTCCGCGAAGCCGGCGGGTCGTGCCAGTTGTGGACAGAGAGCGGCGCCACGATCAAGGAGATCATTCAGAAAGCAGTTCCGCTCGGCTGGTCTGGCCTGGAACACTACGTCGGAATTCCAAGCACCGTCGGAGGCGCAATCTGGCAGAATCTCCATTTCCTGTCGCCGGCTCCGGAACGAGAACGTACAATGTTCATCGCCGACGTATTCGAGTCGTGTGATATACTCACGGTCGAGGGTGATCGCCGGACAGTCGGCGCTGACTACGTGAAATTCGCCTACGACGATTCGGTCTTTCATCATCGCGCCGATGTCGTGCTTGCCGCAACGTTTCGGCTCGCGAAGGGCGACCCGGACGTCCTCCACCGCATCATGCAGGAGAACCTGAGCTGGCGGGGCAGCAAACATCCGTGGCTCGAGTGGCACCCAAGCGCCGGATCAATATTCAAGAAGATTGACGGGGTTGGCGCCGGAAGGCTTGTGGACCAGTGCGGGTTGAAGGGATTTCGCGTCGGTGATGCCCAGATCTCTCACATGCATGCCAACATCGTGATCAACCTTGGTCGCGCAACCGCTGCCGACGTTCGGACGTTGATCGACGCGGCGCGATCCAAAGTTCGCGAGCGGTTCAGCCAGGACCTACAGCCGGAGATAGGCTTCATCGGCGAGTTCTAGCAGGCAGTATTCGGGCGAAACAACACGAATTGCCGGATCGGCCCGTGAGTGAGGTTTGCCGGGACGGCGACGTCGCGACCGATGCCAACCCAATCATCCGCGGTCGCTGTCTACCTGCGCACTCGCCAGTTCCCACTCGGCGAATGCCTTTTCCAAGGCGGATTTCGCCTCCTCCAGTTTCTTGCCGATACCGGCAGCGCGAGAGGTTCCCTCGGGCGTCGTGTACAACCCGGGATCGTCCAGGACGGCCGTCATCTCGTCGATGATGCGCTCGAGCTCGGCCACTCTCGCTTCGGAATTCGTCAGACGCTCGCGTGCTTTTCGGGCAGTGGCACGCCGATCGCGATCCGGCTTATGAGGGCGTTCGACCGCCTGGCGCTCGTGCACGCGGTGCCGCGATTCCGATTCGGCGGCGCGCACGGTTGCCGCGTGCGCACGTTCCTTCGCCGCAACTTCCCATTCAGCAAATCCGCCATCGAAGTCAGTGATTCGCTTTTCGTGGATCACCCAGATCCGCGTGGTCAGCGCGCGGAGCAATGCTCGATCGTGGCTCACCAGCAGCACCGACCCGTCGTAGTCGTCGACCGCATCCTCGAGCGCCTCGATGGATTCGACATCGAGATGGTTCGTCGGTTCATCAAGAATCAACAAGTTGGCACCGCCAAGCATCAGGATCGCGAGTGCGAGACGCGCCCGCTCACCGCCAGAGAGCGTTCCAACGCGCCGCTGCACTTCGTCGCCGGAGAATTCAAATCGACCGAGGTGCCCCTGGATCGCACCCCGCTCCCACAGTGGGCGCAGATCCGCGATCGTTTCATAGATCGACTTGGCAAGCGGTAGCTGTGTGAGGTCCTGCCGGTAATAGCCGGCGTCGATCCCTCCACCCAACTTCATCTCGCCTCGCGCGATCGGATGCTCGCCGAGGAGAACACGGATCAGCGTCGTCTTTCCAGCGCCGTTCGGCCCGATCAGCCCGACGACGTCCCCCCGCATCAGAGTCGCCGTGAAGTCTTCGATGAGTCTGAGACTTCCTGCCTCGACGGCAACATGTTCGGCGGCAATCACCCGATCGCCACCGCGATCACGGGCCCTGAACGCAACCGACATGGTGGCCTCTGACCCGATGGGCGCGCTCAGTCGCGCCGTTCGCTCGAGACGCTTCCGCCGACCCTTCGCTTGTTTGCTGTTTTGCCCAGCAAGGTTGCGCGCGATGTAGTCCTGCTCCTTGGCGATCACCTTGCTCTGCTGCTCGAACGATCGCTGCTGCGAAAGTCGGCGCAGGTTACGCTGCTCGACAAAAGCTTGATAGCCGCCGGTGTAGGCGACGGCGGTGCCCCCTTCGACATGCAGCACATGATCGACGACGGCCGACAGAAACGCCCGGTCGTGACTGACAAGCAGTACCGTGCGGTCGAGGTTCCTGAGGTACTCCTCGAGCCATCGGGTCGTGTCGAGGTCGAGGTGATTGGTCGGCTCATCGAGCAGCAGAATATCGGCGGGCGCCACGAGTTGTCCGGCGAGCGCGAGCCGTCCGCGCTCCCCGCCGCTCAACCCTCCCAGTGGCGTCGTGCGCGCCTTTTCCGCTTCGAAACCGAGACCGTCGAGCACTGCGTCAATCCGCGGCGTGATGGTGTACCCACCCTGACGTTCGAAGCGCTCGAGATCGCGGCCGTACCGTTCGAGGTCAGCCTCACTCGAAGCCTCGCCCATCCGATTGGCCTGCTCGGTAATCGATCGTTCCAGAGCAAAGAGCTCCGCGAACGCTCCCGCCGCCGCCTCCCATACCGTGGCGGCGGCGCCAAAGTCCCTGTGCTGTTCGAGCAACGAGATTCTTGTGGCATTCGCCCTCGAGACCACGCCCCGTGTCGGATTGAGATCTCCGGTCATCAGGCGAAAGAGCGTTGTCTTTCCGGTGCCGTTCCGGCCGATGATTCCCCACCGCTCCCGCTCCGCCACGGTAAATGTCACGTCGCTGATGAGCGTCGTCGCCCCGAAATCCACGCCGACGTTCGAAAGGGCGAGTTGCGTCATGGTGTCACCCACTTCTTCCAGTCGGACTCAGTGTACCCGATCGTCAACGCCGATCCGTTGCGGACCAGCGGAACGCGCAGCAGCAGTGGCTCGTCGACGAGCTTGTTCAGCCAATAGTCCGGCGAGTACATCGCCTGCCGCAGGCCGAGCTCTGTGAATCGCTTGGACTCGCGGTCGAGTAACGCCTCGACGCCAAACTTCTGCGCGAAACGGCGAAGCTCGCCGAGCGAGGCGGCTCGCTCGTGCAAATCGACGAAATGCGTCTTGACGCGCCGCTCGGCGAAAAAGCGAAGCGCCTTTCTCGTGTCAGCGCTTTTCTTCACACCAAAAATCTGAACTTCCATATCACGTGCGGCCGCTGAGTAACTTTGATTGTGCAGGTGCCGCGCGTCGCAGCACCGCGTTGGAGTGCGATTCGTGGCGGATTCGAACGAGCATAAGTTTACCCCAGCGTGGTGGTTGCCAGGACCGCATCTGCAAACACTGTGGTCCCAGTTTTTTCGTCGCGGCGAGAAACCCGAGCTCCAGATGGAGCGCCTGCGGATGCCCGATGGCGACCAGGGATTCCTCTACCACCGCGACGTGGCCCCAGATCGACCCAGGGTCCTTATCCTGCACGGGCTCGAGGGCTCCGAGCGGTCCCACTACGTCCCGGGCATCGTTGCGCAAGCCGCGCGCCGCGGATGGAACGCGTCAGTGCTCGTCTTTCGCGGCTGTGGTCCAGAACTGAACTCCGCACCGCGGATGTACCACTCCGGAGAAACTGGAGACCTGCGGTTTGTCGTCGACCTGTTGATCGACCGCGCGCCACGGAACTGGCTGTTTATCGCCGGCGTGTCGCTTGGCGGCAACGTGCTTCTCAAGTGGCTGGGGGAGTGCGGTGCGCGCGCGCCGTGGCAAGTTCGGGCGGCCGCCGCAGTGTCGGTTCCCTTCGACCTCGAGCTGAGCTGCCGGAACCTGCAGAGCGGATTCGCCCGCGTCTACGACCGTCACTTCCTGCGACGCCTCCGCGAAAAGGCTCGACGAAAACTCCAGCAACACCCTCACCTGTTCGATGGCGCGAAGTTAGTCGCTGCGCGTACGGTCGAGGACTTCGATGACGCGGTTACGGCACCGATCCACGGCTTCGCGGGATCGCACGACTATTATCAGCGATCCAGTTCGATCTTGTGGCTCTCGAAGATACGGGTCCCAACCCTTCTCCTCAGCGCCGAAGACGATCCCTTCCTTCCGCGATCCGTACTCAGCCGCGTTGGGGAGATCGCGCGAGCGAATCCGAACCTTCAGGTTCATTTTACGCGGTCAGGAGGTCATGTTGGCTTCGTTTCAGGCCTCGTGCCGTTGCGGCCGCTCTACTGGGCCGAAGAGCGGTTGATGAGTTTTCTTGATTCAGTAGGTACCGAGTCGGCCGGTTCGCCGATGGCTCCGACCGGTGTTCGTTTGGCCTGACCCGAACCTGAAACTGGACACGTGATCACCGTTTTCGTTGGGATGTTTTTTGTCGGTTTGATCGCCGCGGTCCGCGTCATGCTCTATGGCGTCGAACGGCAGCGCCCCACCGGCGACTCCAGTCCTCGCAGCTTCTCTGCTTCGCCAGCTGTGATCGCGAGCTTTGCAGTTGTCACTGGCTTCGTCGGCTATTTGCTGGCCAGATCGGGTGTTCCGGTGACGTGGGTCTGGACAGTTGCATTCCTCGCCGGCGCCTCCGCAGCCGCCGTGATGGTCCGCCTCGTGCGCCGCTGGTGGACGGTCGTTCCGGAACACGATATCGACGATGAGCGCTACGTCCTCCAGGGCAGCATCGCCCGCGTGGTGGCTGATATTCGAGAAGGCGGGATCGGCCAGATTGCTCTCGAGGGTGATGGCACGCGGGGCGCCATACCCGCCCGCGCGATCGATGAGCGAGCAATGCCAGCCGGAACGGAGGTCGTCATTGAGCGAATCGAAGGTGGAGTCGCGTTTGTCGAGGACTGGACGCAGGTCGAGAAACGGCTTTAGGCGCCAACAGCGACCGCGACCTTTCGCCCGCTGTGGGGCAGACCGTCAGCCCTCCGACACCCGGCTCATCACATAGAGCGACAGCCAGCCGGGCCAGTTGCCGCTGAGCTCGAAAAAGTCCTCGAAGTAGACAAGTCCGTGCTTTTCGAAATCGGTGACGAGATCGCCCAGCGCCGCGACGTCGAACACCGGACCGATTGCGATCAAATCCTCTTCGACCCGGAATTCTTCGTCTGTCAGGCCAAGAAGACCGTCAATGTCGGCGCGTGTCAGGCCGGCCGATTCAAAGGCCGGTCGGCGAACAAACAGCGTTGATGCGTCAACGGGAATCTTCAGCGGCATAGCGTCACGTCGGGGTTGGACCAGTTGGTAGAAGAATAGACGGCAGGTGTCCGTAGCAACGACGCCGACCTAACTTCTTCTGGATGAATCGCGCTCGCGTTTCCCCGGGGTTTGAGGAGAGCTTCGACGTGCTCGTTGTCGGCGCAGGCCACGCTGGCACCGAGGCTGCCGTCGCGGCCAGCCGCCTTGGCTGCCGAGTCGGGATCGTGACTTCCGCGCTCGAGTCAATCGGTCAGATGTCGTGCAACCCGGCCATCGGGGGCGTCGCCAAGGGCACGGTCGTACGCGAAGTGGACGCTCTCGGCGGCATCATGGGCCGCGCAACCGATCTGTCGACATTGCAGTTCCGGATGTTGAACCGGGGTAAGGGGCCCGCGGTCTGGGCTCCGCGTGCGCAGTGTGATCGCGGATTATATCGCCGAGCGGTCCGCACGCTTCTTGAGGACCAACCGAACGTCGTGACCCTCCAGGGCACCGTCGCGCGGTTGCTGTTCGATGACGCGAATCGGCTGACGGGGATCGCGACCGTCGAAGGCCGTCGGTTTGCGGGGAAGGTGGTGGTAATCACGACCGGGACGTTCTTGCGCGGGCGAATTCACATCGGCATGACTTCCTCGGTTTCTGGTGGGCGAGCCGGTGAAAAAGCGACGATCGACCTCGCCGAGCAGCTGGAGGAGTTCGGCCTCACGGTCGCACGGTTCAAGACCGGCACGCCGCCACGAATTGACGGGCGCTCGGTCGCCCTGGATGGCCTGGAGGTGCAGGAGAGTGAGATCGAGCAATTCGACTACTCGTGGTCGCACTTCTGGGGCTCGCCGCGACGCGTCCGCGAAGCGACGCGCCACCCAGCGCCGCTGCCGTGCTGGATCACCTACCTGGAGCATGCCGGAAAGGAGTTGATCACGGCAAACATCTCCCTCTCGGCGATGTACGGGGGGGCAATCGCGTCGCGCGGCCCACGGTATTGCCCCTCCGTCGAGGACAAGATCGTGAAGTTTCCAGCCGCGGAAAGGCACCAGATCTTCCTCGAGCCAGAGGGGCACGACACCGCCGAGCTATACGTGAACGGAATGTCGACATCGCTGCCGGCGGACGTTCAGCTCGATGTGTTGCGGACGGTGCGCGGGCTCGAGAAGGTGACGATGACCCGCGCCGGATACGCAATCGAATACGATTATTATCCGCCGACCCAACTCGATGCCTCACTTCAGGTGAAATCGATTCCGGGTTTGTTTTTTGCCGGACAGATCAACGGCACAACCGGCTACGAAGAAGCCGCTGGCCAGGGCGTCGTCGCGGGGATCAACGCAGCCCTCCGCGTCCAGGGCCGTGAGCCACTGATACTCGGGCGAGAAACGTCTTACATCGGCGTACTGGTTGATGATCTCGTGACGCGCGGCGTCGACGAACCGTATCGGCTATTCACGTCGCGGTCGGAGTTTCGCCTCACCGTCCGCCAAGACAACGCCCTGCGGCGGCTCGGCGGAATCGCGACCAAACTTGGGCTCCTCGACGGACGTGAGACGGCCGCGGTCGAGCGGCGGTTGGCAGGTGAGGATGCGAGCCTTCGGGCGGCAGCCGAGACGTCTATTACGCCCGAGGTCGCCGCCCCGATTCTCGCTCTGGCGATGAGCACGCCCCTCCCCCATGCCATGCGTATCGGTGAGGTCGCGAAGCGCCATGGCGTGTCACTCGAGTCGCTTTTCGCAGCGGTCGGACTGCTCGACGGCATGGATCGGGAAGCGGTCGGCACGGCAGAACTCGAACTCAAGTACGCCGGGTACTTCGAGCGCGAGCGAGAGCAGGCGGACCGGCTGCGCCGCCTTGGGGACATGCGGCTCGGAGCGGCAATCCCCTACCTCGAGTTTCAGTCGCTTTCGTTGGAGGCGCGGCAGAAGTTGACCGCGACGGAACCCGCGACGATGGCACAGGCCGCGAGTATTCCTGGTGTAAATTCTTCTGATTTACAAAATCTCATTATAGAACTTGAAAAGCGGCGCCGGTTAACTGGCGCCCCTGGGTCGGCCTGACTGCCGGGCGGGTCGCCGCTTCAGCTTTTCAGGGCCGGTGCCCTCTTGGCCGCCGCAGCCGGTCAGATCGAGACGGGGTTGCCGCCAAGCATCGTCGCATCTGGCGAAAAAGCAGACGGGTCGAGGGATTTCCGCGGACGGCGCCACGGCGCTGGCCGGATTACAGATCCGTCGAGTTCAGCACCCAATGCGGGGGTTTACCAGACCCACTCGCGCTGACCGACGCCGCGCTCAACGAGCGAGACCGGCCAGGCTCCGGCAATAACAGCTAGGCCGGTGTTCGGGGTGACATCGTCCAGTTACGCGAGTTGGGAGAGACCCCGCAAGATCCAGGGTCGCGTAACGAGAGCGCCGAGCGTATACGCCTGAAATGTCGTAACCACATTTGTGTCAATGACTTGACACCTGGATTGCTGACTGGACTGCCAGTCGTATCCAGGCAGTTCCACGTGAAACGTTTTCCACTGTTGTTCCACGTGGAACGCCGCCCAACGATCAGTATCTCGGCCCTTCCCCCCTTCTGACGTCGGCCGTGATCGCTATTATTCGCCCCCAAGCCCGCCCAGCGGGAGCCCAAACACTCCGACGACTCGAGTTCCCGTGCCGACTGGCCGTGTTATCGCCATTGCGAACCAGAAGGGCGGAGTCGGCAAGACCACAACCGCGGTCAATCTCTCAGCGAGCTTGGCGGCGGCAGAGCAGAAGACGCTTCTGATCGACGGCGACCCACAGGCCAATGCGACCAGTGGGATTGGTGTCGAACGCTCGCAGATCCGGGCCAACGTTTATGATGTGCTGGTCGGCGATAGGAAGCCCGCCGAAGCGATCGTCCGGTCAGTTCACTTCGCCCACCTCGATGTACTCCCGGCGACTTCTGACCTGGCTGGTGCCGAGGTAGAACTTGTCGAAAAGCCCAATCGAGAGCGGGCCATGCGCGACGCCATCGAGTCTGTCCGCGGCGATTACGACTTCGTTCTCATCGATTGCCCACCATCCTTGGGGTTGCTGACCCTGAACATGCTGACCGCAGCCGACTCGCTGCTGATTCCTCTGCAGTGCGAGTACTACGCGCTCGAGGGTATCAGCCAGCTGCTGAATACGGTCCATCTGGTTCAGCGCAGCCTGAATCCCTTGCTCGGAATCGATGGTGTTCTGCTGACCATGTATGACTCGCGCTTGAACCTTTCCCGGCAGGTGGCGACTGAGGCGCGGGAGTACTTCGGCGCGAAAGTCTTTGACGCGGTGGTCCCGCGCAACGTGCGACTCGCAGAAGCACCTAGCTTCGGCAAGCCGATCATCTTGTATGACGTCGCCTCGGTCGGCGCCCAGGCATACGTAGATGTCGCGCGTGAACTCCTCGGCCGAGTCCAAAAGCGATGAAATACAGGGTTTTTGTGACATTGCTGGTGGCCACGACTCGTCCGGGTCAATGACGGCGAGTGGATCGGGCGGTCGCCGCCTCGGACGCGGACTCAAGGCACTCATTTCTATTCCTGAGAATGAGGTCGCCGGCGGCGAGTTGATCCGCATTCCGATCTCGCGGATCCGGCCAAACCCGTTCCAGCCCCGAAAGACCTTTCCGCCAGACCAGCTCGCCGATCTCGAGGCTTCGCTCTCGGCGAGCGGACTGCTTCAGCCGATTGCAGTTCGGCGAATGGGGGATGCCTTCGAACTCATTGCTGGAGAGCGACGGTTGCGGGCCGCCGCGAACATTGGATGGACTGAGATTCCAGCAATCATCAAGGACGTCGACGATCGCTCTAGTCTGGTGATGGCACTGGTGGAGAACCTCCAGCGCACCGACCTGAACCCGATCGACGAGGCAAGAGGCTATGAACGCTTGGTTGATGAGTTTGGCTTTACCCATCAGCAGATCGCAGAATCGACCTCAAAGGATCGCACGACAATTACGAACTTGCTGCGGATCCTCTCGCTGCCTGAGGCAGTTGGAAAACTCGTTGCAAACGGAAGTCTCTCGGCTGGACATGCAAAGGCTCTCGCGGCCTTATCCGGGCCGGCCGCACTAGCGCTCGCCCAAGAGATTGTCGCCCATGGCTTGTCGGTCCGCGCTACCGAGGCGAGGGCCAAGACACCCGTCTCAACGGGCAGACGAAAGTCGCGGGGTCGCCCGGCTCCTGAGGCCCAGTCAACCAGTGGAGTCCGCGCTCTCGAGAACGAACTTCGCCGGCACCTCCAAACGGACGTCAAGCTTCAGGTTGGAACTGACGGGAAGGGATTCCTTCGAGTTGCATTCTATTCTCAGGACGATCTGGAGAGACTATCTGACATAATTTTGCCGCATCATAGAGATATATAAGCGACATTATAGCGACATTTTATTCAACTGACTTCGTTTGCCAGGCAGTTGGTGGCTTCGGCAGTCGACTCCAGGTTCGATTCCGAGCTTGATGTCCACATCTCGGCAACCGCTTGTAGGGTATTCGCTTGAGAGAATTATGAATCGAATTCGCGCAGCTTTATCCACGAGTCTCCACATGGGCGTTTTCGCAATTATCGCCTGTACCGGCGGAAATTCGGACGCTGCGAAGATCGATCGCGCCGCGATGAAGGTCGCGCTCCTGACTCCGGGGCCGATCTCCGACCAGTCGTGGAACGGTGGAGCCTATCAGGGACTCCTCAGGATCCGCGACAGCCTCCACGCGACCGTTAGCCACATCCAGACCAAAACGCCTGCCGAGTTCGAGGAGAACTTTCGCCAGTACGGCGCACAGGGGTATCGCCTGGTCTTCGGTCACGGCTTCGAAT
>Ga0315281_10006693_pt1 | contig 16353 bp, 17 predicted proteins | sample YL17G07_0_MG_FD_204540 | JGI IMG/M metagenome (GOLD analysis project Ga0315281, IMG submission 204540) | Sediment microbial communities from Yellowstone Lake, YNP, Wyoming, USA - YL17G07_0 | ecosystem: Environmental > Aquatic > Freshwater > Lake > Sediment | place: USA: Wyoming | collected... | reverse complement strand
CGTCAGCGGCTTGCGGCGCGGTGTGCGAAAGAGCTTGATTTTCAGGGGTAAAATGGTCGGAGCGAGAGGATTTGAACCTCCGACCCCCAGTCCCCCAGAATTCGGCGCGTGGCTGGTTATTTGTCATTGTTTTCCTTCTCTTAGCTTGCCTTTTGGGATGCGGTTCGGGATTTATTTCGGGACTGTGTGACTTGTTCTTGTTCAAGCGCGGCGGCGACCTCTTCATCCTGCACATGCGCGTAGCGCAATGTTGTTTTTAGATCGGCATGGTTGAGTGCGCGTTGCACCAGCTTGAGGTTGCCGGTCTTGCGCAATAGCTTGGTCGCCAGGTCGTGCCGGAAATCATGGAATCGGAAGCCGGTGACGCCAGCGCGCTTGCGCAGCCGTCGCCAAGCGATCTTTACCCCCGAATAGGTGAGGGGATAGCGATGCCCCTTCACGCGCCCGCCGCGCGTCCGCATGGCGATGTAGGTGAACACATGCTCGGCGTCGTGCCCTTGCAGCGGCCAGAGGATTGAGCGGATCGTTGCTGTAATAGGAACGGTGACGAGCTTGCCGCCCTTGCCGAGCTTCTGGATTCTCTGAGTTGACCAATTGACCTCGGGCCAACGCAAAAGACACTCCCGGAGCCTCAGGCCCGACGCGCGGGCAAAGGTGAAAAACGGCTCATAATCGGCGCGGGTCGCAGTTTCGAGGCGTTCGCCTTCGTCGCCGACAAGTTCGCGAACGCGCTCTTGCGGCTCTGGCAGGACATGCGCGCGCCAGTTCGGCTCATGATCGAATTTGACGCCCCAGGCCGTCTTTGCTCGCGTAAACAACTTTTTCAGCGGCTCAATTGTGGAGCGGTTGACGGTCGCATTCGAAATGAGCGGGCAATCCGTGGGCTTGCTTTTCTTGCTGCGGATGACGCGATGCCCGCGTCGCCATGCCACCAAGCGCGCCACGCCATCATCGTTGATCTCAGTAAGCAACTTGGTCGCTCCGAAATAGTCCACAAGGCGCGCCACGTCGCGCCAAGTATTATCGGCGCCGGCATGGTGTTGACCTTTTTCCGTCCAGTAGCGGCCGGCAACATCGTCAAGTTGCAGCGATGTTGAGGCAGCTTTCGACTGTGCCGACCGCTGCTTTGCACGCTCGCGTTCCGCCCGCTCTATCGCCTCGGCTTCGCGCCTGTTCGTTTGTTTCGTAGAGCCGAAAAAGCGATGACCTCGCCATTCAAAATCGTAGTGGTAGAACGGTGAGTTTTTGGGTTTATAGACAGACATGGATCATCTCTTCGGGTTTGACGCTCAATGTACTCGGCAAGATTGGCAGCAGTGAACATGCGGCGAGGGCGTTTGGTCCCGCACCCAATAATGATGTAGCGCAGCGCACCGGAATGAACGATCGCATTTAGCGTTTTGCGGGAACACCGCAATTTTCCGGCGGCCTCGCGGGGTGTAAGGAGGTCGGTCACGTCAACTTGCCTTCCTATCCGGCGCGCCAACCGGCTTGCCGGGGTACGGCGATCCGCTCTCAATTGCCCGGTCTAGGGCGCCAAGATCGAACGCCCAAACACGCTGGACATGCGTGAAGTCCACGCGATCGAGCCCGAAATTGTAGGTCTTGCCGTCCTGTGTCGCGATGCGAAGGATCACGAAATTCGGCTCGTCTCCAGGCGTGAGAAAACGAAAACTCTCGACCATATCGACGTGTACAACATTGTCATCGGCGCTCATGGGCAGGCTCCATTTCTTGGACTGTGCCCCTGATGCGATCGATCTCGGCCAGCCACACTTTCCACGGCGAACTATGATCGCCTGTGCGAAACGCCTTGAGGCGTTTCGATTTGATCATCCTGCGGACGGTAACCGGTGCGCAGCCAAGTTCATCACCGATCGCCTTGGCTCCCGTCAGAAAATATTTGCGTTTGATCTTGGTCATCCTGATTTATCCCGATAGGTTGCTTTGACGCTTGATCACGCAACGCTGACGCACAAGAAACGCTGTACGTAGATGTCAAGACAACTCGCTACTATCTGAACCGGATGGCACAGTCTTTTCTCGATAGTCATTAAGTCGATCAAACGCATTTCGGATCGCCAAAGATAGATTGATGGTAATCTTCGCGACGGCATTTTTTCGGCTGCGGTCGGCGTCGGCTTGGAGTGCTGCAAAGTCGTGCTGCCAGCTTTCCATGCTAACTTTTTCGCTGGCGAGAACGATCTCCGCCTCGGATGCGCGCCCCCAATTCTCGATCCAACCGGCGATCTGCCATTTCGGAAATTGAACGCTCGAAGTCATAATGATGCGACGGTCGATGATCTCCACGAGTGCATCCGAACCGAGAGCTTTTCCGCGCTGGTAATCCGGCCCGCGAATGAGCGCGTAGTGGTAATGGTAGTCGTTCGTCTCTTGCGCTTGCGAGGGGAGAAATTGATCAATCGCCTCGGATGAAAGGTTCCGCGCCAGAAAATTCAGACCGCTCGGCGCCTCGCCGTCCTCTTGATTGAATTCGGCTTTGACGATCACTTTCGCCAAGCTCGCTGCACTGAACAATGGAACGCCCGCGCCCATAGCTGCCCCGATAACGGCAGAACGCTTGAACGATTTCGTTCCGCGACCCGGCGGTATTAGGTCGCCAGCTTCCGCAAGGTGTTGAAATTCCCTTCGGGACATTCCCGCTCCAATGGCCATTTCCGCATAGCTAAAAAGATCGGCCGGATTTTTCCTCGGACGTGGCATGTTGCAAATATATACCCAAAAGGGTACAAGTCAATCATTGGGACCTAAAATGGGTAGGAACGAAAGCTAATTTTATGGCTATGGGCCAGAAAAGCGACAAACCACGATCAACCGCGCTCAACTGCCATCATCGCCCACCGGCAGATGTTGAACGCCTACATCTGCCGGCGGGTCGATTTTATCTTCACCGCGGCAAATGCCTGCCAATCTCGCCCATAAACCCGATCACGATGCCACTGACCTTGGGTTCGCCATTCGCGGTGGTTCCACATGGCCCAGCGCGGATCATATCGGCAACGATCTGCGGCAACAGCGAGCACCATCCGTATGTGCCGTCGCACGATTCTAAAAATGCGATGGCATATGCTCGCCCCGTCTCGCAATCCTTGGAATAGTCGCCAGTCGGCTTGACCGCCCAAGTCGAGTGAATCTCGGCTGCAAAAAATGGCAGCGGATAGAGTTCGTATTGAGATTTGCTCTTAGGTGGATCAACCCAATTGCTGAACTGCACAACATTGGTCATGTTGTTGATCAACACTTGATCCGGCTCGATCGTTTGTAATTTGGTAGCCTTGATGAGTCTGGTCATGACACGCCTCGCGATCCGACAGCAAATCGTAAAATGCGGGCACCATCCTTCGGTATGTCTTTCAAAAACTCCGTAACATTTTGGCAAATACGAGCCGGGTAAAAATTGCCGAGACCGTAGGGTGCATTTTCAATTCGTGAATTCACGTAGGTCCGTTGAGCATCATAAATAAATTCAATGAGTGCCAAGGCTCCTGCAATAGTCGTTGGCTTCGTATACACCACGCGATACCGGAGATTGGAGACGCGGCTGTGTTCTTTTCTCTCGGCTTCAATCGCTTGTCGCCACCCGGCCTCGCGCTGCTTTGCGAAAAGTGTGGTTTGATCGGCTTCCAGTTGAACGATTAGTCTGCTCTCTTTTTCTTTCAACTGTGTTCTAATCGCGCGCCGACTTGCGACCTGTGACCGCCACAGTTTTGAGTTATTGCGCCGCTTTGGCAAAGGCGACATCGCGAGAAAGTGGTCGCGATCCCGGCGTATTTTTTCGCCTATCTGCCAATCGTTGTGAGCATAGATCGGCTCGCGAATTTCTCCACCGGTTTTTGCGTCTCTTTTCAGCAATACGCCGAGCTGTACGCCAGGTAGCCGCATCAACTCCGCAGGGAGTCTTTTGCGGAGAGACTTCACACGGCGATCGGTGACCCGCCACGCTTGAATTGCATTCCAGTATTTATCGATTGCGACCTGAACTGGATCAACCGCCTGCGCACCTGGCGCCGGTCGGGAATTATTCTCAATGATGTGCATGGTGCCCTCCAAGGCTGTGTGTGAAAACACCGGCCAGGCGGCAAGCCGAATAAATTTTTGCTAGATATAGATTCGGGCATGACGCGCTCTGATCAGTGCGTTGTGTCAAGTCGCGGCCCGTTGGTTCATGCCAGCGGGTCGCGGCGCACGAATCATAGGCCCATCCGCCACAAAAGGGAATCCCCCTCATAAGAAGCCCTAGAAATGGCCGCTGGCGCGTTTCCAAGCGTTCCCCCTGGCATCCTATGGGGTAAAAACCGGTTCCGATCAGGAGTTGGAGATGAGTCATGGACCCACAAAAACTCACAAAGATATCTGACACCGCCATTGGCGACACCGGCGCCGGCATTGAACTATCTTTGATAAGAGAGGATGGGAGCACATTTCACTTTCGTGCATACAAGCATGAATTGCATCATCTGATTGTCACTTTGACGAAGATGGCTCGTGAGGCAGCCAGAATACGCACGGGCGGCCGAAATATTCCCATCTCTGGGCCTTCAGAGTACGATGATCTTCCGGTAACTCAAGTTGGTGTCGGAATAAGTCTAGATCAAAAAAGCCTGTTTTTGCTTCTGCGTTTTTTTGATTTTGATCTAAGCTATCGAGTGGACCACAAGGAATTGAAGTCCATAGCAAATAGTTTTGTTGAAATGGTGAAGGCACTTGAAGCGCCAACGGATCGTGCTCACTGAGTATGATTTCGTTCATGTCAGATCACTGCTGACGCAAGCGCGCGGCATCATGGAGCCTCCTGGTCATTGTTGCAGCGATTTGGCGTTGAGTATCCGCTCCCATGAAACTCTGCACATCTTGGGCGTTGATGGTGATATTCACCCCACCGTGGAGATGGACATCGCCGCCACCGGAACTTTTGCCGCCGCGCTGATTTTGTTCCTCTGGCGGCTGCACAATCAGCCGTTCGCCAGAGGTCAATCCAATGAGCTTCTTATAACTATCATTGGGATGCCCTGGCGGAACAACGGCATTTACACCGCTGGCAAAATCATAGGTATAATCCGCGAAGACAGATGGATCGTAACTGGCGGCGGCGGCTTCCTGCCCTGCGGCATAGTTCGTGCCGTAGGGATCGGGATTTTGGCTGACGTTAGGATTGCCGGTGACGCCGGGGATTGCGGCATAGTTTGTCAACGTCGAGCCGACTGAAGCATAGGGAAGGCCGCTGGAGGATATTGTCGGCGCCTGCGGATTATTCGCTGGGATGCTGTAATAAGCTTTTAGTCTTGCGGCCTCCTGTGCATTTGCGAGCGTAAATTGTTGGTTGTACTTGAGTGCCGCTTCATATTCCCGCTGCGCAGCCGACGCAAGGCTGGCTGCGGTCTCGCCGCCGCGAGATCCACCTCCGCCAGATGATAACCCTGTCGATAAATCTATTGCGGATGCTGCGCCGGCGGAGGAAGCCGACGCCGCGCGCGCTGCCTCAGCCGCCGCTTGCACAGCCTCGATCGCTCCCAGATGCGCCGCCACCACATTGACCGATTGCACGATCAGATTGGAACTCGATGAAATCTGCCGGATCACGTCGGTGCCGGAATAGATGATGGCGCCGACAATGCGGGTCAGTCCAAGACTGGATGCACCGCCGGCGTCCGCTGTATCGCCGGTGAGATTCTTCATGGCGGCGACGGAAAGCCCGAGCATCCCCAGCCGCATATCGATCAGGCCGGGAATATTGGCTGCCGGGCTGGTATCCACGGCAAACGGCGGCAGCGTATTCGCCGGCACGGTGAGATCGGTCATGCCAGATTGCAATGCCGGCAGACCGGAACTTAGTCCACCGACAATCTGAATCGGACTGCTGCTGACAGCGGTTTTTATCGCCTGGAGAAAACTCTGCGACGATAGGTCAAGCAAAATACTAAGTGTTTGTCCTCCTACATTGATTTGATCAGTCCCTACCGTGATATCCCCGCCGCCGGCGAAGGCGCCCAGATTGATCGCATTGCCGCCGCCGATGATGTCACTGAGAGTTTTCCCCGGCGGCACGATCAACAAGCGCTCGCCGGAGGTGAGGCTCATGCGGGCATTGAAGCTGTCATTGGGGTAGCCGGGTGGCACCACTTTAATTCCGCCGGCGGCATAACCGCCCCAATCCTCGATCGGGCCGAAAATATCTTGAACATTAGAGTTATATCTGTCTTGCAGAAAAGAGAGTCCACCCTCCGATGGCGACGGCATTGAAAAAGATTGTTCGCTGGCGGGAACGTTGGCAATGCCAATACCCGCGCCAATACCTGCGCCGATAAGCACGCCGCCGACGCCGCCGATAAGCGCGCCGCCGGGAACCGGGCTAAAAAAACCGACAGTCGCTCCAGCCACCCCACCGCCGAGCGCGCCGATGCCGGCGCTGCGCGCTACCGGCTCCTGCATTCTCTCCGGCAGCGCGCTTTTGACGGCGTCGATGGCTTTGGTCAATGCGCGCAGCGCCGATGTGGCCCCTTCAATAAATCCGCTGACTGTATTCCAGATGCCGGTATCGCCCAGCGCGGCCAGCAATTCCTTCCAGGCATTGGTGACCTGATCGAAGGATTGCGTGACGCCGGGAGTTATATTCTTGAGACTGGCCTCGACTTTGGGGGACATTTCAATGATCATATTAAAGACGCGCTGCGCTGACGGTTGCAGCCCATTTTTCAAGGCATCTTCAAATTCCTGCATGTTGCGGTAATTGAACGCCCGCGCCAGCGCCAACCCCACCTCCGGCGAAGCGCGTGAGATTTGCCCAAAGGATTCCGCGGTGAGTTTGCCGGTGGTGGTGAGACTGCTCTGGAAAGCCCCGACGGCTGATCCAATCGCATCTTGCCCTTGCTTTTCGAGCTGCATCATTCCAGCAAGTGTAGTAGCGAAAGTCTTTCCCAGATCGGCCGCCGCCGTACTCGCCCGCACCGCCGCATCGGGTGATAAAATTTCCTTCCAAGTATGTTGGCCCGCCAGACTTTGCTGCAATCGGATTGCGCCTTCCAAAAGACCGGAGAGAATTCCGACCTCGATGCCGGTCTTGCGCGCGTCCTCCTGCAAGCCCGCGAAGACTCTGCCGCCGGCTTCGCCGGATGTCCCGCCTAATGTGCGGTCGAGCCGGTTTTTGAGCTTCTCCATTTGCTCGGCGGCGCCGCTGGCGGCGATCGCCAACGACCCCGCGATGGCGGCGGCCAAACCCAGCACGCCGACGCGCGCCGCCACGCTGAAGGCCCCGAGATTGCCTGCGCCGACGCCGGCCGCTTCCAGCGGCGCCTTGATGGTATGCAACACATCGCGGAACCAGCCGGTGGATGAGCTGGCGCGATGATGTTCTTCCGCCAGCCCTCCGGTGGCGGCGGCATTCTCTTTGGTGGCGGCGGTGGCCGGCCCCAATAAACCCCACAGATTGCGCCAGCCGTCGGCGGCGGGTTTAAGCACTTCACTTTGCAGCCCAAGAGATCGGGTGGCGGCATCAAGCGCGGTCTGCCGCTGTGCGGCACTGCCGATTCCCTCATCCTCAAAGCGCTTGAGCTGCTGCTGCACACGGTTGAGTTCTTCCACTGCGCGAATTTGCGGATCGTATTTTGCCAGTAGGCGGTCCAGGCCATCCGATGTCGTGCGCCGTGCGCGATCGACTTTTTCCTCGGCAGTTACGGATTTCTCCAAAGTCCCTACGAAGCGGTCGACAGACGTGTTGAGCTGATCGACCTTCTGGACGGAATCGCCAGGGTCGTAGCTCATTTTATAAACAGCGGTGTCGATCGTATCCATTTCAAGTCTCCGTGCTTATCGGAAATTTTCGAGGTTGGGCCATTCAATCGGCGCGGGCCGCGCCTGGATTATTTGGTCAAGCAGATCGCGGACCAGTCGATCCATCTCTTTGCGTTTTTTGAATTTGCTAAAGCCGGAAAGATTGTCTGCTACATTCGCAGCCATGAGAGCGGTTTCAACTGCGGCGAATACCGCCGTCTGATTCTTTTCCATGGCCATCGCGGCGGCCGTTAGCGCGGCGATCAGCTTCGTCAATTCGGCAATCTGAAATAATTGAACATCGGCGCACTGCGCGGCGGCATGCGCGTATTTCAATAAATCCGCGCGCGACCAGCATTCCGCCGATTCTTCAACGACCATCCGGTGCCTTGACGGCGCGATTTTTGCGGCTTCAATGAGGGTTTGCAAAATATCGTTGGCGCTTGTTTCATTGCGCAATACGTTTGCCGAACTGTTTATTGCTGTCATGTGCATCCCCTTTAAACAAACAGCAGGCCCGCCGGCCGCTCTTCCGCGTTGTCGTAAATGGTGCCAGAATTCTCGCCGGCTGAAGCGCGCGCAATCGCCATGGCCGCCGCGACCGCGCCGTCGATTTTGTCGCGAGATTTTCCCTTGTGAAATGATTTATTGCCGGCCTTGTCGATCTCGACCGCGATGTTCTCAAAATTCCAGCGCAGCACCGGATGCCCGCCGTGGCGTAGCTTGCGGCCGATGATCGCGCGCTCCAATTCCTTCACCGCCGGCGCCATGGTGATCCAGCCCTGGCGCATCTCGACGGCGGGATAACCATCCTCCAGCAGAGCGTTCATGGTGTTGCGCGCCAGGTGCGGATCGAAGGCGATCTCTTGCACGTCAAAGCGTTCGCACAGATCGCGGATGCAATTTTCAACCGCACGGAAATCGACCACATTGCCCGGCGTCGGCGTGATGAAACCATTCGAGGCCCAGAGCGGATAAGGAACACCATCGCGCTCGGCGCGGCCGATCAGATTGTCTTCTGGGCAAAAGAACCAAGGCCAGACGATGTAGCCGTCCTCGCCGTCGCGCCAACAGGCGACGATCACGGTCAAATCGGAATTCGAGGACAGATCGACGCCAAGCCAACAGGGTTCATGGGCGAGTGCTTCAAGATCAACCGGGCCAGCGCCTTCGTCGTAAGTGGAAATATCGATGAACGGCGAGGCGGAATGTTCTTGCCGGATGCCAAGATGGAATTGCTTGAACGCCTCACGATCGGCCGGGCGCTCGCGCGCCTCATGCGCAAGCTGGCGCAGGCTTTCGAGATCGGGGTAGCCATATTGCAGACCTGGATTGGTCGCATGCCATACCGCTTCGTCCTGCCAGTCGGCATCGGGTGGCGCTTCAAAAATGATCGGCAAAAATGACGGGTCGATGATCTCGCCCATGGCGACCTTGCGGGCGTATTCGTAAATCGGGAAATCCGGCGTATGCGAGCCGCGCCCGGCCGTGGTGGCGATCACGAGCAATGACCCGGCGACCTTTGTTAGTCCGGTTCGGATCGCGTGCCAGAGGTCGATTTTTTTGTGCGCCCAAAGTTCGTCAACGAGGGCGAAGATCGGCGTGCGGCCATAGTTGGTCGCGGCGTCGCAACTGATCGCTTCATATGTCGCCCCGCTCTTGCGATGGACGATGCGGTTCTTGAAATCCTGAATACGCGCAGCGCCGGCAAGCTGCGGGGTCGCACCAATGATGCCGTTGGCCTCTTCGTAGCTGATGCGCGCCTGTTTTCGATCGGCGCCAGCAGAGAGAATTTGCCCGCCAACTATCCGTTCCGGGCCGAACGTATGCAGCAAGGCCAGTGCGGCGCCGAGCGATGTTTTGCGATTGCCGCGGCCGACTTGCAAATAGACCACCCGACAAATTCTCCGGCCATCGTCGTGGCGCGGGCCATAGATTTTTTGCACGATGCGCAATTGCCAGGGATCGAAAACCAGCGCGTGATCGTCTTTTTGGCTCTTGGGATGTTTCAGAAATTGCAAAAACTCCACGGCGCGTTCGCCGCGGCCCAGCGGGTCGGGAATTGGTGAATCATCGAATAACCAATCGGGACCACATTGCATGATCACAGATCCCACTTGTTGGTGAAGAGATCGGCCTGGCCGATTGCGGGCTGTAGCGATTTGCGCGCCCGCGCCGTCGGCGTAAGCCCCAGCTCGGCGGCCAGGCGCGAGATCATGTCGCGCGAGCTGCGCAGCAAGCCGGTGGCCGGGTTGGGTTTCATCGCCCCGCCGGCCCCGGAGACAAACACGCCTTGCACGGCGATGGATTTTTCCGCTTGGGTGGCGGTCCATTGTGCCATCACGTAGGACCGCACCACGCCGAGCATTGAGTCGTTGAGCAGCCGACGCTCCTTGAGATCGCCGATGATCGCACTCCATTCGGCGACCATCTCTGCGGGCAGATCATCCGGGGGTAACGGCAAAAGCGGCAAATTTGCCGGATTTTCGGGTTGCTGATCCTGTTGTCCGCCTTCTATCAATTTAAGCTCCGGTCGTGCGCCTCTCATGCGAAGCCCCAAAAAGGTTCCTTGCCGGAACTTTCTTCAGGTTGCGCGGGCAAAGTATTGGGTTTTTGAGAAACCCTATTTGACTGAGTAGGGTTTCCGAATCCGCCATCGTGTTTGGCGGTGTGCGCGCTATGGCAAGCAAAGGCCATTGGCCGCCAGTTCGCCCGGTCCCAGAATAAGGATCGATCGCCACGGTGCGATTTATGGTGATGCACCACATCGGCGCGTTTTCCGCAGCCGCAACAGCAATAGCGGTTCTCCAGTTGTGCCAGGAATGCCTTGGATTCCCGTTCCCATTGCGCGTCGTAGCCACGCCGGCGGGCGGATGGCCGGCTCTTCTCAACCGCGATTTTATTGCTCCGCTGGCAAGGGCAGGGCTGCCCGCCGGCGATCTTGTGACCGCAGCCGCAAATCCAGGGCGCGCGCATTGGCATGGCGTTTTATCAACCTCTAAAAAATCGCGGCGGACGCGGCATGGCCAAGCTGGCGGGATGGACCAAAAGGCGAGCGCGTCCGCCGCTGTGGCCCGCCGCGCGCACGCGGCGGACCTTCTCGTGGTGAGCCCTTCGCGGGTAAGGAAGCCCGCCGGTGCTCGCGACCATGACGACCTTGACCGGCTCAAAGAACGTTTTGGCGCCCCGGAGGTCGTCTTCCCGTTGTCGGACAGACCGCATGATGCCCTCAAAGACTGGCGCCGAATTAGGCCGCGGCCTGTGTGACCGGCATGCTGTTCGGATGGCCGAGCACGGCGACGGCGGCGAGCAATGCCGCGCTGGCGTTCGCCGCCGGCGTGATGGTCAGCCGCGTGTAGCGTTTGTTGCCGATATAGCCGAGCTTGCGGACTTGATCGTCGCTGTCGAATTTGAAGCCCGCCGCCGTTTCCGGCGCGGTCCCCGATGTCTGTGAGATCATGTCGGCGTCGGCGACCGCGGCCGCGCCCGTCATGTCGGACGCATCGGATTCTTCGAGCAGCACCGCGGCCGTCATGTCCGCGTCGGCGATCGATCCGAGCACAATGAGGTATGTAAGACTTTCGTAGCCGAGCCGGTCGATGATCTGCCCGACTTGGGCGGTGGTGTCGCTGACTGAAACGGGACTGATCACCCGTTTGATTTGAAGGTTGTTGGCTTGGTCGCGCATTGAATAATTCTCCGAATGAAAGGGGTTGCTCTGGCGGGGTAATTTTCACCCCGCCAGAGAATTGGTTAGCTCGTGGCGATTTTCAGCTTGCGGATGGCCTCGGCGCGCACCACGCGTCCGCCGACGCGGCGGCGGGCATGGAAGCGCGTCAATCCGCTGGTCGCTTGCGAGTAGGGATCGCGCAAGAGCGACATCGATATGCGGTCGTAAATGCGGAATCCGCTGGCAAAGTCGCCCAACACGACCGGATAGGCATTGCTCGCGATATCGGGCATGTCGACCGCCTCGACTACCGGCCGGCCCAAGATCGTGTCGGGTTGCCCTGCGGTAATAGGAGGCTGCCAGAGATATTGGCCTTGGCCGTCCTTGAGCTTGCGGATTGCGGCCAGCGATGTGCCGTTGAGCATCCACACCGCGCGCTGCCGGTAGAACGGCGCAAGCGCGTAGAATAGGTCAATCATGCCGTCGAGTTTGATCGCGCTGGCATCGGTGCCCGGCGTGTAGGATAGATTGGTATCGCTCATAAATCCGAGCGGTTTCTTGACGCCATTGCCGGAGACGAAAGCAGCGCCTTCGCCGCGTCCGAATTCTTCGGCGAGATCGAATGCAACCTCGGCCGCCACGTCGACCGCGGCGTCTTCCAGGAGCTTGTTGCTCACGTCGACGTAGCAAGCGAATTCATCAATCGGAATTTCCGCCTGGCCGTAGGTCGATTCGGTGCCGGGGCGCGTTTCGATTTCGCCAACCCAACCGCCGGTCGGACGGCCGGTGCGCTTGGGAATGATCACCGATCCGCTTGCTGTCCGCCCGACGCGCGCCGCTTGGCGGACGGGAGAAAACTGCACGATGTTCTTGTCGACCTCAGTCGAAAACTCGGGAGGTGCCAGATAGCCGCCGGCGGTGTCATCCGACACGCGCAGCGACTTCACTTCCTCGGCGCCGAGCGCTTCCTTGCCCTTGCGCAGGAACAATTCGAACGCCTTGCGCTCGATTTCTTCGCTTTGCGATTTGGTTTCGGTGCCAGGCCGATTGCGCTTGGCAATGTCGGCGTCCACCTTATCGTTGACCTTTTTCAGCTCATGGCTGAATGCGTCCATCTTGCCGGCAAGCGCGGCCTGCAATTCCTCGATCGCCTTCACGGGATCGGGTTCATGGTCGCCGCCGTTGTCTTCATTTTTGAATTCGAGCGGGCTGTAATGTTTCATGTAATTAGGGCCTCCTTGGCCCTTGCAATGGCCTGCACGAGCGCCCGCGCGCGCTCGGCATTATGGCTTTTCACGGTGGCGATCGTTGCGCGCGGATTTAAGGGAAAGGTCACGATCGAAATTTCGGGAACGTCGAGTTCTTCGAGGTAGCGGATGCCCTTCGCACGGTCGAAGCGATCCTTGACGGTGCGGAAGCCGATCGAGAGCCCGTCGAGCGCGCCCGCGCGCATCAGCGCGTAAGTCTCCGCGCCCTTGACGGTTTCTAGAATCAGTTTGCCTTTGGCGCGCAATCCCTTCGGATCTTGCGCCAGATCAAGCCAAATGCCGATTGGCGCGGAAGGATCATGCTGAAATAGCATTTTGATTTTGCTGGCCGGCCGCCGCTGCAATGATTTGGTAAAGGCATCGGGCAAGATCACATCGTGCCCCATGTCTTCGTTGTTGAAGACCGCGGCATAGCCGGTGAACTCGCCTTGATCGGACACAGCCTTGACGTCGAAATCGCGCGCAAAGCCAAATTCGTTTTTCATGCGGCGATCCTTGGCTTTGCTTGCGCGCGTGGGTTCGCCGCAGCGGGCGAACCCGGCGTTTCAGTATTCATCGGCACGCGGAATTGTTCGCCGCCGGCGTAGGGCGGGCGGTTTTCCATGGCGCGCGCTTCGTTCGGATTGAGCACGCCATTGGTGATCGCCTTGGCGTAGGCTTCGAAGCGCGCAGCGATCTCGGCCTTGACCAATTCGTCAACCAGAAATTCCGGCACGTATTTTTCTTGTTCATCCGCCGGCAACAACCGCGACACCGCGCCTTGCCAGAGTTTCAGCCGCGGCAGGATGGTGAAGCTCAAAAACGATTGCGCCATTTGCTCGGCATTGCCCCAGGTCGCGCGGCCATAATCGAACAACAGCGAAGGCGGCACGCCGAGCGCGCGGGCGATCTCGATCACCTGGAACATGCGCAATTCTTGGAATTGCAGATCGACAGAGTTGAAGGTGAGCGGATCAAATTCAATTCCGTTTTCGAGGATCGCGGTCCGCCCGCTGGCCGCACCCGCGTGCCCTTGCGACCACGAATGCTTCAAGCGCTCCGCGCTCACTTGCGTGAGTGCGCCTTTGTATTTTAGGATGCCGCTTGGCCGCGCGCCGTTGCCGAACAATAGGCCCGCGTGCAGTTCCATCGCCAGGCAAAGCCCAATCGCTTCGCGCGCTTGCTTGATCGGCGCGAGATTGCCAAGCACCGGGACGTGCAAAATGTCTTGCCAGGGATAGGTCTTTTTCGTGCCGTTCTTGAGCGTCACTTGGTATTTCGGCTCAAGAGTTTTATCGTCCAGTTCGACGCATACCGATCGCGGCGGCAGGCGGATCAGCTCAACGATTTTGTCGCCGGCGCGGTTGGCGAGCGCATAACCGCCGCCATCGGTGATGCCGTCCTGTTCGAGCTGCATTACGAATTCGGCGGCGCTGGTCCACGGATTCGGACGATCGTGGATAAGCCGGTAGAGCGGGTGATTCGTGGCGCGATCCTTGCCGCCATCATCGCGGCGCTCATAGAGATGCAGCGGCAGAGAGCCCAGCACCTCGCATCGCACGCTCACGCCGCGATAGACAGGCGCGCATTTCAGCGCCCGCTCGGGCGTCACCGCAATGTTCGCCGCCGTCGCCGCGCCTACACCCAGTAGCGCCGCGTAGCCATTGGCGCTCTTGCGTTCGAATAATTTTAAAAACCTGCCGAGCATGATTTTATCCCATCACGACGCTAAAGCCGTTCGGGAAAACCACGCTAGAAAAAAGCGACAGACTGAAAGCAACTGCGAGCAACTGCAAACATTTAAGGGCGACAAAAAGGGTTCTCTATTCGACCGCATCTCGCGCGGTGGCCCCTCACGGTCCGCGCCCCCAAGGCCGAAAGTCTCGATGGCCCCCGGGTTACAAATACGAAACATGTTTCGCTTTTGCGCCCGCTCAACTGGCTAATTTCGCCAGCCTCTTTCAAGGTCACTCTGGAAAACTGTTCCGGCGCGGAACCGTTTTCGGCCTTGCGGGGGTGGCCCTATCCGCGATCACTATCCCTCTTTCTTGTTAGGTTCATGCCAGTTGGTGGGCGTTGCTGTGCGGGCATAGGACGAACACCCCGACGCTTGCGCGCCAGGGCGTTCCTATGCCCGTACGGTCTTGCCAGCCGGAGCCGCGCCGCCGCTTGGGCCGAAGGCTGGCAGCGGTGCCGCCTTCGTCAGCGCCTACTTCCGATGATATCCACATCACCGCTGATCGCCCTCGCGCCTTTCGGACCGGGCTTTGCGTTTGATCAGTACCCACAGTTTGCAGTCGGCGCGCCTTCGCTCGCCGCCCCGCCGCTGCCGTCTTTGCCGACCAGCGGGGATCGCAACGCACACACTCACGAAAGGATCAGCGCCTTACATGCGCGCGGCCCTTGGGATCACAGTTGCCAACCGCGCGCTCATTTGTTCGCAATGCGCAGTATCGAATTCGATCAATGGTTCGGCGGTGAGGAGCTTGCGCAAGGTTTCGACGCGTTGCTTCACCCGCCATTTCTCGACAAGCGCAATGCTTCTCAGTTCCGCAGGCGCCGGGCGCCAGTGATAGTCATAGGGTTGACCGCGCTCGTTCTCGCCGCATTCCCCGCGATACCATCGGCGTACCGCAGCAGCGACGGCCCACGTCGGAATGTCATCAAGCGCAGCCTGAAACGCTTCGCCGGTCGCTTCCGCACCAGCTTCGTTTTGCTGTGATGATGGCAGCGCGAGCATCATCTTCGTGATGATGATCAGCGTTGCGCCTTCCCATTTGTCGGCTTCGGCCGGCGTCTGAATACAAAGCTCATCCAGCGCCGTAGCGTGGCGTTCGATCTCAGCGCGTTCGGCGGTGTTCAAGATCAAGCTCGCGGGGAGCGTAGGGAGCATCCGAAACTTGCCGTCCGCCTCCGACCTCTGTTCCTCTTCTTTCATCGATCCGACGCGCCAGGCGACCCATGCCGGCAAGGATGGCATCCGATCCAGTCGGCGCACGTCGGGGAGTGGAATTCGTTCCGGGCCGATGGCCCTGATAGCTGGCAGGCCCATAGCCTCGCTCCATTGCGTTGATGATCCAGTTACGCCACGTCGCACTCCAATCGCGCTTGGTTGCCCCAGCGCCACTTTTCGCAATCCAGTAGTTGCGGAATTTCTCAGCCTCAGTGCTCACGCGGGCTTGCGGCATGCCGCGCCCGAGCGCGAACGCCTCTTCCGAGGGTGAAGGCTGCCAGTCAGCCGGCAGGCGTGATCCGCGTCCGGCCGATTCCTTGAGAGGCGATTTTGTCGTGACTGCCCGAGCGCCCGCGCACTCAAGCATCTCGATCAGCCGCACGCCTTCTGCCGTGGTCCCGCCATGAGCAAAGTGTTCTTGCAACATTGCCGCGATGGGGGTGCTTGGTGTTGGCGAAATCAGCAGCCCAGCGAACGTCTGCCGAACATCGTTCGGGACTATTTCGGGACTATCGGTGCCGATCTCAGCACCTTGTAGCCCTTCCGTTCCGTTTTTGCCGTCAGTGGTTTGCGGCGCGGTGTGCGAAAGAGCTTGATTTTCAGGGGTAAAATGGTCGGAGCGAGAGGATTTGAACCTCCGACCCCCAGTCCCCCAGACTGGTGCGCTAACCGGGCTGCGCTACGCTCCGCCGTGA
>Ga0315281_10006692_pt1 | contig 16353 bp, 10 predicted proteins | sample YL17G07_0_MG_FD_204540 | JGI IMG/M metagenome (GOLD analysis project Ga0315281, IMG submission 204540) | Sediment microbial communities from Yellowstone Lake, YNP, Wyoming, USA - YL17G07_0 | ecosystem: Environmental > Aquatic > Freshwater > Lake > Sediment | place: USA: Wyoming | collected... | reverse complement strand
GGGAGCTCCTCAATGTGCTCGCGATGTTCGAGTCCGTAGGGGTGCCGGTGGTGGCCTACAAGGGCCCGGTCCTTGCTGTCGTGGCCTACGGGGACACGTCGCTGCGGCAGTTCTCCGACCTGGACCTCCTGGTGAGCCGGCTCGACCTCGGGAAGGTCAAGGTACTGCTGAAATCCGAAGGGTGGGCGGCGTCCTACGCGCTGACGCCGAGGCAGGAGCGGGCGCACCTGGCGCGCACCTGCGAGCTTGGCTTCGACCTGCCGGATCCGCGGGTCTACCTGGACGTGCACTGGCGGTTCGCGGCGGACTACCTGGGCGGCGGCCCGGACGCCGGGTTGGCGCTAGCCAGGAGACGGCGCGTCAACATGGGCAACGCGACGGCACCGTCGCTCGATCCCGAGGACATGCTGCTGGTGCTGTGCGTCAACGGCGCGTTCCACCTGTGGTCCAAACTCCTGATGGTGTGCGACGTTGCGGAGCTGATCCAGACCCACCAGGGCTGGGACTGGCCCTGGATCGTCGAGAGGGCGCGTGCCCAGGGGTTGCTGCGGATGCTGCTCCTCGGCGTGTCGCTGGCGGCAGAGCTGCTCGAGGCGCCGGTTCCCTGGGAGATCAGCGCCCTGGCCGCGCGCGACCCGGAGGTGACTTCTTTGCGTGCCTCCGTGCTTCGGGGGCTCTTCCTGCCGAAGACCGTAGAGCCGTCGCTGCTGGAGACCAGCCGGTTCCAGCTCCGGGCCCTGGACGGTCGGAGGGCGAAGCTGAACTACTGCTGGATCCGGGCCGTTGCGCCGACAGTGCAGGACTGGCGGTGGGTTCGCCTGCCGGATTCGCTCTACTTCCTCTATTACGTGCTGAGACCGGTGCGTCTGGCGGTGGAGGGCCTGGGCAAACCGCTGCTGCGCCGGCTGGGCCTAGCCCGCGCGACGTAAGAGTGAATTGAATCCTCGGGTTTCTGTGGGGCACGCCTTCGGGGCGTGCCTTTTTGTTTGACGCAGCCACAGACGCAGGCGCGGCGCGCCTGCCCCACATTTTTCCGTGCAATGGCGTAGGGGCGGCCCTTGCGGCCGCCCTCTTTGTCATTCTGAGCCCCGAAGGGGCGAAGAATCCCATCGCGCTGCACGTGTGGTGAGATCCTTCGGTCGCCTCTCGTGCGGCGGGGTCCCTCAGGATGACAGCGCGTTTCAAGAGGGCGGGGGCAAGCCCCGCCCCTACTTTTCTTGCCCGTCTTTCTCGTCGAGCAGGTGCAGGATCTCGGCGGGGTTGCGGAACGGCGCAATGAGATAAACGCCGGCGGCGTAGCGCGGGGCAGCCCGCAGGAGCTCTCGCGCGCGTTCGGTGCCCACCTTCGAGGCCTCGGCTCCCGAGGCCTCGAGCTTTTTCAGCAGCTCCTCGGGCACGTAGATGCCGGGCACCTCGTTGTGCAGGCGCAGCGCGAGCTTGAGCGACGGCAACGGCCACACCGCCACCAGCGCGGGCAGCGGCAGCTTTCCGCCGAAGCGTTCGAGCAGGCGCTCCCACGGCTCCCAGGCGAAGAAGACCTGGCTCATGACGAAGTGCGCGCCCGCGTCGGCCTTGCGGCGCAGGCGCTCGACCTCGTGGTCCAGGTCGTCGGAGGCCGGGTTCACCGCGACCCCGACGTGGAACGTAGGTGGGTCGCCGATGGGGTTACCGGCACAGTCGAACCCCTCGGCCATGCGGGAGACCGAGCGCACCAGCTCGAAGATGTCCACGTGGTAGACGTCGTGGGCGCCAGGGTAGTCGCCGAGCTGCGAGGGGTCGCCGGAGACGGCCAGCAGGTTCCTGAGCCCCGCGCGCCAGGCGCCCAGCAGCTGCGCCTGCAGGCCCATGAGGCTCGCGTCACGCGGCGTGATGTGGGGGATCGTCTCGAGCCCGGTCTCGCGCTGTACCTCGGAGGCGAGCCAAAGCGAGTCCATCCGCAGCCGCGCGAGCGGGTTGGAGTTGATGTCCACCGCGTCCACGCGCCCCGCCGCCACCATCGCCCTGGCCGCCTCGACGATGCGCTCGGGGTTGGTGCCCTTGGGCGGGTCGAGCTGCACCACGTGGACGAACTTCCCCGAGGCGAGCTTGGCCGCGAGCGTGGACTGCAGGCGCGGTTGCAGGGCAGGCGTGGGCGGCTGTGGCTGCTCGACCGCGACGCGGGCGCGGCGCGGGTGCACGGGGTGCATGCCGCGCACCGCCTCCGCCATCGCGCGGATGTGGTCCGGGCCGGTGCCGCAGCAGCCACCGACGAGGCCGGCGCCCAGTTCGACCGCGCGCCGTGCGAACTGCGCGAGGTAGGTCGGGGTCGCAGGCGGCAGCAGGATTCGGCCGTCACGCCGGACCAGTGACCCCGCGTTGGGCATCGCCGCGATTGGGCCCGGGGGCTCCCCGAGGTGCTCCAGCACGTCGAGGGTGCCCTGAGGGCCGGGCGCGCAGTTGATCCCCGCGGCGAGCAGGTCGTGAGCGAACAGCTCGCGCAGCTCCTCGGCGAACTCGGGGTGGCTCTCGGGCAGCTTCTCGAACGGGAAGGAGAGGCACGCGATCAGCGGCAGGTCAGTCACGTCGCGCACCGCCTCGATGGCGAGGCGCAGCTCGTCCAGGCGGAAGAAGGTCTCCAGGATCAGCAGGTCGGCGCCGCGCCCGGCCAGGATCGCCGCCTGCTCGGCGTGAGCGACCGCGATGAGGCCCGGGCCGTCCGGGTCGTCGATGTTGATTATGCCGGCGAGCGGACCGATTGAGCCCGCGACCAGGCAGTCCACCCCTGAGATCTCTCGTGCCTCGCGCGCGAGCTTGACGCCGGCGGAGTTGACGGCCTCGACCACCTCGCTGGCGAACAGGCGGTCCAGCTTGGGACGGGAGGCGGCGAACGTGGCGGTCTCGATGAGCTCGGCGCCGGCCTCCAGGTAGGCGAGGTGGATGGCGAGCACCTCCTTCGGGCGCTCCAGCGGGGCCAGGTCCAGGTGGGCGCCGGCCGGCACGCGGGCCAGCAGCTCCGACCCCATCGCGCCGTCGGCCACCACGATGTGATCGGCAAACCTGTCGAGCACGCGTCGGCTAGCCATCAGGATCTCTCACTGGACAACAATGCAGGACGTGTGGGGCAGCCGCTCCGCGGCTGCGTTTCCACCCATGAACTTCCCCGCTTCCAGCCAAGGGCGCCGGCGCGGAGCGTCGGCCACACACACCAGCCGAGATGCGGAGGACTGGCGATCTGTGTGGGGCAGCCGCTCCGCGGCTGCTCTGTATTCCTGACTGTCATGCCTCACCCCGACCACTAGCCATCGAAACCTCAACTAGTATCAGAACATGCCTCACCCAGGCCGGCCGCGGCGTCTGGATGGCGTCGACTACGATACCCCAGGTCCTGTTTTTCATTGTCGTTTGGGGGTCTTGGATCGAAAGCCGCTCCTGGCCGAGCCCGAAACCGCCCGGTTGATCGTTGAGGCTCTGAAATTCCATCATGGCCGGAAGGCGGAGGTCTTGGCGTATTGCGTGATGCCCGATCATTTCCACGTTCTGGTTGCCTTCCGTGTCGAGGGTGTTGCCCTGTCTCGCTGGGTAGGCGATTTCAAGCGGTGGGTCGGTCGCCGTGCGCGTCTAGAGCTGGGCGTGCAGCTGAAGTGGCAACCGAGTTTCTTCGAGCACGTTGTTCGAAAGGACGAGGACCTGCTGGTAATCGCCCGGTACATCTTGGCAAACCCCGTCCGGGCAGGACTGTCGCCGGACTGGAAAAGCTATCCGTGGTCCGGTTCGCTGGCCTGGCAGTTGTGAAGAGATGGTTCTGGGTGGCCATCCGAAAACGCCGGCGCGGAGCGCCGGCCCCACAAACCAGTTAGGGCGCGAAGGACCCTGATCCCGTGTGGGGCAGCCGCTCCGCGGCTGCCTTCTTTCGTCGCGCTTTCCGGGGCTGCAACCGAAAACGCCGGCGCGGAGCGCCGGCCCCACAAATCCGCTGCAGAGTCACGCCAGGTACTTGGCGTCGGGGTGGTGGAAGACGACCGCGGAGACGCTCGCCTCGGGGTCCATCATGAACCCTTCGGTGAGGCGGATGTCGATCTCCTGCGGGTTCAACAGCCGGAACACGTCCACCTGCGGCTCGAGGTCCGGGCAGGCTGGGTAGCCGAAGGAGAGCCGGATCCCGCGGTAGTGCGCGCGGAGGCGCTCCTCCATGGTCATCTCGGGCGGGTCCGGGAACCCCCACAGGTCGCGCAGCCGGCGGTGGAGCCACTCCGCGGTGGCCTCCGCGGTCTCGAGAGCCAGCGCCTGGAGTGCGATCGAGTCCAGCAGCTTGCCCTTGGCGCGGAGGTCGATGGCGCGAGCCCGCACGCCGATGCCCGCGGTGACCACGAAGACGGCGACGGTGTCCTTGGCCTCCGGGTCCGGGTGCACCCAGTCGGCGGCGCAGGCGTGCGGCGGCTTGCCCTGGCGCATGAACGGCAGCGCGGCCCGCTCGCGCCCGTCCGGATCGAGGATCACGACCGTGTCGCCCCGCCCGTAGGCCCTGAAGAAGCGGTAGACGCCCGCGAGCTTGAGCCACTTGCGGGTCACCGCGGCGTCCTGGAGCGCCTCGACGCGGCGTTTCAGCTCGGCGACCTTCTCGTCGCCGGCCTCGAGCAGCCGGCGCACCGAGCCCCGCACGCCCAGGTGCTTCCCGAACAGCATCTGCGGGTTGACGTAGCCGAAGATCTCGTCCATGGGCAGGTCGTGCAGAGCGTGGCGCTTGAGGTCCGGCGGCTTCGGCAGCTCGGCAACCGGGAGCGGCTCGCGCTCCCAGATGGCTGCCACGGCAGAGGCGGGACTGGTGTCATTCTGAGGGCGCGCAGCGCCCGAAGAATCCCGCCCCGCAGCCGGAGGGGTTGCGGTAGTGGTCGGCGGCATCCTTTGCTCGCCTGGCGGCTCGCTCGGGATGACGTCCCCCGCGGCATCGATCGATGCGGCGGGGGACGTGAGCTCAATGGCAATGGCGAGGCCGGCCATGGCGTCGGAGGCGTAGCGCACCGTACCGCCGTAGGCGGGGGCGATCCGGTCGGTGGTGAAGGAGGGGGACAGCGCCGCGCCGCCCACGAGGAGTGGGACCTCGATGCCGGCGGCACGCAGGTCCTCCGCGGTGGCCACCATCTGGTGAGCCGAGCGCACGAGCAGGCCCGAGAGACCAATCAGGGAGGTGCGCTGTTGGCGCCAAGCCTCGATGAGGCGCTCCGACGGGCACTGCACGCCGAGGTCCACGACTTTGTAGCCGTTGGTCGAAAAGATGATCCCGACCAGGTTCTTGCCGATGTCGTGCACGTCCCCGCGGACGGTCGCGATCAGGAGCGAACCCCGCGAAGCGGTCTCGTCGCCCGTCATGTAGGGCTTGAGGTAGTCCACCCCCGCCTGCATCACTTCGGCCGACACCAGCACCTCGGCGACGATGAGCTTGCCGGCGCCGAACAGGCGGCCGACCTCGGCCATCCCGGCCATCATGGGTCCGTTGATGATGTCGAGCGGGGTGGAGCGGGTGAGCAGCTCCTCGAGGGTCTGGTCGAGGCCGATGCGCGCCCCCTCGACCACCATGCGGCGGAGGCGCTTGGCGGCGGGCATGTGCCGGTCCACGAACGGGACACGCGGGCGCAGCTGACGGTAGCGGGCGACGAACGCGTCTATCGCGGCCTTCTCGCCGGAGAACAGCACGTCCTCCGCGAGCTTCACCTCCTCGCGTTCGAGGGTGGGGAAGCGCACGAGCTGCTCGGTGTTGACGATCGCGGCGTCGAGTCCGGCTTCCACGCAGTGGTGGAGGAACACCGCGTTGAGCACCTCGCGCCCGGAGGGCGGCACGCCGAAGGAGACGTTGGAGATGCCGAGCAGCGTCAGGGCGCCGGGCAGCTTCTCCTTGATCAGCTTGACGCCGCGCACGGTATCGGCGGCCGCCGCCCTGAACTTGGGGTCGCCGGTGGCGGCGGGGAAGACCAGCGCATCGAGCAGCACCTCGCGGCGGCGCAGGCCGGCTGCCTCGAGGCGCTCAAGCAGCCGCGCGGCCACCTCGAGCTTGCGCTCGGCGGTGCGGGCCATCCCGTCGCTCGGGTGCTCGTCGATGCATCCGGCGACCACCGCGGCGCCGAAGCGCCTCGCGAGCGCCGCCACCTGGTCGAGACGGCTGCCGCCGTCCTCGAGGTTGACCGAGTTGAGCACCGGCCGCCCCGGGATCAGCTCGAGCGCCGCAGCCATCACCTCGGGATCGGTGGAGTCCACCATGAGCGGCACCCGCACGGCGCGGCGCAACTCGGTGACCGCCGCGACCATGGAGGCCTTCTCGTCCGTCTCGGGGTCGGCGAGGCAAACGTCCAGGACACCGGCGCGCCCCCGGACCTGCCTCCGCCCGATCTCCGCCGCCTCCGCGAAGCGCCCCTCCCGCACCAGGTTCTTGAACTTCCGGGAGCCCAGCACGTTGGTCCGCTCGCCGACGAGCAGCGGGGGCGGCTCCTGAACCAGGTCGACCACCTCGCCGCCGGCCAGCCTGGCGGGGTCATACGGCGGGGACTCGCGCCGCGCGTGACGGTCGGCCACCTCGCGCAGCCGGCGGATGTGCTCCGGCGTGGTGCCGCAGCACCCGCCGATCAGGTTGACCCAGCCGGAGGCCGCGAAGCGCTCGATGGTGCGGGCCAGATCCTCGGGGCTCTCGCGGTAGTGGCCCTCGCCGTCGGGGATGCCCGCGTTGGGTACGACCGAGACGAACGATGGGGTGAGCGCGGCCAGGGCGCGGACGTGCTCGGTCATCGGGCCGGGGCCGGTGGAGCAGTTGATCCCCACCCAGAGCGGCTGCCACGGCTCGACCGTCACCGCCACGGCCTCGATCGTCTGGCCGCCGAGGGTGGTTCCGGTGGGCTCGAGGGTGGCCGAGACCGCCACGGGCAGACCCGGCGCCGCGTCGCGGCAGGCGATCAGAGCGGCCTTGAGGTTGAGCGGGTCCTGGCTGGTCTCGATCAGCAGCACGTCGGCGCCGCCCTCCGCCAGCCCCTCCACCTGGCTTGTGTAAGATTTCACAAGCTCGGGAAAGGTGATGCCGCCCGTAAGGGTGAGGGACTTGGTGGTGGGGCCGATGGAGCCTGCCACGAAGCGCGGGCGCTTCTTGCCCTTGCCCTCGAACTCGGCGCACGCCTTGCGCGCCAGCTCGGCCGCCCTGCGGTTGATCTCCTTGCAGCGCCGGGCAAGGCCGTACTCGACGAGCACCACCGGGGTCGCGCCGAACGTGTCGGTCTCGACGATGTCGGCGCCGGCCTGCAGGTAGGAGCGGTGGAGCTCCAGCACCGCATCGGGCCGGTTCAGGACGAGCGCCTCGTAGCAGCCGAAACGCGCCTCGCCGCCGTAGTCCTCGGCGGTGAGATCGAGCGCCGCCAGGGCCGTGCCGGTGGCCCCGTCCAGCACCACGATGCGCTGGTTCAGAAGGCCGGCGAGGGCGGCGGTGCGGGTCGGAGACCGCATCCTATGATTTTAGACCGCTTGTCACGAAATGCACCTCTTTTCAGCACTTGCATGCCACGCCGAGCTGAGGGTTAAGAGTTGAGAGTTGAGAGTGAAGAGTTGAAGGCAGGGACACACTGCCGGGCCGGGGGGAGCGGCACCGCCCCAGCGAGTTAAGAGTTAAGAGTTAAGAGTTAAGAGTTGGCAAGACCCAGCGCTCGTGGGGAAGGGCTCCCGATTCGCAACTCTTCACTTTTCACTCTTAACTCTTCACTTCGTTTCAGGACGTGAGATTATGGCGAGCCTTGAACCTTTCAAATCGATCTCGGAGGGGACGATGAGTCACTTCACCCGCGGCGAGAAGCTGTTCCTGCTCGGAGCGGTTGTGCTGGCGGTGGCGGCGGGGGTGTTTGCCTGGATTAACTTCAAGCGCGCCTTTCCCGAGGCGCACCTGACCTTCACCGTGAACCGGGCCTCCTCCGAGCCGGTGGCGGAGAAGTTCCTGAGGGAGAAAACCCCGACGGCTGCGGCGGCCCTCGCCGGGAGGCGGCACGCGGCGATCTTCCAGGTCAACGACTTGGCCAAGGTCTACCTGGAGCGCGAGCTGGGGCTCGAGAAGCTCGGGGAGCTGACCCGTGAGCGGCAGATTCGGCTATGGGAGTGGTCGCACCGCTGGTTCCGCCCCCTCGCCAAGGAGGAGGTGAAGGTCGCGGTGACCCCCGAGGGCGAGGTGATGGGCTTTGCCCACCTCATCCCCGAGGAGGCGACCGGCGCCTCGCTGGACGAGGCCGCGGCCAGGGCGATCGCGGAGAGGCTGCTGACCGGCGCCTTCGCGCTGGACCCGGCCGGGCTCACCTTCATCGAGTCGAAGCGGGAGGACCGCCCGCACCGGCGCGACTGGACGTTCACGTTCGAGCGCACGGGCTGGAAGGCCAAGGATGCGACGTACCGCATGCAGGTGGAGGTGCACGGCGACGAGGCGGCGGCCTATCGGGAGTTCCTCAAGGTGCCCGATGTCTGGAGCCAGTCCTACCAGCGGCTGCGTTCCGCCAACAACACGACCGCCCTGATCGCGGTGTTCGGCATCGTGTTAACGATTCTGGCCGCGGTGGTGGTGCTCTTCCGCGAAGGTCGGCGCAACAACGTGCGCTGGCGGCTCGTACTTCTGCTCACCGCCGTCTCGTTCTCGCTCTTCTTCCTGCTCTCGCTCAACGACCTGCCACTCGCCACCTACAACTTCGACACCACCGGCACCTACGGGGCGTTCCTGGCGCAGCAGGTGCTCGTGGGACTGGCCGGTGCGGGTCTCCAGTCGCTGCTCATCTTCATCGTGGTGGCGGCGGGGGAGCCGCTCTACCGCGCGCGCTTCCCCGGCCACCTGCGCATCAGCGCGCTGTTCGAGCGGGTCGGCTGGAAGAGCAGGAAGTTCGCGTTCGGCCTCATCCTGGGTTACTGCCTGGCGGCGGTGTTCATCGCCTACCAGGTGGCGTTCTACCTTGTCGGGTCGCGTTTCGGCGCCTGGAACCCGGCCGAGGTCCCGTTCGACAACCTGCTGAACACCTCGTTCCCCTGGCTCGCGGTCCTGTTCATCGGTTTCTACCCGGCGGTGAACGAGGAGTTCATGTCGCGCGTGTTCTCGATTCCGCTGGTGGAGAAGCTCGCCCACTCGAAGGTGGCGGCGGTCGTCGTGCCGGCGCTGATCTGGGGTTTCGCCCACGCCAACTACCCGGCACAACCCTTCTTCATCCGCGGCGTGGAGGTATCCGTCGCCGGCCTGCTCGTGGGCATCATCCTCTACCGGTTCGGAGTGCTGCCGTGCCTGGTCTGGCACTACGTCGTGGATGCGGGGTACACCTCGATGCTGCTCGTGCGCTCGGGCAACCCGTACTTCATGATCACGGCGATCGCGGGCACCGGCCTGCTGCTGATCCCGCTCGCGGCCACGCTGGTGGCGGCGTGGCGACGCGGCGGTTTCGTCGAGGATCCGGCGGTGCTCAACGCCGCCGAACCCACCCCGCCGGAGCCTCCCGCCGTGGCGGCGGCTCAGCCGTCGGCGATCGCGGCCCCGCCGCTGCGCCTCGTGGTCCCCGTTGGGGTGGCGCTCGCGGTTGTCGGGATCGTGCTCGCCTGGCGTGCGCCCAGCGCCGGCCGTGGCGTGGGCGTTGCGCTGCGGCCAGCGACGGTGCGAGCGGCCGCCCATTCGTTCCTGAGCGGGCGCGAGGTGGATCCTTCGCTCTGGCGGTTCGTGGTGATGGCACGGGCGGACATCCTGGGCAGCAGCGCGAGACGCTACCTGCTGGAGAACGGTGGCGTCGCGCAGGTGGCGCGCTTCGCCGCCGAGGTGCCGGCCTGGCAGGTGCGCGGGTTTAGGCCCGAGGAGCGCGAGGGGTGGCAGATCGCGGTGGACGATACGACGGGGAAGGTCGTTCGCTTCGACCACTCGTTGAGGGAGGAGGCGCCCGGGGCGAGCCTCCCCGTGGAGGAGGCGCGCCGGAGGGCGGAGGCGTCGCTGACGGCGGCGGGGTTCGACATGAGCACGCTCGTCTTCAAGGAGGCCAAGGCCGAGAAGCGGCCGGCCCGCCTCGATCACACCTTCACCTGGAAGGACCCGGCGCGCAGCGTCGCGGACGCCGAGTACCTGCTGGACGTCACGGTGCAGGGGGATGCGGTTGACGGGCTGTCCCGCCGCATCAAGCTGCCCGAGGCGTGGGAACGGGCGCGGGAGAAGGAGACGGTGGGGTCCTATGTGCGCATCGCGTTGCTGCTCGGCCTCCTGGCGCTGCTGATCACCCACGGCTTGCTGGCTTTCTACCGTGGCGTGCGTGCCGGCCTGGTCCCCTGGAAGCCGGTCCTGGGCGTGACCGGCGGCCTGGTGGTGCTGCTTGTCGTGGCCGGCGTCCTCACGTATCCGCTCGCCTGGGCGGGGTACAACGTCTCGACCCCGGAAGCGCTCTTCCGCACCCAGTCCTTGTTCCAGCATGCGATCGGAACGCTCCTCTATGCGGCGCTCACGGTCCTCGTGCTGGGGACGCTCACCTCCTGCTTCCCCAGCGCGCGAGCCGCCGCGAGCCCCGCGGCCCGCCGGCCCGTGGCGGGCGCCACGGCAGCAGCCGCGCTCGCCGTGGTCGGGGCGTACCTCGCGTTGCGGGGGCTCGTGGGCTTCGTACGGAGCGCCGTCCCACGGGCCTTTTCCGACGCCCCCGTCGGGATCCCCGAGTCGGTCGCAACCGCGTTGCCCGCCCTCGGGGGGCTGGAGGGCCCGCTCATGGGCTTCCTGATGCTCCTGGCCCTGGTGGGGTTGGCGCTGCACCTCTGGCGCGGGGTTGCGAAGCCCTGGCTCAAGGTGCTCTTCGCCGCCGCCCTTCTGGTGGCGTTCATCCCGGTCGGGCGCGGGGCCTCCGCGCTCGAGGTCGCGGCGGGGCTGGTTCAGGCTGCGGTGCTGCTCGGCGGAGGGGCGCTCCTGCTGCGCTTCGTGCTGGGGGCCAACCCGGCAGCCTACCTCCTGGCCGCAACCTGGGTGGCGGTGGTTCCGAACGCGATCGAGCTGATCGGCCAGCCCGGAGGCTTCTACTCGAGCCAGGGGTGGGTGTTGCTGCTGGCGGCCGCGGTGCTCGGCGGCTGGTGGCTCCTGCGCCGGACGCCCGGGAGGCAGCCCGGGTAGAATCGATTCATGAAGCTGCGCAGCGTTGTCGTTCTGGCGTTGCTGGGTCTGGCCGCCGCCGAGGCTCGGGCCGCGCGCCTTCTCGTCACGCCGGGGCGGGCGGTCTTCACCGGGCCCGGCCTGGACAAGGCGGTGGTCCTGCAGGCGGAAGCCGCGACCAGGGTGGAGGTCACCGCCGGCGGCAAGACCAGCGTCTTCGTGGCCGATAGTGAGGGAGTGTGGGCGATCACGAGCGTCGGTGGGGTCGCCTGGCAGGAACGGCGGTGGCAGCAGGGGGACGCCTGGGTACTCGCGCTGCTGGTGGCCCTCGATCCCAAGGCCCAGGGTGTCCGCACCGAGCGCGGCCTCCCGAAGAGCTACCAGCCCCAGTCCGGGAGCAAGGTGAAGATCCCGGCTGTCGGGTACCGAAGCGACTCGAAGGGGGTTGTCGGCTACACCGTCGGGGACCTCGAGGTGAAGCGGACCGGGGCCGGGCCGCTGCCGCAGTTGGCCGCGGACGCGTTCGCAGTGCCGAAGAAGCAGCGCACCGGCCTCGCCAAGCTGGCCGATGCCACCGCCGGGCTCTTCGCATCCGACAAGCCTGCGGTGTCCTCCACGGCCGGGGCGCGCGGCGTCACCGAGGAGGAGAAGAAGCTCGGCACGAGCTACAACTTCGTCGCCGTCGAGAGGGTGGAGAAGATCACGGTCGACCAGGCCGAGGTGGACAAGTTCATCCGCTCCGGCAAGCTGGGAGGTGGCTCGTGAGACGCCCGGCGCTGGTGCTGGCGGCGCTGCTCCCGCTCGTGGGGTGTGCGGGCGTGAACCTGGGCCCCATCTCGACAGGGGACGTGATCAAGGCGGGGACGGCGGTGGCGGCCAGCCAGCGCGATTTCACGCCGGAGGAAGAGCAGCAGCTCGGCCGGGTCGTCGCGGCGCGCGTCCTGGGGACCTACCCGCTGTGGGAGGACAGCGCGCGCACGCACTACTTGAACCTGGTCGGCCAAGTCGTGGCGCGGCAGATCGGGAGGCCGGGGACGGTGTGGCACTTCGCGCTCCTCGACACCGGCACGGTGAACGCCTTCTCCTGCCCGGGCGGGTACGTGTTCGTCACGCGCGGTCTTTTCCAGTCCTGCCGCAGCGAGGCCGAGCTCGCCGCCGTGCTCGGACACGAGTGCGGGCACGTGGCGGGCCAGCACGTCCTCACCGAGATCAAGCGCACGAACCTGATCACGACCGGCGTCTCGATCGTGGCCGACCACGCCGGCGGCGGGGGTCTGACCGCGGACCTGATGCGGAAGATCGGCGAGAAGGGCGCGGATGTACTGATCAACCGCGGCATGAGCCGCAAGGACGAGTACGACGCCGACGCCCGCGGCTGCCGGATCGCCCACGGCGCCGGCTACGCGACGGTGCCCTACGAGGAGTTCCTGCTCCGGCTCGCGGTGCGCATGGAGGCCGAGAGCGGCGGGTCGCTCGCCTCCCTCGCCAAGACACACCCGGGGCCTGCGGACCGGGCCACGAAGCTCCAAGCCGAGGGGTTGATCTTCACGGACGGCCAGACGCTGGCCGACCGCTTCTCGCGCCTCGGGAAGTAGAGAATTCTTTTTGTGCCGGCGCCTCGGACCGGGACACGCAGACCCGGGGTTGAACGGCTCCCGCAAGAACCTGCCCTGCCTCCGCCCTGTCTTGCGCGCCCTCAGCCCTGCTGTCCCGGAGGCTCCTCTCCGTTGTCTTGCCCGATGCCGAGCCTGGTGCGCCACGACGCCAACAGGTTGATCATCGCGCGGAGGCGATAGCAGAGGACGCCGCACACCAGGTAGAGGAACTGCGAAGCAGCCACCGGAGGCATGTGGAGCACTTCGTCAAGATCGGCCTGGCTGAGGACGAGCACGGTGCAACCCTCGGTGTGGGCGCGTGCGTCGGCGCTGCGCACCTGGTCGTCCACCAGCGCCATCTCGCCGAACACCTCCCCCCTCCCGAGGATGGCGAGGGGCTCCTCGCCGCGGTGGCTCATCTGGCGGGAAATGCGGACCTCGCCGTCGAAGACGATGTAGAGCGACTCGCCCGCCTCGCGTTCGTGGAAGAGGTACGCGTCGCGCGGGAAGTGCTGGGCGTGGAGGGTCGTAGCGAGCAGCCGCAGTTCGGCGGCCGACAGCCCCGTCTCCTGGAAGAGGTCCATCTTGGCGCCGGGCATGAGCTCGACCTTCTGCCCCGGGACGCGATCCGGGCGCTCCCCGGCCTCGGCAAGAGGGACGATCTCGGCCATGAACTGGTTGGCGTGCCGGATCTTGGCCGCCAGGGAGTGCCAGAACGAGCGGGCGAGCGCGGCGCCCAGCTCGTGATCGTTGACCAGCCACCGGCGGAGCACGCCGCTCTTGAAGCGGAGCAACACGCCCTTCTCGACCGCCACCGCGGCGGTGGGGCGAGGGCGGCCGTCGAGGAAGGAGGCCTCGCCCAGGAGCTGCCCCACCCGGGACCGGCTCACCGGCTGGCGTCTCCCGAGCGCGGTGCAGTAGTCCTCCGTGACCCCGGACACGACGACATAGAAGTCCTCGCCGGTCTCGCCCTCGTCGTAGATGACCTGGCCGCGTGCGATGAGCTGCTCCTTGGTGAAAGCGGCGAGCTGCTCGAGCTGGATATCGGGAACATGCTGGAAGACCCGGAACACCCGCAGGTCGGAGAACGCCGCCTGGGAATCGCTCGGGGGTTCCTTGTCCAGCGTGCTCATCGCCTGGTTTTCGACCTCGTTCCTGCCGGGAGAGCCGCACCCCCGGCCGACGTCGTCTCTCTGTCCTTCGGCTCCAGCCGTCCCGACACACCGGGCATGCGCCCACTTCAACTCTATCGCATAGTCGGGGCTTTTGCGAGAAGTCTCGAGAACAAAAGGAGAAGGCGTTCAGGAAGGGGAAAAGTAAAACGCGAATTCATTGCAGGCATCTGCCGTCCGCCTTCCCCCTACCCTTTTCCCTCATACGATCTCGCCGGGGAGCTGCGAGCGGTGAGCAGGCGGGAAATTGCAGGTACACTTGCGCGGTGAGCAGGGTGTCCTGGGACCGTTACTTCATGAACCTCGCCGTGCAGGCGGCGATGCGCTCGACGTGCCCGCGCAAGAGCGTCGGCGCGGTGGTTGTGCGCGACAAGGCCGCTCTGGCGACGGGCTACAACGGCTCCATCCGGGGCCTCGCGCACTGCAGCGAGGTGGGGTGCCTGATCGAGAACGACCACTGCGTGCGCACGGTGCACGCCGAGGCCAACGCGATCCTACAGGCGGCGCGCCACGGCGTGAGCATCGACCGGGCAGACATCTACGTCACCGCCTCGCCGTGCTGGGATTGCTTCAAGCTGATCGCGAACGCGGGGATCGCCCGCGTGCTCTACGGAGAGTTCTACCGCGACGACCGCATCACGGAATACGCCCGAGAGGCGGGCATCGAGCTGGTCCACCTGGGGCTGGAGGACAAGCCATGACCGCAGTGCGGCGGATCGGGGTTCTCACGGGTGGGGGCGATGCCCCCGGGCTGAACGCGGTCATCCGCGCCGTGGTGCGGGCCTGCAAGGTGGCACACGGCGTCACGGTGGTCGGGATCTCGGAGGGGTTCACGGGCCTGGTGGAGATGAGGGTCCGGGAGCTCGACCTGGACGACATCTCCGGCTTGCTGGTGCGCGGCGGCACGATCCTGGGCACCACCAACCGTGGAAACCCTTTCAGCTACGCGTATCGCCGCCCCGACGGGGTCGAGGAGATGGTCGACGCCTCGGGGACGGCCAAGAAGAACGTGGAGAAGCTGGGCCTCGATTGCCTGATCGTGATCGGCGGCGACGGCTCGCTCTCGATCGGCGAGCGTTTCTGGCGGGAGCTCGGCATCCCCGTGGTCGGGGTGCCCAAGACCATCGACAACGATCTCTCCGCCACGGACTACACGTTCGGGTTCGCGACCGCGGTGCAGTCCGCGACCTGGGCGCTCGACTGCCTGCACACGACGGCCGAGAGCCACCACCGGGTCATGCTGCTCGAGGTCATGGGGCGCGATGCCGGATGGATCGCCCTCCACGCCGGCCTGGCCGGGGGCGGTGACGTGGTGCTGATTCCCGAGATCCCCTTCCGCTTCGAACCCCTGCTCGCAAAGTTCAGGGCGCGGGAGCGCCGCGGCAGGCCTTTCTCCCTCGTGGTCGTGGCCGAGGGCGCGGCGCCGGAGGGCGGCACCCAGGTCTTCGCGGGGCAGGACGCGGTCACGGGTTGGAAGAGGCTGGGCGGGATCTCGTACCAGATCGCGCGAGAGATCGAATCGCGCGGGGGTTACGAGGTCCGCGCCACCGTGCTCGGGCACATCCAGCGCGGCGGCACGCCGGTGCCGAGCGACCGGATCCTCGCCACCCGCTTCGGCATCGAGGCGGCTCGGCTCGCCGTGGAGGGGAAGTTCGGCAGCATGGTCGCGCTGCGCGGGGACGAGATCGTGGCGGTGCCGCTCGCCGACGCGATCGGGCACCTCAAGCGGGTGGACGAGAAGGGGCAGCTCATACAGGAGGCGCGCGCCATCGGCATCGTTTTCGGCGACGAGAACCCTGAAGACGTCGAGGACTCCGAGGGCTGACCACCAAGGTGGAGCCAGGAGGGATCGTCCTCGACCTCGGCAGCGTGACCCTGCCGCTCTCAAGCCGCGAGGTGTTCGGCTCGGCCCTTTCGCTCGAGGTCGAGTTCGGCGTCGGAAAGGGGCGGTTCGTGCTCGAGTGGGCGGCCGCGCATCCCGAGGTCGGGCTCGTCGGCGTCGACCGGGCACGGAAGTACCTTCAGATGGCGGCGCTGCGGGTGGCGCGGAGGGGCCTCTCCAACGTGAGGCTCGTGCACACCACCGCCGAGGACCTGCTCTTCCGTTGCCTGGGAGAGGGAAGCGTCGCGGCGATTCACGTCTACTTCCCCGATCCGTGGCCGAAGAAGCGCCACCACAAGCGTCGCTTCTTCCGGCCCTCCAACGCCGCGCGGGTGGCGGACGTGCTTGCGCCGGGTGGGTTGCTGAGGGTGAAGACCGACCACGATGGCTGCGCCGCGGTGATCGGCGAGGTGCTGGCCGGGGAGGCCCGGCTCGCGCCTGTGGCGGTCGGGATCGCTTTCGATGGGGTCCCGGTCACGAGCTTCGAGGTCAAGTACGCGCAGGAGAGCCGGCAGGTGCACCGCCTTGCGTACCGACGCGTTTGACTTTCACGCCCCGATGAGGCGAGGCTGAGGCATGGCGAAGATCCTCTACATCGACCCGTTCGGAGGCGCCGCGGGCGACATG
>Ga0315281_10006691_pt1 | contig 16354 bp, 16 predicted proteins | sample YL17G07_0_MG_FD_204540 | JGI IMG/M metagenome (GOLD analysis project Ga0315281, IMG submission 204540) | Sediment microbial communities from Yellowstone Lake, YNP, Wyoming, USA - YL17G07_0 | ecosystem: Environmental > Aquatic > Freshwater > Lake > Sediment | place: USA: Wyoming | collected... | reverse complement strand
GTCGACGCCTGGTACTGCGGTTATACTCCCAACCTCGCCACGTCGGTGTGGATGGGCTACTGGAAGGCGAGTCGCACCATGCCCGGCGTGGCCGGCTCGACTTACTGCGTGCCGATGTGGGGCAAGTTCAACAAGGTGGCGCTCGCCGACCTGCCCAGCGTCGATTTCGAGTACGCCTCGATGATCTTCAAGCCGTGGAAGGGCAAGTACTCGACCATGTCGCCGTCGCCGACCGCGAGCAGCGGCAAGCCGAAACCGACGGCGACCAAGATCATCCGCCCGACAGCGTCACCGACGGCGACCAAGACGATCCAACCGACGCCGACGCCCACGCCGACGAAGACGCCCACGCCGACGCCGACGGGCGCGGCGCAGCAGGTGGTGGTGGGTGTGAGGACCGACCGCGCGACGGGCGAGAGCGTGACCGGCGATGGCGGCGGGGGCCTCCTCGGCTGGCTTGCGGGCGCCCTCGGCGGCCTGTTCGGCTTCTAGCGCGACCCGCCGTCAGGGGCGGCCGCGCCAATGAGCCGCGCTGTCGCCTCGCTACCAGCTTCCGTACTGGTCGCTGCCCTTGCGGTACTCCTTGACGTCGCCGGCCATCCCCTCGGTGAGGGTGAGGATGCGGCAGCTCATCTCGAGCACGCTGGTCAGCTGGTACGCCTCTTCGAGCAGGTGGCCGATCGCGAACGGTCCGTGGCCGCGAAGCATGACGAGGTCGTACTCCTTGAGCCACCGCGGCAGCAGCTCGGCGACCTCCACCGACCCGGCCGTGAGCTGCGCCTCGACCACCGGGACCTTGTGCAGGAGGTACGAGCCCTCCGAGTCGGCGGGCACGATCTCGTCCTTCATCAGCGACTGCGCGATCGCGTAGGGCGGGTGGGTGTGGACGATCGCCAGCGCCGACGTCTGCCGGTAGATGGCGCGGTGCACGACGATCTCGGTCGACGCAAGCGTGACGTTGGCGTCGTTCTCCTCGAGCCCGATGTCGACGAGGTCGTGCTCCCCGAGCCGCGCCAGCATCGACCCCCGGCGGGTGATGAGGATGCGGTCGCCCTGGCGCACACTCATGTTGCCGCCGTGCGAGCTGATGAGGCCGGCGACGAAAAGGTCCCGGCCGATCTGCCGGAACTGCTCGAGGACGGCGGAACTCACGCCGCGGCCTCCGTCAGGCCGAGCTGCGCGAGCTTGGCCGCCCGCGGGCGCCCGTCCCCGTCCCAGCCGCGTGATACGTAGTACTCGCCGAGCATCGGCGCCAAGTCTACGACACGCCCGGCCGCCGGACCCGAGACGATGGGCTCCTCGAGCAGGCGCCGCGGCAGCGTGTCGTCGGCGCGCGAGAAGCCGGCGGCAAGGTTGAACAGCCGCTCCGCGTTCCAGATGCGCTCGCCGATCCGCAGCAGCTCCTGCGGCTCGACCGTCTCGCCCCACACCGAACTCAGCAGGCGGGCGTAGTAGTCCTCCTTCATGGCGAAGCCGGTGAACTTGCAGACCGACAAGGAGTCGAGCACCGCGTTGAGGTTCTGCAGGTTGATCAGCAGACCGGCCTTGCCCAAGGTCGCGAAGCGGTCGATCATCTTTGGCACGCCGAGGATCTCGGGACCGAGCATGTTGGCGCGCAGGTGGCAGCCGCCGCGGTTGGAGGTGGCGAAGGCGAGACCCTGGCCGGTCATGCCGCGCGGGTCGTAGGCCGGGAGCTCGAGGGACTTCACCGACATGCTGAGCTCGGGCCGACCGTGGCGCGCCGCGAGGCGCGCCGATCCCTGTCCGAGCTCCTCGCCGAGACCCTCGCCACCTGCGGTGGCCTCGCACAATGCGGCGACCGCGGCGGCGTCGCCGAAGCGCGGTCCGCCGGCCAGCAGGCCTTCTTCCGTCAGCTCCATCGCGCAGGCGACGGTGGACCCCATCGTGATGGCGTCCATGCCCGCTCGATTGCAGGCGTAGTTGGCCTCGACGATCGCCTTGAGGTCGCCGACACCGCAGGCCGCGCCAAGGGCCCAGATGCTCTCGTACTCGGGGCCATCCCCCGACGCGTCGCCGGTCGAAGTGCGCCGCGCGCAGCCGATGCCGCAGCCGCGGCAGGCGGCGCGGCGCTGCACGAAGTCGCGGCGCAGCGACTCGCCCGAGATCGCCTGCGCGCACTCGAACTGCGACTCGCGGAAGTTGCGCGTCGGAAACGCGCCCGCCTGGTTCAACACGTTGACGAGGACCGACGTGCCGAACTCAGGCAGGGCCTGCGAGGTGATCGGGTTGGCCTTGAGGAGCTTCTCGGCCTCGTAGGCCACGAACGACAGCCGCTCGGGGTCGGCCACCGGCGGGCGGTGGGCGCCGTGACCCACGACCACGACCGCCTTGAGGCGCTTGGCGCCCATCACGGCGCCCAGGCCGCCGCGCCCGATCGAGCGGCCGCGGTTGTTCACGATCGAGGCGAAGAGCACCCCTCGCTCCCCGGCCGGACCGATCACGCCGGCCTCACAGTCCGGGTGCAGTCCGCGGAGGCGAGCGAGCGAGTCCGGTACGTCGAGGCCCCAGAGGTCGCCGGCAGGATGCACGGTGACCGGTGGCCCGTCGCCGGACGCTGCGGCGCCGGACGACGAGCCGGCACCCACGAGAAGGTACGACGGGGTGTCGCACGCCCCGACGACGATAAGGTAGTCCAAATCGAGCCGGCGCAACGCCGTGCCCCAGTTGCCGCCCGAGTTGCCGTCGAAGACTGTGCCCGTGAGCGGCGAGCGCGACGTCACGCTGTAGCGCCCGCTGGCCGGGGCGCCAGTGCCAGTCAGCGGGCCCGGCGCGAAGACGAGCAGGTTCTCGGGCGCAAGCGGCTCGACGTCGTACAGCCGCTCGCGCAGGGCGAGAAAGACGCCGACCCCGCGCCCGCCGAGATACTCGCGCGCTACTTCGCGCGGCAGCTCGTCGTCGACCGCGGCGCCCGTCGACAGGTCGACGCGCAGGCCGCGCAGGGGGCGAGAGGTGGAGGTCGCGGGACTCACCGTCCCAGTATAGCGACCCCCGCCGTCACCGCCCGGTGGCGAGGTCGCCAGTGGTGCCGTGACTCCCGTGAGCCGGCTCGCCCGCCGTCGTCACGCCTGTCGGCGACCCCGGCCCGCGCTCGTCCCGGGGCGGTCGGCGACGTACTCGTCGAGGTCGGCGCCGTAGCAGTGCCGTGTGCCCAGCCGACGCAGGCCGGCTTTCTCCAGCACGCGCCGAGAAGCCGTGTTCTCGGGGTACGTGACGCCGACGATGCGCTCCAGACCGAGGTCCCCGAAGCCCCACTCGAGCACTGCCACGGCCGCCTCGGTCGCGTAGCCGTGGCCCCAGGCGCTGCGCGCCAGCGTATACGTGAGCTCGACGTCGGGACCGTCTTCGAGCAGCTGAAGACCGGCGTCGCCCACCACGACGCCGCCCACCCGCTCGACCACGGCCAGCGGGCCGAACCCGTGCCCGTGCCAGTGCTCCGTCGCGCGGTCTAGTACCGCGCCCACCTCTCCCCGGGTCAGTGGCTGTCGTCGCGTGCCCACGTAGCGCATGACATCGGGGTCGCCGAGAACCTCGAACAGCGCGCGGAGGGCGGCGGCCCGGACGCGGCGCCGTTCGCGCCGGGGTGTGTGGTGGGGGGGCCGCACCGCTTGAGCGGGCCGCGGCGGCGGTGGGGCATGCCCGACGGCCGCCTCCCGGGGCCGCGGCGCAGCCGCGGCCCCTGCCGATCTCACTTGAGCTTGCGCTTGTCGATGACGCGCACCGCCTTGCCCTCGCTGCGCTGGATCGCCTTGGGCTCCTTGAGGCTCACCTTGACCTGGATGCCGAGCACCTCGTAGATGCGCTTCGCCACGCCGCGCTCGAAGCGCTCGAGGCCGCCCATCGTCTCGGGAAAGATGTCCTCCGAGACCTCGATCCAGACCTCGACTATGTCGAGGTGGCCCTTGCGGTCGACGACGATCTGGTAGTGCGGCTCGATCTCGGGGATCGCCATCAGGACTTCCTCGATCTGGCTCGGGAAGACGTTGACGCCCCTGATGATGAGCATGTCGTCGGTGCGCCCGACCGGTTTCGACATGCGGGCGAAGGTGCGCCCGCAGTCGCAGGCGCCGTAGGAGATGCTGCAGAGGTCGCGGGTGCGATAGCGGATCAGCGGCTGGGCGCGCCGCGTCAGCGAGGTGAACACGAGCTCGCCGACGGTCCCCTCCGGCACCGGCTTCAGGGTGTCGGGATCGACGATCTCGACCAGGAAGTGGTCCTCGTTGACGTGCATTCCGCTCTTGCACAGACACTCGAACGCGACCCCGGGGCCGCCCATCTCGGAGAGGCCGTAGATGTCGAGCGCGTCGATGCCGAGCCCGCGCTCGATCTGTACGCGCATCTCGTTCGTCCACGGCTCGGCGCCGTGATAGCCGACGCGGATAGGCAGGTCGTCCGGTCCGAGCCCGCGGTCGCGCGCCGCCTCGGCCAGATACAGGGCGTAGGACGGCGTGCACGAGAGTCCCGTGGCGCCGAAGTCGCGCATGAGCTTGACTTGGCGCTCGGTCTGGCCGCCGGAGATCGGCAGCACCGTGCAGCCGAGGAGCTCGGCGCCGTAGTGCAGCCCCATCCCGCCGGTGAACAGCCCGTAGCCGTAGGCGTTCTGCAGCAGGTCGCCCGGGCCGAGGCCGCCGGCGGCCAGCGTGCGGGCGATGAAGCCCGCCCAGCGCTCGACGTCGTCGCGCGTATACCCGACGACCGTCGGGTTGCCCGTCGTCCCCGACGAGGCGTGCACGCGCACGACCTCGTCGCGCGGGACGGCGAAGAGCCCGAACGGGTAGTGGTCGCGCAGGTCGATCTTGCTCGTGAACGGCAGGTCGGCCACGGCCCCGGGGCAGGTGACCGACTCCGGGGCGATGCCGGCTTCGTCGAGCTGGCGACGGTAGAACGGGACGTTGTCGTAGGCGTGGCGCAGGGTCTCCTGCAGGCGCCGCGCCTGGAGGTCGTGCAGCTCGGCGACGGGCATGCGCTCGGCCCCCGGCTCCCAGCACCAGCCGCCGGCGGCGTCCGCGTCGCGCGGGACCTGCGGCCGCGGTTTGGCGCTCACAGGGCGCGCACCTCCTCGTCGGTCAGCAGCGTGACCTTGTCCTTGAGCAGCTCGATGGCGCGGTCGATGTCCCGCACCGCGAAGCAGATGTTCTGAAACGAGATGCTGTAGAGGTAGTCGATCGAGACCTTGGCCGCGGCGAGTTCGTCGAGCACCTTGGCCAGCCCGCCGGGCTCGTCGGGCACGTGCACGCAGATGACCTGCGAGAAGTGCGTCGTGAACCCCGCCTCGTGGAGGAGCTCCTTGGCGCGCTCCGCGTCGGTGACGATCAGGCGGACGATGCCGTACTCGGCCGCCTCGGTGGTGGAGAATCCGCGGATGTTGATGCCCTGGCGGCCGAGCAGGTCTGCGACCTCGGCCAGCCGCCCGCTGCGGTTCTCGAGAAAGACGGTGAGCTGGGTGACCTTCAACGCGGGACCTCCTGCCTGGCGCCGGCGTCGCGCCCGAGGGCGAACGCACGGCGGTTGACGTCGAGGATCTTCGCCGGGACGGCGGCGGCGAGGCCGCGTTCCCAGGCGTCGGGGGAGAAGGGAAGCACGAGACTGGCCGCGCCCAACAACACGACGTTCACGGCGCGGAGGTTGCCGGCCTCGCGGGCCAGCCCTTCGGCGTCGATCAGCATAAGACGGACGCCGCGCGCCGCGGCCGCCGCCGCGAGCTCGTCCGGGTACGCCTCCTCGCCGCGGAGCACGCCGCCCGGCAGGATCCGCGTGGTGGCGCATACGAGGGTCCCGCGCGCCGCCAGAAGGTCCAGCCCGCGGAGGCCCTCGAGCAGTTCGGTGGCGAAGACCAGATCGGCGTGACGCGCCACCGGCGAGTAGACGTGGCGCCCGAAGCGCACCGTCGAGAGCACGCTGCCGCCACGCTGGGCCATGCCCTTGACCTCGCTCGACTTGACGTCCAGCCCTTCGGCCATGGCGGTCTCAGACAGCACGGCGGCGCCGAGCAGGATGCCCTGCCCGCCGACCCCGACCAGCGAGACCGTCGTCGCGCCGTTCACGAGCCGACGCCTCCGGCCGGCTCGCGGGCGAGCGCGCCGCGACGGCAGATCTCGACGCAGAGACCACAGCCCGTACAGGCGTCGGTCAAGGTCATCGCGACCTCGCCGGGCGACAGGGCCGGACAGCCGATGTCGACACAGAGGCCGCAGAGGTTGCAGCGCTCCTCGTCCACGGTCACCGTGCCGGCGCGCTCGCGCACCATGAGGACGCAGGGCGCGAGCGCCACGATCACGCCGAGGCCCGGCGTCTCGACCTCACGCTGGATCGCCGCGTCAAGCGCCCCGTGGTCGTTGGCGTCGATCGTGATGCAGCGCACGCCGATGCCTTCGCACAGACGCTGGACGTCCACGGCGGGGCCCTGGCTGCGGTCGGCCCGCACGCCTGTCCCGGGGTGCCCCTGGTGACCGGTCATCGCCGTGGTGCGATTGTCGAGGATGAGGACGAGGCCGTCGCTCTCGTTGTAGTGGGCGTCGATGAGCGGGGTGACGCCCGAGTGGAAGAACGTCGAGTCGCCGATCACCGCCGCCGCCGCCTTGCGGTCGAGCGCCTTGTTGAAGCCCGACATCATGCCGACGCTCGCCCCCATGCAGAGGCAGCTGTCGAGGGCGAGAAGCGGTGGCAAGGCGCCGAGGGTGTAGCAGCCGATATCGCCCAGAGGCGTCAGATCGAGCCGCCGCAAGGCCGCATAGACGGAGCGGTGCGTGCAGCCCGGGCAGAGCACCGGCGGCCGCACCGGAAGACCGGGTGCGGGCTCAGGCGGCGCCGATATGCGCGGCGGCGCGGGCAGCACCGGCCGGCGCCGACGCGGCGGCCGGCGCGCGAGGAAGGACTCCAGCGCGTGGAACACCGTCTCGGGGTCGAGCTCGCCGTCGGCCGGGATGACTTCCTTGCCGATCACCGGCAGGCCGAGAGCGCGGATCTGCTCCTCGAGGAACGGGTCGAGCTCCTCGACCACAGCGACCCGCGACACCGACTGGTAGAGCCGCGCCACCTTTTCGTACGGCAGCGGGTGAGACAGGCCGAGCTTGAGGTACCACGCCTTGGGGAAGGCCTCGCGGGCGTACTGATAGGCGACGCCCGCGGCGATGATCCCGAAGTCGACCGTGCCCGCTTCGAGGACGTTGAGCGGCGATTCCTCGGACCGGCGCCGCAGCTTCTGCAGGCGCTCGAGGACGAGGCGGTTCCGCCGGCGCGCGTTCTGCGGCACCATGACGTACTTCGCCATGTCGCGCTCGTAGGAGCGCTCGGGCGCCGGCGCCGGCACGCGCGGCAACACGCGCCCGCGACCGTGCGAGAGACGGGTCGTCGAGCGCAGCAGCACGGGGGTGTCGAACTCCTCGGACAGAGCGAAGGCCTCGGCAACGTAGTCGTAGGCCTCCTGACTGTCTGCGGGCTCGAGCATGGGCACCTTGGCGAACTTGGCGAACGTGCGGTTGTCCTGCTCGTTCTGCGACGAATGCATGCCGGGGTCGTCGGCCGACACCAGGACGAGACCGGCGTTGACACCGGTGAGCGACAGCGTCATGAAGGGGTCGGCGGCCACGTTCAGCCCCACGTGTTTCATGGTGACCAGGGCACGCACCCCGGCGAGCGAGGCGCCGACCGCCGTCTCGAGGGCGACCTTCTCGTTGACGCACCACTCCGCGTGGACGCCGTGGAGATCCGCGATGGTCTCGACGATCTCGGTCGATGGGGTCCCCGGGTAGCCGCAGGCGAAGCGGACGCCGGCGCGGGCGGCGCCTTGGGCTATGGCCTCGTTGCCGGAGAGGAAGAGGGCTCGTTCCACGGGGCACACAGTATAGCCCATTGGAGGAACCCCTCCGGAGGCGACGAACTGGGCGTCATGGCGCGCGTCGCGCAGGGGCTGCGCATACCTTCCGGGACCGGCGGCCGGTGACCCGGCGGCCGCGAGATCCCCACCGTGCCGCCCTCGTGCGCGGCCGGCTGCGCGTCGTGTTCTTCCTCCTTCTCAGCGGCGGCTCCATGCTCGCCGGCGGCGGCGCGGCGCTCGCGCCGGCCGCTCTCGGGCTGGTCGCCGGCCTGCTCTCCGTGAAGGTCGCCCGACGACGGGGCGACGATCTCGCGTACTCCTTCGCCGTCCTCGACTGGCTGCTCCTCGGCTGCGCCATCGCTTTCGCCGGCGGCGCCCACGATGCTCTCGTCGTCGCCGTGCCCGCGCTGTCGTTCATCCAGCTCGCCGCGTCGCCGCGCGCCGACTGGCCGTACTTGTTGCTCCCCGCGCTCGGCCTGGTGGTCGTCCTGGCGGCGGCCGACCCCACGCTGGGGGGCGACCGGACGTTCGGACTGCTCGAGCTCGCCGCGCTGGTGACGTCCGGCGCGGCGGCTGCGGCGCTCGTGCGCCGCCCCCCGCGCCGCACACCGGTCGTGAGCGTCGACGCCACGACGGGGTTCTACACGCCGCGCCGGTTGCCCGCGCTGCTCGACGGGCTTCTCGACGTGGTGACGCGCGAGCACGACGCCCTGGGCGTCGTCTACCTGCGCCTCGCGCAGTTCCAGGACGTGCGCGACTTCGCGGGCGCGGACGGCAGCGAGGCGCTCGTCGCCACGGTGGCACGTCGCGCGCGACGGCACCTGCGCAGCGACGACCTCGCCTTCCGCGTCGCCCCCGACGCCTTCTTGCTCGCCCTTCCCGGCCGCGACCTCGGTGCGGCGCGCGCCGTGGCGGCGGCGATCGACGAGGACGTCGCCGCGTCGCTGATCGGCGGTCGCCGACAGCGTCTCGAGAGCGGGGTCGCCTGCTTCCCCACCGTGCGCCGTCTCGACGACCTCCTGCGCGAGGCGCGCACCAACGCGTGCCACGCGCCGTGCGAGCTCGCGCTCGCCGTCGCGCAGTAGCGCGCGCGGGCACGACGGAGATGCGCGCCCCGGGGGGCGGAGAGACTGCGACGGCGACGCACTTGCAGCAAGCGAACAAGCCTCGCTAGGCTACGTTCATGGATGTCGAGATCCTCAACGAGGAGGTCTCGGGGGGCGTCGCCGTCCGCGTCCGCGTCCGCCTCTCGGGGCGCGAGACGAACCGGCTCTTCCTCGACGGAGACGTCCTCATCCAGCTGCCACTCGACGGCGCCCTGCCCGAGGAAGGGGCGCCGATCCCGCGCACGAGCATCTTCCTGAGCGAGCTAGCTGGCTTTCGCGACGGCTTCCGCCGCGGCTTCGCCGACGCCGGCGCCGCCCAGGCCTATGCCGAGACTCTGCGCTCTCAACTGACGACCGCCCTGGAGGGATCGTGAGCGAACAGTCCGACGCTCTGCTCGAGAAACTGGCGCCGTACCGGGCCACCCCCGGCATCCTCGCCGCCATGCTCATCCAGCGCGACGGCTTCGTCGTCGCCGCCGATGCGGACGACTCGGTCAAGGTCGACGCCGTCGCCGCGCAGGTGGCCGGCGTCATCGACGTCGGCGCGCGGCTCGCCGCCGAGCTTGGCCAAGCCGCGACCAGGTACCTGACGGTGGAACTCGACTCCCTGAACGTCGTCCTGGCGCCGTTCGGCGACGAGCTGATGCTCGTCCTGGTGGGTGAGCCCTCGACGCTGATCTGCGAGTACCGCATCGTCTCCGGCGGGGCCTGAAGCCGCGCCGGACTCCCCCGGCACCGTCTCATCAGCCGCCGCACGCGAGCGGCCGACTTCGCCGCAAAGGAAGGGATCGACCATGGAAGACGCGCTCGAACAGCTCTCGGGTCTGGCGCGCAAGGAGTCTCGCTGCACGCGGTGCAGCGAGACGGCGGCGCGCCGCCTCCGCGCCGTCCCCGGTGGAGGCCACCCGCACGCCGCCGTGATGATCGTCTCGCTCACCCCGTCCCAGGCCGACGAGGCCGGCGACGGCGAAGCCGGCGCCGGCCTCGTCGCGGAGCTCGCGGCCTTCATGCCGGCGCTCAAGACGAGCCGTGACCGCGTCTACGTGACGACACTGCTCAAGTGCGTGCCGCGCGGCGAGACGGGCGTGCGCCCGCCGGCGCCCGATGAGATGGGGAACTGCTTCGACTACCTCTCGCGTGAGATCTCGATCACGACCCCGCACTACATCCTCGCCGTGGGCGAGGAGACAACGCGCTTCGTCCTCGCCAAGCTCCTCCGCGACCGGCCCTACGCCCCGGGCGACGCGCTCGAACTACGCGTCTTCGACAACCCGGCGTTCAAGGTCGTCCCGGTGGCGACGCCCGAGGAGCTGCGCGCCCGCGACGCGAAGGAGCAGAAGCAGTACCGCGAGCGTCTGCGCCAGCTCGCGCACCTGATGGGTATCTGAGGGCGCCGGAGCCGCGCGGGCGCTGCCCGCGTCCGCCGGCGGCGCCCTGTCCGCACCGTCAAGACACGATCACGCGCAGGGCGCGCGGGACGACGCGACATTCTAGAGGCAGCTTGCCTGCCACCTCGCCGTCGGTCTGCACGAGGACTTCCTTGTCCGGCTCCACGGCCGAAACCTGGGCAGCCTCGGTGCGGAAGTAGGCGACCTTCGGGTGGTTGATGTGCGAGTTGATCAGCGCCGCGAGCCAGTACCAAGCGGTGCCGAGGAACGACTTGTCCTTCAGCACGCACACGTCCAGCAGCCCGTCGCGCATGTCGGCGAACGGGGTGATGCCGAACGCGCCGCCGTAGTTGGAGGCGTTGCCGAAGACGGCGAAGTACCCCTCCACGGTCTGTTCCTCGCACTCGACCCGCAGCAGAGGCTCCTCGTGGGTGAAGTACGACACGGCGCCCTGCACGGCGAACGCGGCCTCTTTGAGCGTCTTCTTGAGGATGGGGTTCACGGAGGCGACGACACGCGCGTCCATGCCGATGCCGGCCATGAGAGCGAAGTAGCGTTCGCCGGCAAGGCCGAGGTCGATCCACGAGAGCGACCCCTTCTCGATCACGCGCACGGCGTCGGGCGGGTCGAGGGGGATGCCGAGCTCCATGGCGAGGATGTTGACCGTGCCCGTCGGCACGATCGCCAGGGGTACGCCGCTCCCGGCCAGCCCGTTGACGGTCTCGTTGACGGTCCCGTCGCCGCCCACGGCGCACACCAGCTCGTACGACTCGACGACCGCCTGGCGGGCGAACTCGGCGGCGTCGCCGGGCGCCGTCGTATGCCGATCGTCGATCTCGAAGCCCAGCGCGCTCAGCGCCGCCATGATGCGGGGCAGGTCGCGCCGGTAGCCCCCCCCCGAGGCCTCCGGGTTGGAGATCACCAGCATCCTGCCGTTCGGCGTGTTCATGACAACGCCTCGTCGCCGCCGTCGGAAAGGCGCCGCGTCGTAGTGAAGCCGGCGGCGCGCGCGAGCGCGGCGGCGCGCGCGAAATCGCGGCCGACGTCAGCGGGTGTGTGGGCATCGGAGCCGAAGGTCAAAGGGATCGCGAGCGCGGCGGCGCGCTTGAGCAGCGGGGGGCCGGGGTAGGCCTCCCTGGCGGCGCTCCGCAGGCCGGACGTGTTGAGCTCGATCGCCAATCCGGCGGTCTTGATCGCGGCCAGCGCCGCGTCCTCCGCCGCCCCCATCGACACCGCCGGCCGGTGCCCGTACTTCTTCGGCAGGTCGAGATGTCCCACCACGTCGAAACGGCCCCACGCGGCGGCGCGCGCCACCGTCTCCCAGTACACGCGGTAGACGTCGTCGACGTCGTTCCAGCGGGGGTCGTCGCGCATCGACGACATGTCGAAGGGGAAGCCACCGGCGAAGTGGACCGAGCCGATCACGTAGTCGAACAGCTCATTCGCCAGAAGCGCCTCGACCTCGGTCTCGGTGCCGGGGATGTAGTCGATCTCGACACCGACGAGGACGCGCACGCCGGAGGCGCCGCCGGCCGCCCGGCGCACGTCGCGCGCATAGCGCGCGACGTCCTGATCGGGCAGCCCGTACCCCGCCTCGTCGTAGGCGCGCGGCACGAGGTGGTCGCTGATGCCGATCTCGGCCAGCCCGAGCTCCGCGGCGCGGGCCACGAAGGCGTCCACGTCTCCCTCGCCGTCGGAGAGCGCGGTGTGCATGTGGTAGTCGTTCATCGCCCTTCTTCTCCCGCGCCGAACGCCGCCGCGCCGACCGCGCCGACGCGCGGCGACCGTGCGCTCAGCTCCCTCGGCCCCGTGACCGTCCCGCGGCGAACGCCCATATGAGGATCATTCCCGCGGCGAACCCCCCGAGGTGCGCGAAGTATGCCACATCGGCCTCGCCGCCGAGTGAGATCACCCCCTGCACGGCCTGCAGCAGGAACCAGATCCCGAGCAGGACCCAGGCGGGCAACTGGACGACAGGGAAGAAGAAGACCAGGACGAAGAGCGTGACCACCCGCGCTCGCGGCCACGTGACGATGTAGGCCCCGAGGACGCCGGCCACGGCGCCGCTGGCGCCGATCACCGGCGTCGTCGACCCGACGTCCACGATCACCTGGGTGAACGCCGCCGCCAGCCCGCACAGCAGGTAGAAGGCCAGGAAGCGCGCGCGGCCCATGAGGTCCTCGACGTTGTTGCCGAAGATCCACAGGAAGAGCATGTTGAAGATGATGTGCAGCCAGCCGCCGTGCATGAACATGCTGGTGAGCGGCGTCGTCCACCACGGGACCAGATCCGAGGGCGGGATGTCGACGCGGTTCGCCAGTTCGTACGGGATCAGGCCGGCGCGACTGTAGAAGCCGTCGAGGGTGAGCCCGGCCCGCGGCAGAAGCAGGGCAAAGGCGAAGACGGCCGCGTTGACGCCGATCAGGACGATGGTCACGACCGGGAACCGCCGCGTCGGGTTCTGGTCGTAGAGTGGGATCACCGGACGTTCTCGCGCCGGCGGCCGGGCACGCTAGGCGAGGACGCGGCAGCCGCAGACCTTGAACTCCGGGATCTTGGCCAGCGGGTCACGCGCGGTGTTCGTCAGGCGGTTGGCCGGCGACTCCCAGAAGTGGAACGGCACGAAAACCGTGCCGGGCCGCACGCGCGGCGTGACGAGCGCGGGGACGTCGATCCGTCCCCTGCGCGTCTCGACGACGATCGTCGCGCCGTCGACGACGCCCAGCTTGTCGGCGTCGACCGGGTTCACCTCGGCGAACCCGGTCGGCACGAGTTCGTTGAGGCCGTCCGAACGGCGCGTCATCGTGCCGGTGTGGTAGTGCTCCAGAAGGCGTCCCGTGGTCAGCGTGAGCGGGTACTCGTCGTCGGCCTCCTCCGCCGGGGGCAGGTACGGGACCGGGTAGAACCTGCCGAGACCGCGGGTGAACTTCTCGACGTGCAGGATCGGCGTCCCGGGATGGGACTCGTCGGGACACGGCCAGCACAGGCCGCCCTCCTCGAGGCGGTCGAAGGTGACGCCGCCGTAGGAGGGCGTCAGTGCGGCGACCTCGGCCATGATCTCCCGCGCATGATGGTAGCTCCACTCGGCGCCCATGCGTCGCGCCAGGTCGCCGATGATCAGCCAGTCGGCGCGCGCCTCGCCGGGCGGCGGCACGGCGCCGTGGATGAGCTGCACCTTGCGCTCGGTGTTGGTGAACGTCCCGTCCTTCTCGGCGAAGCTCGCCGCCGGCAGCACGACGTCGGCGAGCGCCGCCGTCTCGCTGAGGAAGATGTCCTGGACGACGAGAAAGTCGAGACCACGCAGCGCCTCCTCGACGTGCGCCTGGTCGGGATCGGACAGCATCGGGTTCTCGCCCATGACATAGAGGGCGCGCACCGTCCCGGCGGCCATGGCGTCGAAGGCTTCGGTGACGGTGAGACCGGGGGCGTCGGGGAGCGGTACCCCCCACGCGTCGGCGAACTTGCGCTGGGCGTCGGGGTCGCCCACCGCCTGATAGCCGGTGTACACATCCGGCAAGGCGCCCATGTCGCAAGCGCCCTGCACGTTGTTCTGGCCGCGCAGCGGGTTCACGCCCGTGCCGGGCCGGCCGAGGTTGCCGGTCATGAGGGCGAGGTTCGAGATCGCCAGGACGTTGTCGGTGCCGTGCGAGTGCTGGGTGATGCCCATCGAGTAGACTATGGCGCCACGCGCCGCCGTGGCGAACACACGCGCCGCGGCGCGGAGGTCGCCGGCCGGGACGCCCGATATCTCCTCCACCAGCTCGGGCGTGGAGTGCGCGAGCAGTCCGCGCAGCTCGTCGTAGCCCTCGGTGCGCGCGGCGATGAACTCGTCGTCGGCGAGGCCTTCCTCGAGGATCACGTGCATCATCCCGTTGAGAACGGCGACGTTGGTGCCCGGAAGCAGCTGCAGGTGCAGGTCGGCGCGGCGCGCCATGTCGATCGCCCGCGGGTCGACGACGATGACCTTGGCGCCGCGCCTCTGCGCCTTCTTGATGCGCAGCGCGGCGATCGGGTGCGACTCGGTGGTGTTGGAGCCGACGATCAGGATCGCGTCGGCGGTCTCGAGGTCGTCGAACGAGTTGGTCATCGCGCCGCTGCCCAGCGACTTCCGCAGGCCGGTCACGGTCGAGGCGTGGCAGAGCCGCGCGCAGTGGTCGACGTTCTGAGTGCCGATCACGGCGCGCATGAACTTCTGGAAGAGGTAGTTCTCCTCGTTCGTGCAGCGCGCCGACGAGAACCCGACGACTGCGTCGGCGCCGTGGGCGGCGCGCACCTCGCCGAGACGCCGGGCGACCTCGTCGAGCGCCTCGTCCCAGGTGGCCGGGGCCAGCTCGCCGTCGCGACGCACCAGCGGAGTCGTCAGGCGGTCGGGGTGGCCGATGAACTGGAACCCGTAGCGGCCCTTCACGCAGAGGTTGCCCTGGCCGGGTCCCCTGCCGATCTCGGAGGTCACCTGCACGACCCTACCGTCCGTCACCTGCAACTGGATGGTGCAGCCGCAGCCGCAAAAGGTGCAGACAGAGTCGACGGGCGTCGTCTCCCAGGTGCGCCCCTGCAGCCGGCTGAGCTTGTCCTGGAGGGCGCCCGTGGGGCAGGCCGAGACGCAGTTGCCGCAAAATTCGCAATCGGTCTCGACCATCGAACGCCCGAACGACGTGGTCACGACGGCGTCGAAGCCGCGCTCGGCCACGTCAAGGACGCGGCACTGCTGCACCTGCTCGCAGACTGCGACGCATCGGCCGCAAAGGATGCACTTCGAGGGGTCGTAGACGATGAACGGCGTGTCGTCGCGGACGGGGTACTCGCGCTTGGCGCCCTCGTAGGTCGTGTGCGGCACCTGGTAGCGGTACGCCAGTTCCTGGAGGCGACAGCACCCGGCCTGCTCGCAGACGATGCAGTCGCCGCGGTGGTCGGACAGCAGAAGGTCGAGAAGCGTGCGCCGCTGCTCGACGATCTCCTCGGTCTCGGTGGCGACGACCATGCCGTCGCTCACCTCGGTCGCGCAGGCGACGACGGGCGCCGGCCGGCCCTCGACGTCGACGAGACACAACCGGCAGGCGGCGATGGGCTCGAGGCGGTCGTCCTGACAGAGTGACGGGATGTCGATGCCCGCGGCGCGCGCTGCCGCCAGGACCGTAGTCCCCTGTTCGGCGACGACAGGCCGCCCGTCGATGGTGAGGTTCACGGTGCGTCTCCTCGGAGTCACGTCCACGCGATCGGCTCACACATTGTAGCCGCGTCACGCGAGCGACGCGCGCTCGAGCGTCGGTGCCACGTTCGTCGTCGGCGTCGCGTTCTGCGTCGTGGGGGGCTGTGCGCCGTCCTGCTGCGCAGCAACACCGGCGGGGCGGCGGAGCTCGTCGCCGAGCCAGACGACACCATTCGTCCGTCTCCGGCGCCTCAGCAAGGAGAAGAGGCTGCCTACGGCGAATCGTTGAGCGCAGGACGCGGTATCATCCAGGTGTCTGAGGAGGACCCATGACGCAGGCCGCCGAGGCGACCCGCCAGAAGATCATCGTCGTGCCCAGGCCCCTCGAGGGGTTCTTCCTCGAGCGCCTGCAGAAGCGCTACGCCGGGCGTGACGACGTCCGCGTGGTCGTCGACCGCCGGGTCGGCGAGCGCCGGCATCGCGACCGCTACGTCTGCGGCCCCAGCCCACTGAGCGACCGCCGCCGCCAGGACCGGCGCGACGGCGACGTCGTGTGGTCGCTTGCGGACATGCCGCTCTCGGTATCCTGAGCGCGGCCCGTCCGCACTCCTGAACCCGGCCGGGCGGCCGGGAAGCCCGCCTAGATCCAGCCGTTCTCGCGGCTGACGATCACCGCCTGCGCGCGGTCCACCACGTTCAGCTTCCCGTAGACGTTGTGCAGGTGGTTGCGGACCGTGCTCTGCGAGAGGTTCAGCGCGCGGGCGACCTGCTTGTAGGTCTTGCCGCTCGCCAGCAAGCGCACGACTTCGAGCTCGCGCTCGGTCATCGGATTGGGCACGTCCCCTTTGAGCGGCTGGAGCTCGCCCAGATGCACCTT
>Ga0315281_10006690_pt1 | contig 16357 bp, 13 predicted proteins | sample YL17G07_0_MG_FD_204540 | JGI IMG/M metagenome (GOLD analysis project Ga0315281, IMG submission 204540) | Sediment microbial communities from Yellowstone Lake, YNP, Wyoming, USA - YL17G07_0 | ecosystem: Environmental > Aquatic > Freshwater > Lake > Sediment | place: USA: Wyoming | collected... | reverse complement strand
AGTTTGGCCACGAAGTTACGTTGATAGGAAGATATAAAAAAAAGATTGATATGATAAATGGTGGGAAATCTCCCATATATGAACCCTACTTAGATGAAATATTGAAAGAAGGTATAGATGATGGTAAAATAAAAGCAACAAACGACTATGGCGTTATCAAAACCAGTGATGTTGTTTTCATATGTGTTGGCACACCATCTAATGAGGACGGTTCAATTGATTTATCCCAGATAAAGACTTCCAGTTTCCAAATAGCCGAGCAACTGAAAACATCAAACCGCTTCATAGTCGTAGTAGTTAAGAGTACTGTTGTACCAAAAACTACAGAGCAAGTTGTAAAAAAAATATTAGAAGAGAATTCTGGAAAGAAATGTGGCGTAGATTTTGGTCTGGGTATGAATCCAGAATTTTTGAAAGAAGGAACCGGTGTTGATGATTTTATACACCCAGACAAGATTGTCCTCGGCGTTTTTGACGAAAAATCTTACAAAATCCTTGAAAACCTCTACAGTTGTTTGGATAAAAAGATACCTAGAATAAAAACGGACACTACAACCGCTGAGATGATAAAATACGTTCAAAATTCTGCATTGGCATCAAGGATATCATTCATAAATGAGATGGCCAACATATGTGAAAATTTTCATGTCGACATAAGTGAAGTTGCTTACGCCATAGGCCTAGACAGCAGGATAGGACCAAAATTTTTGAAAGCCGGGCCTGGTTTTGGAGGCAGTTGTTTTCCAAAGGATGTAAAAGCTCTTTTTTCAGTTGCAAAAAATGTTGGAGAAAACCCTCTGATGTTGAAAACAATTTTAGACATAAATGCAAACCAACCTCACAGATTAGTTGAAATGGCTGAAAGAGCTGTGGGAGATTTGAAAGATAAGAATGTGGCTGTTCTGGGGTTGGCATTCAAAGCTGACACTGATGATATACGTGAGTCACCTGCACTAATTATAATAAAAGATTTGCTTAAAAATGGCGCCAAAGTTAAGGCTTATGATCCAAAAGCCATGAAAAACGCAAAAGAGAGTTTAGGAGATGCCATAGAATACAAAAAAAGCAAGGAAGAATGTTTGAAAGACGCTGACCTGTGCTTAGTTGTCACGGAATGGGAGGAGTTTAAAAACATAGATTTGTCTTCTGTCAAATGTCCAATTATAGATGGTAGACGTATAATAAATCCGGAAGAAGCAAAGAAGCATGGAATAATGTATATGGGCATAGGCTGGAAAAACAATAGAAGGTAGTTTTATGGAAGATTTGGCAGAAATTTTAACAAACCTGAAAAATTTTTCAGAAAAAATTTCAGGCAAAACATTTCTTGTTACTGGCGGCGCAGGCTTTTTGGGCAGCTGGGTTTGCGAAGTGCTTGCTGAGATGAATGCCAAAGTGATATGCGTGGACAACCTCAGCTCAGGTTCGAAAAAAAATATCGAGAGGCTTGTGAAAGAAAATAAAATAACATTTTTTGAGTCTGATGTTTTATCATTTGAAACTAATGAACATGTGGATTTCATTATTCACATGGCTAGTATCGCATCTCCACCCCTTTATCAAAACTACCCAATAGAAACACTTGACGCTAATGCCATCGGAACCAGAAAAATGCTCGAGCTTGCCAGAAAAAATAATGGTGTAATGCTGTTTACAAGCACGAGCGAAGTCTATGGAGACACTGAAAAAATACCTACACCGGAAGGCGATTATGGTTATGTAAATTCTTACGGCCCGCGGGCTGTGTATGATGAAGGTAAAAGGGCGGCTGAAGCTTATTGCTATGCATACTGGAAAAAATTCAAAACCAAAGTAAGAATTGCCAGAATATTCAACACATACGGGCCGCGGTTGGATGCAAAGCAGACGTCGCAATACGGCCGCGTTGTAGTTAAATTTATTGAACAGTCACTTTCAAACAAACCTGTAACAATCTACGGCAATGGAAAGCAGACAAGGAGCTTTTGTTATATAACCGATCTTGTTGTTGGCTTAGTGATGCTGTTGCTCAAACCGAATCTTGACGGAGAGGTTGTCAATCTAGGTAATAATGAAGAAATAAGCATACTAGAACTGGCTAGTAAGATAATAAAACTTGCAAAATCTAGTTCGAAAATAAAATTCGAAGAGCTGCCGAAAGATGATCCTAAAAGAAGATGCCCGGATTTGACAAAAGCGAAAAAGCTATTGGGATATGAAACAAAAGTCAGCCTTGAGGAAGGCTTGAAAAAAACTATTGAGTGGTACAAGTGATAAAATGGGCGTGAAAGTATCGTTGATAGGTACAGGTAGAGTAGGCGGTATGATTGCATATCTGCTTGCTGCAAACAAAAAAATAGATGAGATAGTTGTTATTGATAAAATACAGTCAAAGGTTGAAGGCACTATTTTGGATGTTTCGCATGCATTTCCTGAATATTCTCCAAAGCTAAAAGCGGGCAGCTATGCAGATACAGAGGGCTCGAAAATAATAATAATAACAGCTGGCTTGGCGCGAGTTCCTGAAGTTGAAACAAGGATGGGATTGCTCGATGCGAACATGCCAATTATGAAAGAAATAATAGAATCTATAAAAATTTCAAAAGATTCCATCATAATAATTTTGACAAACCCAGTAGAGCCTCTTGTTTACCTAGCAAACAAGCTTCTCGAAGGCAAAATCGACAGTAAAAACATAATAGGGTTCGGCAACATATTGGATTCCGCACGGCTGCAGTTCATTTTATCAAAGGCGGCAAACGTGGAGCCGGAAAAGGTGGAAGCTTGGGTTATAGGAGAACACGGTGAAAATATGATGCTTGCTTTTAGCGCATGCAGTATAAATGGCAGGCCGTTGCCAGCGATAGATAGAGAATCTGTCAAAACAGAATTAAAAAAATCTTCCTGCAAAGTTATAAAATGCCTTGGAGGGACACAGTTCGGACCCAGCAGGCATATGGAAAGGCTGGTTAATGCTATCATAAACGACACAAATGAAACACTTCCAGTTTCTTTTTATGTAGAGAAGGACGGCATTTATAATATTTCAGATGTATGCATGAGTCTACCTGCTGCGATCGGATCTTCCGGAATAAAAGGCGTAAAAAAAATAAATGTGAATGAAGAAGAAAAAAGAAAACTGCAAGATCTTGCGGAAAAGCTGAGAAAAATACAAAAAAGCATGGTGTTTTAACATGAGAGTACTTATAACAGGAGGAGCAGGCTTCATAGGAAGCCACACTGCAGATATGCTGATAAAAGAAGGTTTCAAAGTCAGGCTGTTTGACAACTTGGAGCAGCAAGTGCATGACGGCAAGAAGCCAGAATATCTAAATCCTAGCGCAGAGCTGATAATAGGCGATATAAGCAACAGGGGCATGTGGAATAAGGTTCTTGCAGATGTTGATGCTGTTATACATCTGGCAGGCATGGTCGGCATAGGCCAGAGTATGTATCAGCCTGTGAGGTATTTGAATGCCAACACCATAGGGACTGCGATTATGTACGAAGCAATATTGGAAAATCCTGCGCTTCAAAAAAATATAAAAAAAATAATTGTTGCCAGCTCCAAAAGCACGTATGGCGAAGGAGCATACAAATGCAAAAAACATGGAGTAGTTTATCCTCAACCGCGGCTTATCGAGCAGCTTGAAAAGAAAGATTGGGAGATTCACTGCCCTGTGTGCGGTGAGTATGTTATACCAATTGGCATCACTGAAGAAAAACCTGTGCAGAATCTTTCCGTCTATGCTTTATCAAAATACGACACAGAAAGGCTTGCAATAGATTTTGGCGAAGCTTTGGGAATAACATCTGTCGCTTTCAAGTATTTCAATGTCTACGGCCCACGTCAAAGTCTTAATAATCCTTACACAGGCGTGGCAGCAATATTTTTGAGCAGGATAAAAAACAACAATCCACCAATAATTTTTGAGGACGGCAAGCAAACAAGGGATTTCATATTTGTGGAGGATATAGCACGGGCCAACCTGCTTGCGTTGAAGAAAGCGGAGAAGACAGATGTGTATAATGTGGGAACAGGCGTTCCAATATCGATAGGCGGTGTTGGAGATATACTTATAGAACTGCTTGGCTCTAAAGTAAAACCAGAAGTAACAGAAAAATTCAGGCCAGGCGACAACCGACATGATTATGCCGACATAACAAAAATATCAAAAGAGCTTGGGTTCAGGCCGAAATGGAGCTTGAAGCAAGGATTTGCTGAATTGATAAAATGGTCTGAGACACAAAAAGCTGTGGACAAGTTTGACCAGGCTGAAAAAGAAAGACTGAAATACTTTGGATAATCCTATGTTTCTCAAATCTTTTTATTCAAAATAATAATTGATAATAATGGCAACAGTTTCGATAGTCATCCCGGCAAACAACGAAGATGCCAACATAAAAAAAACTATCAGAGAAGTTTCCAAACTTTTTTTTGAAAAAAAACTGAAAGGAGAAATAATAGCTGTTGACGACAGGAGCACTGACAATACTGGCAGAATACTGGACAGGATATCAAAAAAAAATAAACTAGTAAAAGCTATACACAGGACAGGCGGCAGTGGTGTGGAGATAGGATATGCTATAAGAGACGGAATAAAAGTTGCAAAATGCGATGTTGTAGTTGTTATGATGGCTGACTTGTCCGACAATCCGGAAGATGTTGCTAAGATGGTTGAGAAGATTGATGAGGGATATGATGTTGTTTGCGGCTCTAGGTTTATGGAAGGATCGGAACTTTACGGCTATCCCCCACTGAAATGGCTCGCCCATAGGTTGTACAACATATCTTTTTCACTGGTTTTTGGAATAAAATCAAAAGATTTTTCCAATGCATTCAAAGCCTATAGGAGGTCGATATTCAAAAAAATAGGTCTTGAGTCGAAAGGTTTTGAGTTTAATGCAGAGCTCGCTTTAAAGGCGCATTTTTTGGGATATAAAATAATAGATGTGCCTGTCAAATGGTTCCAGCGAAAGAGCGGCAAATCAAAAATGGGCTCTTTCTCTTTCAGCTTCAAGTCGGTTTTCATACAAATACCAAAGCATGGCTTCAATTATGGAATGTTGGCACTGAAACTATTTTCAAAATACAAACTGAAGTGGTGATTGGCATGAAAAAACTATCAAAATACGACAAAATTTTTATAATTTATTTAGCAATCCTTTCTGCAGCCCTATTTTCAACGTTCTTCTTCAACCACGTGTGGGCAGATGAAGGAACGCACCTTTTGCTTGCTATATTTTACAAAGACCTTGCCAACTATATAATCCAAACACACACAATTTCATTCAATCGCCTCTATCAGTTTGGCATAAATTACTTGATCAGCTATCCGAAACTGCAGATAGCCTACACACCACTCTTCCACATGACAACATCAGCAGCATTTTTCTTGTTTGGAGCATCTGCTATTGTAGGAAGAACAGTAAGCCTGCTGTATGCTGCTGGCTCTGCACTAATTTTTTATTTACTTGCAAAGAAATTTTTTGAGCCAAAAACGGCTTTGATAGCCGCAGTTCTTTTTTCACTGTCGCCGATATTCCTCATTTACAGCTCAAGGGCGATGATGGATTCTACTGTAATGTTTTGGCTGCTGGCTTCTTCATACGCTTTTGCAACTGCCCTCGAAAAAAATAATTTGAAATATTATGTTTTGACAGGATTTCTCGCCTTTTTGGCTGCACTCGGAAAGCAGATGGGCGGAATTGTTCTTCTCTTCTACGTCTTCATTATTTTTAAAAATCCTTTGAAAATAAAAAATTGGAACCTGCAAAATCTTAAAAAATCCTTTGTTGTTTTGTTCACGTTTGCACTTTTCTTCTTGCCGTATTTTTATATTTTGAACCTGGTCGGCGGAATAAAGCTCAATGAAATGGTGGCGATAGGTTATGCTTCAGAGCAAGGAGAGCCCACATCCTTGCTGGATTATAATTTTTGGGTTTATTATTTTGTAAAACCCCTGGCAATATCGCCAATGGCTCCGCTGCTTTTGCTAGCCTTGGCATTTTACTGCTACAATAAAAATAAGTATTGGCAGCCGTTGCTTATTTTTTTTACCATCTTCTACATATGCATAACAATCATACCAAACAAGGAATTGCGCTTCTCACAGTTCTTTTTGCTTCCAACATACGTAACAGCAGCATACTATCTTTCCAAGATGAAAAAACATTTTTCGCTGATTTTAATTTCTGCATACTTGCTAATATCTGCAACAGTTTACCTTCCTCTTCTAGTCAGCTATCCAACAGAAAAAATAGTGCAGTTCATATACCATAACAACAAGTCTGGCGGCAATGTTGCGTTTATTTCGGAAGACGAACCTCTCTACTCCTCTTCAGTTATGTGGCATATGAGGCTTTTGGATGGAGAAAAAAATATAAGATTCTACCGTGCATGTGCATTCGACAAGATGAACAGGACTGAAATTATTTCAACACTAAATAACAACAACATTTATTTTATAATCTACTCTTCGTGGAGCGAAAACGGAAATATAGAAAAGATAAAAGACAGGCTGGACCTGAAAATGGAAGTTGACGAAGGCGGATACAAAACCCTAATTTATACATATAAAGATTTTAGCTACGTAGATGCCACAAAATGCAATTTCATTTGCTTGACAAAGGAGATGATATGTGCATCACAAATTTAATCTTTACGACCAATTTATTATGGAGGTAAAAAGATGGATGAAGTAACCATGGTGAGGATAGTGCTGTCAGCCGCACTCTTCATAATACCTATGATAACATATCTTGCCACAGAAGCAGTTTTTAAACGGATATATAAAATCAAAAAATTCAAAGCCTTATTTGGATAATGCTTAAATAAAAACAAAAATCAGTGAAAAATGGTGGACAGATGGTCTTCGAAATAATAGCATACTTCCTTTCTGCAATAGCTATGATGCTAATTTTTTTCATCCCAGGCTTTCTAAGTTCACTGTTCTTTAGAAGGCTGGACTCGGTTGAAAAGATAACAGTATCATTCTTTTTCTCAGTATCTTGGATAATCATCATATTCATAGCATACCACTATGCCGGGTTCGAGGCTTCTCCGGCTGTCCTCATTCCTCTTTCCGTCCTGTCGTTAATTCTTTTTGTTTTTGTGAGGAAGCAGGTATTCGGCTTCAGGATGAGCAAAGAAGTGAAGCTGCTCCTGCTTTTGTTTTTTATAATTTTCATGGCAAAAATCACTGCCCAGATTTTCATAAAATATTATCCGGCTGGCTCTGATTACGTCGGCCATTACAAGACTGCTCTTTACTTTCTGGGAAATGAATGGAAACTGCCAGATTCTTACATAAATCCGGACAACCCGGAGGTTTACATACCATACAGAACACCAGGCTTTTACATGCCGATATCTTTCTTCATGTCTATCTTCGGCAGCAGCTTCTGGGTATGCCAAATAGCTGCCACACTGCTCAACACAGTGTTCATCTTTCCAACATACTGCATAGCAAAGAAGTTTTTCAGCAAGAAAATAGCTCTCCTTACAATTGTCTTCCTCACAATCATACCTTTTGTAGAAACCTCCCTCTACATCCATGCAAAAATGCTGGTTGCATACTTCGCTTTTCTTATGTTTTACCTTTTTACGGCAAGAAAACTCTCCCCATTTATCATCGGCTCGGTTGCAGGTCTTGGCCTTATGATACACCAGTCGTTTTTCATTTTCGTGCTTGCGATGGCTACGCCATACCTTTTCGATCTTGTCAAAAAGAGAAGCAAGTCCGAATTGATATTTGCATTAAAAATTGCTTTTGCGTTTTCCCTCGTTATACTGCCGTGGTTCGCCATAAACTACCTGAAATATGGAACGCCTCTTTCATCAGATTATGCATACTTCCCCCTGTATACAACCAACTATGGGGCAGGAAATTATTCGCCGCTGGAGCTTTGGGATAACTTTAAGAAAACTTCGCCGCTTTATATTGTCGGCGCAAGGGTGATCAACACAGTCACATTTGCTACACCAGCAATACTGGTTTCAAAGATAGCTGCCCTGTTTTTTCCGTTCACATTGGATACAGGAAAAACAAACCCACCTGTTCCTGTCAACTTCGCTTCTGGCCGGGACCTGCCGTGGGCATACCACTATTATCATTCGCTGCCAGGTATTCTGACCATGCTCATGTACGTTTTCGCTGTGATAGGATTTATAAAACTTTGGGGCTATAACAAAAAACTTTTTTACTTCGTGCTGATACCAATAATTTTTACAATAATTTGGTATGGTTGGGTCGTTTTGGTCATAATAAGATCGGGTGTGCCTGAAGTGATACCGATCTTTGTCATAATTGGTTTCTGGGAGATTAGCAAGAGGAAGGACAGAGAAAAAATGGTAAAGCTAGTTTTTCTGCTGGCTATAATAGAGCTTGTCATATTTTCCATATTCTTTTCCTGGCACATCGGCATTGCAGAACAGATAGCCATAGAGAGGAAAGGCGATCCGAAATATTTGGTTGATATAGACCAGCTGGAAAAACTTTTTTCAGCATACAAGCTTTTTAAAGTTCAGGAAATGGGCAAGTGGTTATGATAAACTCAGCAACAATAATCGTGCCTGCGCGCAACGAGGAAAAGTCACTGCCGATTTTACTGAATCGTCTGAAGAAGCTGACGAAAAACATAATTGTCATAGACAACGACTCCACAGACAAAACATTCAGCATAGCAAGAAAATATTGCAGAGCTTTGAAGAATGAAAAAAATTTTGGCAAAGGTTATTCGATAAGGAGAGGATGTAGAGAGGCTAAGACGCCGATAATAATTATGATGGACGCGGATCTTTCCCACAAAGTTTCTGATATAGAAAGACTTGTTGCGCCTCTAATCGGAGATAAAAAAATTGGCTTGGTTGTAGGTTCAAGATCTTTGGGTGGAAGCGAAGAGTATGTGCCGTCAAAGCTTTTCGGCAACATGTTTTTTACAAGGATGTTCAACATCGTCTGGCATACGAGATTTACAGACGTGCTGAATGGATTCAAAGCATTTAGAAAGGATATAACAGATGATTTGAGAAGCAACAAGTATGACATAGAGGTTGAGCTTGTTGGCGCTTGCCTGAGGCACGGGTATAAAGTTAAAGAAATTCCTGCCTATGAAATCGCCAGAAGGAGCGGTAAATCAAAACTGAATAAAATTTTTGACAGCATGCTTATATTGAGGCAGATATTTGTTCAAAGATACAAGTCCATTTTCAGATAGTTTTCTTCCAGTAATCCACAGTTTTTTTCAATCCATCGTCAAGAGAAACAGCCGGCTTCCAGCCGAGGATTCTTTTTGCTTTTGCAGAGTTGAGCGATAAATACTGCTCGACAACAGGCCTTTTAGGATAGTCCTTTGGAAATGAGAATTCAAACCCGCCTTTGTATCCAGTTATACTCTGGATTTTTTCCGCGACCTGCTTTATTGTGAACTCAAAACCATTTCCAAAATTAAAAACAAAATAGTTTGGATCAGATTCTACCAACTCCATCCTCTCCTTTTCATCGCCAGCATCATGCTCGACAAGCTTTATGTAAGCTTGCACATGGTCGTCAACATACATCAAATCCCTGACAGCATCTGGAGTGCCGATGAAAGGCTTTTGGTTTTTCAGCATCTGCGTTGTTAGATATTCAACTATGAAACCAGTGCTGTCCTTTCTTCCAAAAGTGTTGCATGCCTTTGAAATAAGGTAAGGCAATCCAAACGCTCTTCCAGCCATCTTTATGTAATTTTCCGCAGCTACCTTTGAGACAGCATACGGGCTGGCTGGATTCAATGAGAGATTTTCTGTGAACGGTTTCTTTTCTGTTTGCCATCCGTATGTCTCCATGGTTGATGCAAAAACAAACTTTTCAAAATTGCTTAGCTTTAGTGCTGCGTGAACGAGGTTTACTGTTGCTAAAAAATTCACTTCCTGGTAGACTTCGGGCTTTTCAAACGAGTATCGGACAGGAGTGGCAGCTGCAAGATGGGCTATTGCGTCAGGCTTTGCATCAGCAACTATCTTGCCCACCATTTCGTAATTGGCGAGATCTGCAAATTTAACCTGAAAATTTTTCTGTATTTCTTTAAAATTCAAATCAGAGGACGGTATTAAGCATACAACATCATTATTTTCTGCAAGCTTTGGCAGCAAGTGGCTGCCTATAAAACCGGTCGCACCAGTCAAAAGTATTTTCATATCTTCAACCCATTCCTGAACAGCTCTTCGACACGCTTCAAATCCTTGAATGTGTTTATCGTGTCCCAAAATCCTTCATGCTTCACTGTCTTTATTTTCCTTTCCTTAGACAGCTTCACGAAAGTATTCCTTTCCACGTCACCCTTCAGATAATCCTTTATCTTTATGCTAAAAAGGTATATGCCCCCGTTGCTGAATTTTTCTATTTTAGGCTTTTCTTTAAACTCGGCAACCCATCCATCATCATCTATCTCAACAACACCGAAAGGATATGTTGGATAGACAACAAGTATTGTTGCCAATGCATCATCAGTATGGCGATCAGCAAGTTTTGTAATATCAAAATCTGTCAGCTGGTCTGAGTTCAGGGCATAAAAATATTTTTCTTCCAGTTTTGTATTTTGTATGGCTTTTCTGAAAGCATCTCCAGTCCCATCCTCAGTGCTGTGCCCGCTGTACTTTATGTTGACTCCAAATTTTTTTCCGTCGCCAAAATATTCCATGATTTTTTCTTTTTTATACGCAACACCGATTATTATGTTTTTAACTCCGTGCCTCTTCAGCCAGTCTATATTGTGCTCTAAAATAGATTTGCTGCCAACATGTATCATTGGTTTTGGTATAGATGACACACTGTTGTCATCATTTCCAATCTCCCTCATCCTGCTGCCTGTACCACCAGCTATAATAATCGCAGTGTTTACTTGCATTCTATCACTCGTCATAAAACTATTTAACCAGAAGCGGCTGTTATAAGCTTTGTGAATTTTAACATCAAATTTTTACATCTATCCTTCGGTATAAATTTTTCTTTCCTTCAGCAAGGTATAATATAGGGAGCAAAGGCAAATCCACAACAACACAGCAGACCCGCCATAAAATATGCCGTATGCTAAAAATACGTCCGTCCGTCCCTGTATGTGGTCACCGTACAGTTCGTTTATTGCAGTGAATTTGTTCGTGTCTATCATGCCGCTGATGCTTTTCAAAGGAAATACAAGCAAAGGCGCGGCATAGACTTCTACAGACATTATTGTAGCAAGTATGATTACACTCCACAGAATTCTGTAATTGGCTCCGAAGCTGTGGAAAAGATTGTAGGCGCCTAGTGGAGCAAGAGCCATCGCAAGAAGTAAAAGTATTCTGTCAGTGAAGGAATATTCCACAAGACCTTCTCTGTATACAACAGAATAGACAAGCAGGCTGATAAAAATTAGAAAAGCACCAGTCGCAAACTGCTTTGTTATAAGCACATCTTTCTTTATGCCAAAGCCAAGAAAGATGATTAAGAATGGGAAGAAATAGTAAACATACGTCCCAACCAGCAAAGATCCGAATGCCAGGATAACTATCCACAGCAACGCGGCGTTCCTGAAAAACTCCATCTCCGGATTTTTCAGCTTTTTTAGCAGGATTATAGCCAATGTCGCAATGTAGCTTACAGCCATCAAAGGCACTGCTAGAGAATTTATATTTTTATTTGTGACATACCTGAAAATATTGTAAAAGCTCATGGTCGAGCTGTATGGTTCAGAACTTCCCTGAAGTGCCGTAGGAGAACCGATTATATGGTATACCGCCCCGTTCAGCCCGCCCGCCAGGTAAAATGGCAAAGCTATCAGCAAAAAGAAAACTGTGCTGAACACAAAATATATTAATCCTTTTTTGATTCCATATCTTCTGTAAACATAATAGCATATTGCAGGAAAAATTATAATGCCGACTGTTTTGAACATGATTGATGCAGCCCATGAAAGAGCGGACAGCTTAAACTTGCCTTTCATCAGGAAATAGACAGCTGACAGGACGAATGCCATGGCTATCACCTCATCATTTCCCAGAACAGCAGAATTATACAACACGATGAAAGAAAAACAGTATAGCAATGCTATAAAGAATGATTTCTTTTTGCTGAAAAAATTTCTTCCTATCATGTACATCAACAATACGTTCAAAACGTCGAAGACCGAGACAAGGACTTTCAACATCACAAAATCATAATCTCCAAAAATCGAATACCAAACCATCATCAGTGAAGAAAACAGAGGCCCGTACACGCTCGGCCTGTCAGTTTTTTCTGCAAACCAGCTTGCACAATCATACCTTGGGAACTTGCCCTCGGCCATGCATTTGCCCGGTCCAACATAAACATAAAAATCGTGCGGTATGTATGGAGTCAGTATGTAGAATGGTATCAAAAGCAGTCTGGCCAAATAAGCGACAATTATTAAAATGACAAAAATTTCCCTATCTTTCATATTGCCTATCAGCAATTTTACCCACTCCTCGGCGTGCAGCCGTATATGAACAGCCTGCACTCTTCCGGACGCTTGCAGCTGTCCACACAATTCTTTTCATAATATACGCAGGAGCAATTGATTTTTCCTAGAAAGCTTCCCGTATTGCAGCTCCAAAAAATGGTGCAGCTTTCATGCGTCATCGGCCTGTTCAGCAGCGGGTAAATCAAGTACTTATGCGCCAGGGAGACTGATATTGTTGCCAGTGCCAAAACAACCAACACCACAAAAAAATTTATATGTATTTTCATTTCAAAACCCGTCTTTTTACGTATTGCCATCCAATGATTCGTTAAGCTTATTTTGGGGTGTTTTTATTATATTTGTATGAATTGCGAGGAAGGTATTCTTTTATGAAACATAAGACTCTCGTAGTTGTCGATTCAGAAAAATACCTCGCTAAAGCAAATCCCGACAATCAAAATAATGAGTTGTGCACAATCTCTGTCGGAGATATTTTCAGCCGCGATAATGTAAAACTTGTTGGAGATTATAAAAAAATTAAACAAGTTTTTGATGCGAGGGAAGAGTCTTTGAAATGGATGAAAGCATGGCCTGACATAAAAATCGACGGCAAAAGTTTCAAAGAAGTGGTGGCTTATGATAAAACATCATTGTGGTGGTTTGTTGAATTTTGGTTTTACAACGCGCACAGCTTTCATGATTACTCGATACTTGATATATTTCATGCAATCGAGACCGCTGAAAGGATACTTGGTAAAGAAAAACCTAGCAGAGTTGCAGCAACAGGCGAAAGCCTCCTATGCCGCGTAATGCCTCTTGTTGCTGCGTCCAAGGGGATGGATGCGGCATACAATCAAACAAAAAATTTTCAGAGCGATATCAGAAAAAAAATAAGGCCAACTTTAGTCAAACATTTCAAGGCAACAAAAGAATTCTTGAGGGGGACGCAGAAAAGAAAGCTGCTGCATAAGACTCGGGAAAGGATTAAAGTTTTAATTTTCACACACCCCACATACAGGCAGACCACTGCTGATGCTGAGACTGGCAACAAGTTTGTTGAGGACACAATCATCGGGCCCATAATAAGGGAACTGAAGGATTGCGATGTAGCTGTTGTTGACACAGATCCTTTTGGAGCACTGAGGCTCGGTTTCACTTTCAGAAGCCCAGAATACAACCACATAGAAATTTATAAAAATAAAATTATTGAGGAAAAGGTAGCAAAAGAGGAGAAATTGCTGAAAGGGAAATTGGAACAGTTTTATCCACATTTGAAAAAATCACTTGCATACAAAGGAATAGAAATGCATCCTCTGCTTGAGCAGAAATTCTCGGAACTGTTTCACAGAAAATTTTCAGAGGTAGTCAAATACATAGAACTTGCCAAGGAGGCTGTGAGGATGGAGAAACCGGATGTTGTGGTTGTAGTGGATGAATACGGGATGTATGGAAAAGCTGCTGTTTTTGCCGGTGAACAGGCAGGAATACCGACTGTAGCCGTGCAGCATGGCATAATGAGTGATTCCAATATCGCACTTTTTCATCCCTCTGGAGAATTGACTGACAGATCCACACCTTTGCACAACCCAATACCGGACAAAACGCTTGTCAACGGTGAATATTACAAAAATTTTCTGGCTAGTTTCGGCTATCCGCAAAACAGTTTTGTTCCCACAGGCCAGCCAAAATATGATGTGCTTGCAAAAGCAGAAAAGATATTCAATAAGGAAAAGACTAGGGCAGAACTCGGTTTAAAGCAGCATGAGAAAATGCTTGTTTTAGCTTCGTCAACACAAGGATTTCCGAAAAAAGAAAATGAGAATTTTATGAAAAGTTTGTTCGGCGCAGTTAAAAAAATTGGCGGCCTGAAACTTGTAATAAAGCTCCATCCCAACGAGTATGATTCTTCTCTTCATAAAAAGCTGGCAAGAGAGGCCGGGATAGAATTTGTGATTACAAAAGATGCTAACACGTCAGAGCTGCTGTATGCTTGCGATGCTTTGATCACAATCTCTTCAACAGTAGCACTAGAGGCTATGATACTTGGCAAGCCTGTCGTAATTGCCAATCTTACAGGCAAGCCCGACCAAGTGCCTTATGTAGAAAAGCAAGCTGCTGCCGGCGTTTACAAGGATAGTGACATGTTGCCAACAATAAAGAAGATCTTATTCGATGAAAAAACAATAAAAAAATTGGAAGAGCCAAGAAAGAAATTCGTATTTGATTATGCATACAAGATTGACGGCATGGCAGCTAAGAGATCTGCTGATATGATAAGAGGCATGGTGAGAGGTGCTTGAAATGAAATCAAAAACAAAACTAAAGTTGGTGGAAGATTTATAATAGGAAAAAAAGACTTCCGTAATGGAAGATATATATGTAGTGGATAAGAGATGAAACAGATTTTTAAAAAAATTGTAATCAGGGCATTGACATCAATGGGATTTTCAATCTCCAGAGTCAATCATAATGATATCCAGCTGTATTTTAAGATTTACGGAAAGGAGGACGTTGAGAATAAAAGATTCTACAACATAGGTGCTGGTCTTTTCAAACATCCAGCATGGACAAACATAGACTATCATTCAAAATATTATAAGGACAATGAGATTCACACAGACTGCGATTTGCTAGAATGCAAACCTCTGCCGATACCAGACAATTCTGCTAACATAGTTTATTCCAGCCACACGATAGAGCACATCACGGACGAGGCGGTTCAGAATATGCTCAACGAGGCTTACAGGATTCTCAAGAGAGGTGGAACCATCAGGTTGGCAGCGCCGAACATAGATTTGTACTATAAGGTTTTGCTGAACAACGACGTAGAGTTTTGGAGGTGGGATATTGACACCTACAGCAAAGAGGAAAACATGAGAAACGTGGGGATTGGTGTGCCGATGAACAATGTGTCAATGAAGCAGATATTTCTGTTCAGCTTTGCATCCCAAACATCATCACTTCACATCGACAGAAGCACACAAAAAATAAGCGATGAAGAATTTGATAGAATATTTTCAGAACGCAAATTCGAGGATGCTCTAAACTACTGCAAGTCCAAGTGCTCAATCGAGCTGCAATGCAAATATCCTTGCCACCACATAAACTGGTGGAACAAAGATAAGCTGTTCAGGATGTTGCGATTGGCTGGTTTCAAAAACATATATCTCTCAGCATATGGCCAGAGTATGTCGCCAGTTCTAAGAAACACTTATTATTTCGACAGCACTTGTCCAAGAGCATCTATTTATGTGGAGAGTAATAAAAAATGAAAGGAAAAAAGTTTTAGATGATGTTATGAAAGTTACGCTTATCAATCCACCAATAAGGGAAAGTAAATATCCGGGGATATTTCCAATAGGACTTGCATACATAGCCAGTGCGTTGATGAAAGCGGGGCATTCTGTGAATGTCATCGATGTGAATGCTCTCAAATATCCGAAAAATGAGATGCTGAAGAAGATAGAAAATTTAGACTGCGATGTGGTTGGTATAGGCAGCATGATAACAGCATACAACTATGTCAAGTGGCTCATATCCGAGATAAAGCGCCTTAAACCTGAAATGAAGATAATAGTCGGCGGCGGTGTTTGTTCTGCGATACCAGAAAAGTTCATGGAATGGAATCCTGCTGACATAATGGTTTTGGGCGAGGGTGAAATAACAATTGTGGATTTGCTCAACAATCTGGGCAACCTGAAAAATGTGAAAGGGATATGGTACAGGGATAAGGATGGCGTGCATGCAAACCCGCCACGCGAGCTCATAAAAAATCTGGACTCGATACCGTTTCCTGCCTGGGAAATTTTTCCTATGGATGCATATTTGAAAAATCCGGAAAAGGACTATACAAAAAGAAAGATGAATGTATTGGCTGGGAGGGGATGCCCGTTCCAATGCACGTTCTGCTGGCACAATTTCGACTACGGCAATC
>Ga0315281_10006689_pt1 | contig 16358 bp, 17 predicted proteins | sample YL17G07_0_MG_FD_204540 | JGI IMG/M metagenome (GOLD analysis project Ga0315281, IMG submission 204540) | Sediment microbial communities from Yellowstone Lake, YNP, Wyoming, USA - YL17G07_0 | ecosystem: Environmental > Aquatic > Freshwater > Lake > Sediment | place: USA: Wyoming | collected... | reverse complement strand
GGAAAACTGCCATCGTAAACACGATTCTCCGGGATCATGGCCCACCTCCTGTCCTTGTTTATGATAAACAAGTAACAGAGTCAGGCTATTTCGTCAAGCATTTATTTTACTATGTATCGTTGTAGGGTTAAGTCATGTGTAATTAAGTCATTCAATGACTAATGACTTATTTACCCCGTTAGAAATAATGCCCCGCTGCTCTGCAGCGGGGTTAGATTTTAGAATAATTCCGGGTTCCGCCCCGTAGGGGGTTCCACCCCGGAGGGCGGGGTTTAATGCCCCGCTGGAATTTCTAACGGGGTTTACCTAATGACGCAGTGACTTTGTTATTTGATGCTTGGAATTTGGTTATTGTAAGATTATTGTCTCACCTCCTTCACTCCGGGTTCAAGTTACATTTCTTTTGGGTGCGGGGCCTTGATGACTAAAAAGGCGAGCCTATCCTTTGACTCATTTTTGATGCTCATGGTTGATTGAAAGGGAACACGGAGAAGTTTTCCCGGTCCCATCCTTGTTACCTCGTTTCCGATATGAAAAGTTCCTTCACCACGAACCACCATGAGCGTCACATTAGAATTGGCATTGTGATGGGGAACCTGCTGGCCCGGTTCAAGACAGACCTGATTGATCTGGAGATATTCCTCTTCAACCAGATTCGCAAACCCCCGATCCTCTTTTTTGAAAACTTCTTTTTCCTTCAGATCGATAACATTCATAAGAGCCTCCTTTTTATCCATTTTATACAGAGGAGGGCAAAATTCAAAGGAGATTTTTAATTCACATCTTTTCGAAAACTGAAGAGATTTAAGGTAAATTCATGTTTTGATAAAAGCGATTTTTTCAGAATATTCTTTTAAGAGGTGGTAAGCGGAGCCCCCCTGTTTCAATATCTTGATCATGCCGTCCGGATCTGAGATTCGGACACCTGCCATCACATGGACGTCTCTTTTGAAGAAGACATCAGGGATGAGGCTGGCTGTGGGACCGATAATGGCAGTTCTTTTTCCATTGCTGATGAAAGAGAGGATGTGATCGATCGTGTGATTGACGATGGCAGTACCTGTGATGATCACCACGCTCGATTTCTCAATGGCGTTTCTCATTTCGGATTCGGGTTTAAAATATTTCATCTCATCCGGTTTCAAGCTCTGGGCGTTCTTCTCGATGATGAAGAAGGGATTCCCCATCATCTTGAGCCTTCGAATGTATGGTTCGAATGCACCGACCAAAGAGGCAGTCTCGTGGGGTTGTATTTTAAGGAGGTCGAAGCCATCGGCCTCCTTGATCATGTGATATTCATTTTCCTCTTCAGACTCAACAATCCATTGGGATAAGGCATTGAGGGTGGCCACCCCGATAGCGCTCTTCAGAACATTGGGGTCTAAAGCATAATGAAGGATTTCTGAAACAGGACTTCCTTCTAAATTCCCAGCCTGTGGCATCCGGGCTGCTGTGGTGGGGCAACAAACTGCTTCTGGAATCTCTCCAATGGGAGTGAAGGCAACACCAGCATGGCCCGTTGATAACTTTACCCCTGTGAAGAAGATGCCGATAACCAAGTCATCAATCCATACATCCTGAAGTGGAGTAGGGGACTTTTCAGTTATGATGTCAATCGTTTCAGCAATAACAGATTTCATAGCTCAACGTTGTAACTCAGGGCTTTAGCCCTGATTGATCAACCCTGAAGGGTTGAGTTACAAGCCAAAAGCTAATAGCCATCAGCTATTGGCTCTTCTTCGTTGCGAGGCTTAGGACATCAATGATGTAGATAATCACTCCGGTAAATAGCCCAAGTCCACCAAATAAAACGATCATGAACCAGGGTCTCATAAAGCCCTGAACAGTAAGAAAATCCATCCCCAGCCCTCGCCACATGTAGGACTGGATAACGCCTGCTACTCCAAAAGCTAAACCCATTACCGCCACACTGATGGTCGTAATCCAGAAGACCCAAAATCCTCTCTTTTGATTGAATTGTTCTAAGCCTTTCAATTTGGGCAAAGCATAATAGATCGTCGTCAGGATGACCATGGCATAGGCACCAAAGAATGCCATATGACCATGAGAGGCGGTCACTTGAGTTCCGTGGGTCCAACGATTAACAAAAGGTAGCGTATGGGCAAATCCCCATACCCCAGCACCGATAAAATGAAAGATGGCGCAGCCCACTGCCCAATAGAGGGCCAATCGATTGGTTACCTCGAGTTTCCGGTGTCTTACATGATTGAGCGTATCAAAGACCATAAATAAGATCGGAAGGGGTTCGAGGGCGCTGAAGATTCCGCCCCACCAGAGCCAATAATTTGGCGTTCCAATCCAGTAGTAATGGTGGCCCGTTCCAATGATCCCGGTAATAAGAACCAATGCAACCTCAACATAGAGCCATTTCTCAATGACCTGGCGATCCACACCCGTGATTTTCAACAAGACGAAGGCCATGAGAGAAGCAGCGATCAGTTCCCAGGCTCCTTCCACCCATAGATGGATGACCCACCACCAGTAATAGTAGTCGAGAGTGAGGTTTTTAAAAAAGGGAATCCCAAAAAGCCACATAATGGCCAGCATGACGATGCCTCCCAAGAGCATCCCTTGGATAGCTGTCCATTTCTTCGTCCGGATCATCGTGAGAAAAACATTGAAGATAAAGATCAGGGCCACGATCACAATGGCCCATTTCAATTCTACGGGTAATTCTAAGAGGGGTCTTCCGGCTGTCCATCCGAAAAGGAACCCGACGACTCCTACCAAACCACCCAGGAGGAGTAAATAAAATTGGAGATTGGCCAACTTTTTACTAAATAATTCTGTCCCGGATTCTTCTGGGACGATGTAGTAGGTCCCACCCATGAATCCGAAGATCATCCAGACGACGAGGAGATTGGTATGGATGGCACGGGCGGTGTTAAAAGGGAGGAATCCGATAAGGGGATCGGGCCATATATATTTAGAAACAAGGAGAAGGCCGACAAGCACCTGAAGGCCAAAAAAGATTGCAGAAATAACAAAATATTTTAATGCCACTTTTTGCGATTCGAAAGCCATCTTTTCTCCCTCCTTTTTCCTATTTGAGTTTTGTCAAATAATCAACCAGGGCATGAATTTCCCCTTCTGAAATTTGTGGAAAGGAAGGCATCTGGCCATCCAGTTTATTTGATTTTGGGTCTCTGATTTGTTTTGCCAGCCAGAGAAAATCTCGCTTGCTTCCCTCATGGGTAAGGTCTGGTCCAACGGTACCCCCTTTTCCGCCGATGGCATGGCAGAGATCGCATCGATATTGATCATAGACATTTTTCCCTGAAAGGGCTTGAGGTTTGTCCTTCAGGACAACTTCTGTGGTTTTTACCCCAGGGACAGGATTGGGAGGCCACTGGTTGGTGTCGATGGCATCCACCCATTTGGAAAAGGCGATGAGTTTATTTATCTCATCCTCGGAGAGGTTTAAATTGGGCATTTTTCTTCTTTGGGGATCGGGGCTTTCTGGCTTTTTTAAGAACTCTTTCAACCATGCTTCGCCTCGCGTAGAATAAGTTTTTGTCACATCCGGTGAGTAGTAGCCTCCGATGCCGAGGATGGTGTGGCAATCATTACAATTATATTTATGCCAGACCCTTTTCCCCAGTACGACTTCATCTGTCAGTTGATCTGTATGGGTGCGTTTTGGAATGGTGGTGTGGGTGTCAATAGTGAGCCAGACAAAAAGAGCGGTACAGATAACCGTTCCCCATATAAAAAAATTCCTCGCGGCCTTTTTCCCCATCAGGAACCTCCTTTCCGATCACCCGGTCCATTTTTTTCAATATTATACTTAATTTATATTAACTTAAGAAGGGTTAAATCATTGACTTAAGTCAAAACCCTTATCATTCTTTCCGTTATTTTGAAGAGGGAATTCAAGGGAAATTATAGCATGAGAATTAAGAAAGTGAATAGATTTATTGAATTCCTTCCAGAGGATGATTAAATATAGGTTAAAGAGTCAGAAAATTCTGAAATCTTCGAAAGGGAGGAAGTTAAGATGGTATCTAATAAAAGGCTAATTGTTTTGTTATCTTTTCTAATGGTTGCGATCTTTGGCTGTGCATCCACCCAGCCAAAAATTCCCGTAGATATGGCATCAGCCAAGCCTGGAGAGCAGGTGAGTTTTAAAGGGAAACTCCTTAAGCTTCTCGGATCACCTATTTCTGTGGGAATGCACTTGCCATCGGTCGAGTTGGTGGATGCGATGAGTATGAGTAATGTGGATTTGTCCAAGGAGAGAGGTTCTGTCCTTCTTCTCAGTATTGTCCCTTCTCTTGACACTCCGGTTTGTGAAGAACAGACCCATTACCTGGGAGAAAAGGGTAGTGTGCTTCCAAAGGACGTTAGACGTATTGTCATCAGTCGGGATACACCCTTTGCACAAAAACGATTTGCCAAAGAAGCAAAGCTTATAAATCTTCAGTACTTATCAGATTACAAGCAGGGGGATTTTGCCCGCTCCACAGGGCTTTTGACAGAGGAGCTCATGCTCTTTGCGAGGTCAGTCATCGTCGTGGATAGAAAAGGAATCGTCAGATATATTCAGGTGGTTCCTGAAATGACTCACTTACCCGATATGGACAAGGCGTTTGAGAAGGCAATTGAACTCGCCAAAGAAGGGTAGGGTTGAGAGAAGAAGGGTTTCTTGATAGTAAAGGGAGTTAGTGATTAATAACGAAATATGTTTTGAAGGATTGGAATTTCTTTTCACCAATCCCTCTTACATTTTTTAATTCTTCAACTGACCGAAACCCCTTCCTTCTTTCTCGATAAGTTATAATTTCCTGAGCCAAAGATTCACCGATCCCAGGAATCAAACAAAGGTCCTCCATAGATACTCGATTGAGGTCGAGTGGAATGGAAAAGACGAGTAATTTATTGGCAGCCATTCTTTCCATTTTTACCTTGATCTTTTGAGGAGACTCTTTGTTGATACTGAGAAGAGTTCCTGTCTCCAAGGCTTCTGTGGATGAAGGTGAATTGAACTGGGCAGTTTCCTTCAAGCCTCCTGCCTTTTCGATCACTTCTTTTAAAGTAGGTGGATTTTGGAAAAGATAGACTCCAGGATTACGAACCTCTCCTGCAACCTCAACGACAGTTTCTCTAACAACTCCTTCGGAAGGAGAGGGGAGAGGATGGTAATAAAATTTAAAGTAAAGGATACCAAGCAGGAGAAGGGCTAAAACGAAGAGAACCCATTGCTGGTGGAGGGAAAAGTATTTCATGAATGCCAAATTTCAAAATTCAAATGTCAAATGAATGCCAAATTCCAAATTTAAAGAATCTTTGACATTAGGGTTTTGGATTTTATTTGAACTTTGAGTTTTGACATTTGACATTTTTTATTTCAACTTTTCTTCTTCTTTTAAGAGCTTGTAGTCAATGGAGTCCACGAGGGCTTGCCAACTTGCCTGGATGATGTTTTCGGAGACCCCGACCGTTCCCCACTTCGATTTCCCATCCCCTGATTCGATCAGAACCCTCGTTTGCGCCCCGGTTCCATCCTTCGTAGAGAGGATCCTTACTTTGTAATCCAGTAGTTTCACCTCTTTTAATTCAGGATAGAATTTATCCAAGGCCTTTCGTATGGCATTGTCCAGGGCATTGACTGGACCATTTCCCACAGCGGCGGTGTGTTCCACCCGATCACCCACACGAACCATAATAGTTGCTTCTGAGAGGGGGACTTCTTCCTCCGTCTTCTTCTCCACAATCACACGGAATCCCATCAGTTCAAAAAATTTCTTATGTTGGCCGAGGGCCTTTTTGATGAGAATCTCAAAAGAGCCTTCTGCTCCCTCAAATTGAAAACCTTCGTTTTCCAACTGCTTCAGGTCGTCGAGGATCTTCCTGACCTTTGGATCTTTGCTTTCGAAATCGATTTTAAATTCAGCAGCCTTATATAAGATGTTTGATTCACCGGAGAGGTCAGAGATAAGAACCCTCTGATGATTTCCAACTCGTTCTGGGGAAACATGTTCGTAGGTAGCATCACTCTTTCGGATGGCGCTGACATGTACCCCGCCCTTGTGGGCAAAAGCGCTATCCCCTACATAGGGAAGGTATTTATTATGGGGGAGGTTAGCCAACTCTGAAACGAAACGAGAGACCTCGGTGATCTTTTTCAACTGGTCATCTGTGATACAATCCATTCCCATTTTTAACTTAAGGTTTGGGATGATGGAACAGAGATTGGCATTTCCGCATCGTTCCCCATAGCCGTTAATCGTGCCATGGACCATCCCGACGTCTTCCTTGACTGCCAGGATGGTGTTAGCCACTGCCATCTCGGTATCGTTATGGGCATGAATGCCAAGGGGAACAGCGATTTTCTTTTTCACCTCTTTAATGATGGATTGGACTTCATCAGGGAAAGTCCCCCCATTGGTATCGCATAAGACGATCCAATCCGCTTTGGCTTCCTGAGCTACCTTCAGCGTGGAGAGGGCATACTGGGGATTGCTTTTGTATCCGTCGAAGAAGTGTTCTGCATCGAAAATAACTTCACCCACACGATCCTTGAGGAATAGAATCGAGCTATGGATGATCTCAAGATTTTGATCGAGGGTAATATTTAATGCCTCGATGGGATGAATATCCCAGGACTTCCCGAAAATGGTCACCACTTTCGTGCCAGCCTCGATCAGAGCCTGGATGTTAGGGTCCTTTTGGGGTGGAGTCCCTGCCCGGCAGGTGCTTCCGAAGGCAGTGATCTTTGTCTGAGATAGGGGAGTGGATTTGATCTCCTGAAAAAACTGGAGGTCCTTTGGATTGGAGCCAGGCCATCCCCCTTCGATATAGTGGATGCCTAATTCATCCAGCTTTTGTGCAATCCGGACTTTGTCCTCAACAGAAAAAGCAATGTCTTCCGCCTGGGAACCGTCGCGGAGTGTGGTGTCGTAGATCTTAATGGAGTGTTTATTACCCAAATTGTTACCCCTTCCATTACAAAAAGATCAATTGTCAATATTCAATTAACAATTATCAATTATCATTGGTCATTGACCATTGATCATTGTTCATTTTTCTTCTGCGACCGTCGGCTTATCCAACTCGAAGGCATCATGGAGGGCCCGGACCGCCAATTCAGTATATTTGGAGTCAATAATGCAAGAGATTTTGATCTCTGAAGTGGAGATCATTTGAATATTGATCCCTTCTTTCGCTAAGGCAGAAAACATCTGGGTGGCCACATTGGAGTGGCTCCTCATCCCCACCCCCACGATAGATACCTTGGCAATATCTTCATTGGATTTGACTTCTTTCCCGCCGAACTCCTTAACGGTTTCTTTGATGATCTGAAGGGTTTTAGTGAAATCGGATTTGGGGACGGTGAACGCCACATCGGCGCAACCTTTCTCGATACTGGAGGTCTGGATGATCATGTCCACAACGATATTGGCATCGGCAATTGGCTTAAATAGTTTGGCGGCCACTCCCGGGGTGTCGGGAAGACGCATGACCTCAATCTTTGCCTCATTTTTATTGTAAGTGACACCGGAAACCACAACCTTTTCCATCTCTTCATCCTCCTTGCAAACGATTGTCCCCGGATTATCATTAAAAGATGATCTCACATGAATGGGGACATCATATTTTTTGGCAAACTCTACAGAACGGATCTGTAACACCTTCGACCCGAGGCTGGCCATTTCGAGCATCTCGTCATAGGAGATCTTGGATAACTTTCTCGCCTTGGAGCAGATATTGGGATCGGTCGTATAGACTCCGTCCACATCTGTATAGATTTCACAGGCATCCGCTTTCAGAGCCGCTGCAATGGCAACGGCTGTGGTGTCAGATCCTCCTCGACCGAGGGTCGTGATATTGTCTAATTCATCCACGCCCTGAAACCCTGCCACCACCACGACCCATCCATTTTTTAAGTCGTTCAGCACCTTCTCCGATTCAATGCCTGTAATACGGGCTTTACCAAAGGCGCTGTCCGTGGCGATTTTGATCTGAAATCCTAAATAGGATTTTGCATCCACTCCCATATCCTTGAGAGCGATGGCAAGCAAGGCAATGGAGACCTGTTCTCCTGTCGAGATAAGCACATCCATCTCCCTCTCATCAGGGTTGAGAGTGACCTGTTGGGCCAAGCGGATGAGTTTATCCGTTTCTCCAGCCATCGCGGAAACAACAACCACCACCTCATGGCCTTGTTTTTTGGTGTTGAGGACCCTTCTGGCTACATTTCTGATCCGTTCCACATCCCCGACAGAGGTGCCACCATATTTTTGAACCACTAACGCCATCCAAACACCTCCCTTTTCAAATTCGGATTGCGGATTGCAGATTGCGGAATAAAAAAATGAGGTCAAGAAATTCCGCGTTCCGCATTCCGAATTCCGAATCCAGAAAGCTCTTTGAGCAAGTCTTCAAAGCGTTTACCTTTTCCATTAATTTCTATGGATCTTATATTCTTTCCCACATAAGCGATATGGATGAAGAGCATCTCCTTCGGTAGGAGAGAGGGAATTTTATCTGCCCATTCAATGGCGGTGATCCCTCCGCCCTGAAAATAGTCCTCCAGACCTAATTCTTCAGCTTCCTTTTCCCTTTCCAGCCGAAACAGATCGATATGATAAAATGGTATTTTCCCTGGATATTCATTAATCAATGTAAAAGAGGGGCTCGAAATATAAGTCGGGTTCCCAATCCCCACTCCTGCAGCGAGTCCCTTGATGAATTGGGTTTTCCCTGCCCCTAGTTCACCCACCAAAGCTACGACATCCCCTGGCAGAAGACGACTGCCAATGCTTTTTCCAGTTCGTATCGTTTCTGTTGCGCTGTGGGTCTGAATGACCATTTGTCCAATTTTCAGATTTCAGATTCTCAGTTTATTTAGTTTCTTTGGTTTTTCTGGTCTATTGGGTTAACTAAAAAAACTAAATAAACTAAAGAAACCGGGTAAACCAATGCACTCTGCAATTTCTTAGGCCTTAAACTTAAAGTCATCGGGATTGAGACTTTCCAGCCATTCCTTTAGCTGATCTCCCTCTTTCTCCATATCGATGGTTCGCGCTTTTTCGATCACCTGTTCGGATACAAAGATGGGGGCATCCACAGCCAGGGCAATGGCCATGGCATCGCTGGGACGGGAGTCGATGGTGATCTCTTCTCCTCCCCGATTGAGGTGGATCAATGCATAGTAAGTATTTTCCTTCAGGTCATTGACCACGATTTTCACAATCTGAGATTGAAGGGTCTTCAAAATATTGTTGACCAAATCATGGGTTGATGGCCGATGGGAGCCTATCTTCTTCAGCTTCATCGCGATAGCATTGGCCTCGAAGGGACCGATCCAAATAGGGAGTCCTGTTTTATTCGACAAATCCATCAGGAGAACGACAAATCCATTTGAGGTGGAATCAAAGGTCAAAAACTTTACTTTCATCTCGACATACATCCTGTCTCTCCTTTCGGTTCTTTAGCGGGATAAGCGAAATCTTAAAGAAGCACATACGCCATCGTGGTCTTTTAACACCTCATTCTCCTCAACCCACTTCACTTCTCCATCTTGACAGAGAACCGACCTCATCATCTCTTCTGCCAGGTCAACGATCTTTAGTTCCCCTTTGCAGAGTGGACAGGAGATAGATGAACCACCGGGTGGATGAATCAGAACGAGAGAACCACATCGACGACACTTTCCCCCTGGAAGGGTGAATGAGGTCAGGAGGTAAAGTGTGTGAACCTGCCCTGCGTTCAGCGCCTCGAGGGTTGGATGCAAACCCAGTGTGGCCAAACCGCCATGAGGGGTTCTTTCCTTCAAGGCTTGAATCTGATGATTTACCTCTTCCTTTTCTTTATGGAGGTGCCGTTCGAATACCCGCCTCAACATTTTCGAGCGTTCTTCTGAAAAATCCATCGGAAAGGAATCTGATATTTGCTGTTTCACTCGTTCAGGAAGAAAAACCTTAAAGTTGGCAAGGATGCGATCCTGACCGATGAGAACGACCCGCTTCCATATTCCAGAATCAAAAAGTTCAGTGAGTTGCTCTGCCACCTCCCGATGATGTTTATCCATATGGTCTTTGATATGGCGTTGGTACCTCATCTGAGCCCATCCCCCCTGGTCATGGCGTCCTGGGACATAACTCTCGATGGAGGATTCGGCCGTCAGGCCTTCCAAAGACACTTCAAATAATCTGGCCGAGTCAGTATCTACCATGACGACAAGGGTGTTCTGATACTGGGAAGAGAGTCGAACAAGAGGGCGTAAGATGGGAAGATCAGAAATAAAGCATTCATTTTCGAAGGAGATGATCGAAGGGTAGGTGAGAAAGGTTCCAGTCCCACTACAGGAGAAGATGGCGATTCCATTCATCTCTTCATTATCGACACGGCGAACCAACCTTTCTACATACCTCTCAATTTGTTGTTGGTCTTTGAGCAAGGCATTCCGCCAATCCTCTCGATCTTTGAATTGATCCAAGGCTCTCTTTAATTGATTCTTGGTAAAGAGACGAATGCGTTCCCGTTGTTGTTCATCGTCCCATTTGGTATTGAGATAGAGGGACAAGAAAGGATAGGGAGTCTCTTCCAGACGGGCCAATTTTCTAATCTCGTTCCTCATATCCATAGGCAACCCCGTTCCAATGCAAAATGGGCAGGCGATTTCGACTCATTTTGACTTTTGGAATGGGCAATCGACGATTTAGAAAATCCTAACAAACTTTTAAGCTGGAATCAAATCCTTCCCTTGAGAAGAGCGGGGATTTTTTCAATGACGTCTGTTGCGATTAAGGATTTCTCTCCCATCTCTTGGGCCCCTTCATCACCAGCCATTCCATGGAGATAGACGGCTATTTGAAGAGAGGGGAGAATGTCAAATCCCTGGCAGACCAATCCGCCGATCATTCCAGTAAGCACATCCCCTGTTCCTCCTGAGGCCATTCCTGGATTGCCTGTTGGGTTGATAAAGACCTCTCCTTTTGGGGTAGTGATCAGGGTGGGATGCCCTTTGAGGATGAGATGAACATGTTGGGACTGAGAGAAATTTCTGCTGAGTCCAATCCGATTTTCCAGGACTTCTTTGACCGTGGATCGAATCAGTTTTGCCATCTCTCCTGGATGGGGGGTGAGGATGAGCGAGCGATTCGTAATGGGAAGGGTTTTAGGTTGTGTCGCCAAAGCGGTCAGTCCATCGGCATCCAAGATAATCGGGAGATCCAATGTCCTGACCAGTTTGAGGACGAGCGATTGGGTTTCTTTAAACGTTCCAAGGCCGGGACCAATGATCACAGCCTTTTTATTTTCGCAGAGACGGACGATGGCACTAAAGGCCCGTAGACTAAGAGTCTGTTTGGGGGTTTCTGGAAGAGGTTCTGTCATCACCTCTGTCAATTTCATCTCCATGATGGCATTAAGGCTCTTCGGGATGGCAAGGGTGACCAGGCCTGCCCCCATTCTGAGAGCAGCTTGGCAAGCCATCGCGGCGGCCCCTGTCTTGCCAACCGATCCCGCAATGACTAACAAGTGTCCATAATCTCCTTTGTGGGTATCTGGATTCCGGGGGATGGACAACCATCTTTGGATTTCTTCTTTTTCTAAAAGGTGAATAGGAATATTTTCCTCCTCCACCAATCTTTTTGGGATACCAATATCGATAACCTTTACCTCTCCCACATAATCGAGTCCTGGTGGAATGAGATGCCCTATTTTTGGCAGGCCAAAGGTGATGGTGAGGGAGGCCCGAATCGCTGTGCCGAGAGGTTTGCCTGTGTCGGCATCTAACCCGGAGGGGATATCAATGGCGACGATGGGCGTTTGCAGCGTATTAAGATGATCGATCACTTCTCGGTAATAACCTCTGACCTCCGCATCGAGTCCTGTGCCAAAAATTCCGTCAACCAAGATGTCAAACTTTTCCAGGTCCCTTTTCACTTTTATGTAATCTTTGGAAGAGGGAACAGAGATGACTTCCCCTTTCATGCGGTGGAAGATGTTAAAATTAGTTTCCGCCTCTCCTCGGAGACCCTTCGGGTCGGTGAGGAGGTAGACCCTCACGGAAATCCCTTGATTCAGAAGATATCGAGCGATCACAAACCCATCTCCCCCATTGTTTCCTTTTCCAGCAATGATCGCTATCTTCTTCTTGTGGAGATCAGGGAAGGTATTGGAGATCACTTCTGCCGCTCCCCTTCCTGCATTTTCCATGAGGACAATTCCGGGAATTCGATAAGTCTCAATAGCCTTCCGATCCAATTCCTGCATCTCTTCAGCGGTCGCTACTTTCATCATTTCCTTCCTCTAATAGCACATGGGCCACGGCGTAGGGTCGGTCGTGGGAAAGGGTGAGAAGAGCACTTTGAATTCGGAGGGTTTCGCAAACCTCCTTTGCCTTTCGATGGAAGGAGAACATAGGTTTTCCCAGGGGATCGTTCTCCACTTCGATATCCGTCCATTGGATGCCGTTTCGAAGCCCCCATCCGATGGCTTTGAGGAAAGCCTCTTTTGCCGCGAACCGGATGGCAAAACATTCGGGGGGCCGGGTCCGCTGCCGACACCAAACGATCTCTTTCTCTGTAAAGACTCGACCAAGAAAGAGGTCTCCCCAGCGAGCCATCAGACGCTCGATCCGACTAATGTTCACAATATCAATACCCGTTCCAACGATCATCACTCAAATCCACCCCTCCCCTGGTGGGAGGGATTAAGGGGAGGGGGACTAAACCTAATTGTCCACCCCTCTCCGAGCCAGAGGCTCTCCCTCCGGGGCATGAGCCCCTCTGGGGCGGAGCCTGAGCCGGCGGCCACCCTCGCCCTGGTCCCCCATCGAGGGGGAGGGCGAGGGTGGGGTGTTATTTGATCAGTGCGATCATCTCTCGGACGGCTCGATCCAACCCCACCAAAACTGCCCGGGCAATAATGCTATGACCGATATTGAGTTCTTCGATTTCCTTAATTTCTGTAATCCGTCGGACATTGAAATAATTCAGACCATGTCCTGCTGCGATCTGGAGATTGCGGTGAGTGGCCTCGGCGACTGCATCGAAAATCTTTTTTAACTCTTCATCTTCCTGAGAAGGAGTCTTGGCATCGCAGTAGTGACCGGTATGAATTTCAATGGCATCGGCGCCCACATCTTCTGATGCCTTGATTTGTTCTTTTTTAGGATCGACAAAGAGACTGACCGGGATTGCTCCTTTGTGGAGTCGTTGGATGGCTTTTTTAAGAGACGGAAAGAATTTGATCACATCGAGACCACCTTCTGTCGTCAGTTCCTCCCTTTTTTCCGGAACGAGGGTGACCAGGTTTGGTTTGGTAGCCAGGGCAATGCGGATCATCTCCTCGGTAGCCGCCATCTCAAGATTCAATCGAGTCTGAATGATCTCCCTAAGTATCCGGAGGTCTCGATCCCGAATGTGACGCCGATCCTCCCTCAGATGACATACAATTCCATCTGCCCCAGCCAATTCCACGATTCCTACCGCTGTGACAGGATCTGGATACATGACTCCTCGGGCTTGTCTGACCGTGGCGACATGATCGATGTTGACACCCAATCTCGGCATGATCCCTCCCGAACTAGAATGTCGAATGTGGAAAGGAGAAAGTGGTTTAACCACCTTCCACTCTCTACTCTCTACGTTCCAATTTGCTTCTTTACCAATTCCACAAGGTCTTGTGCAAACCGATGGAGTTTTGTTTCATCTTCTCCCTCGACCATGATTCGAAGGAGAGGTTCTGTTCCAGAGTAGCGAATCAAAATTCTCCCGGAGTGTCCCAATGACTTCTCAATCTCTCTGATCCTTTTTTCGATTTCTGGAAACTCAGAGAGGTTTTTCTTCTCTTTGACTTCCACATTATAGAGAACCTGAGGAAGAGGTTCCATCACTTTGGCCAGTTCGTCTAAGGGACGGTCTTTTCGTTTCATAATCGCCAGGACTTGTAAAGCTGTGAGGATGCCATCACAAGTCGTATTGTAATCTAAGAAGATGGTATGGCCTGATTGTTCTCCCCCAAGATTGTAATCTCCCCGGATCATCTCCTCGACCACATAACGATCTCCTACTTGAGTCCTGATAACTCTTCCCCCTGCGTTCTGTACCGTCCGATCCAGCCCAATATTGCTCATCACGGTGGTGACCAGAGTTCCTTTTTTCAGCCTGTTTTCGGATAACATCTGGAGAGAACAGATCGCCAAGATATAATCTCCGTCCACCTGTTTTCCCTTTCGATCCACAAAGACGATGCGATCCCCGTCACCATCGAGGGCTATCCCGATATCTGCTCCCTTCTCCAAGACAAGGTGACTGACAACTTCTGGGTGAAGGGAACCACAGTTTTTATTGATATTCTCCCCATCGGGTTCAACCCCAATCGGTATCACCTCCGCTCCCAATTCCTCGAAGACCGTGGGAGCGACTCGATAGGCTGCCCCATTGGCACAATCTAAAACGATTCGAAGCCCATCCAATGTTAAGTTGTTGGGAAAGGTATTTTTGAGGAAGACCACATACCTCCCGATAGCATCATCAATACGATGAGCTTTTCCAACTTCACTCGCTGTGGGTCGAAGGGAATGGAGATGATTTGAAAGGATCAGTTCTTCGATCCGGTATTCCATTTCGTCTGGAAGTTTAAAGCCATCCTGAGAAAAGATTTTGATTCCGTTATCATAGTAAGGATTGTGAGAAGCTGAAATCACCACACCGGCATTGGCCCTCATACTGGTGGTGATGAAAGCGATGCCTGGGGTGGGTAGAGGACCCACCAACATCACATCCGCTCCCATGGAACAGATGCCAGAGGCCAAAGCTGTCTCCAACATGTATCCTGAGAGTCGGGTATCCTTTCCCACAACAATCCGATGCCTTCCTTTTACCTCCTTAAAAATGTAAGAAATGGCCCTGCCCAACTGCATGGCCATTTCTCCGGTCATAGGGTCTACATTGGCAACCCCTCTGATCCCATCCGTTCCAAATAACTTACGTGTCATCCTTAGATCATCCATTCCTAATCCCCAGCCCCATTAGGGGAGGGGGATTTTTTATTGGCTTATCACAATTCCTTAAGCAAGGTCAAGTAGCGTTCCGATAACATCGGAACGGACTTTATTCGCCCCCATTAAATGGGGGCGCTACGTTTATCCCGCCAGACGAATGGCATCGGCCACGGCAATGGCTTTTTTTGCCTGGAGTACGTCGTGAGAACGAATGATATGGGCCCCGTTGAGAACACCAATAGCAATGCTTGATAGCGTCCCTTCCAGACGGTCTCCAACCTCGGTATTCAGAATCTTTCCAATAAAAGTCTTGCGTGATGTCCCCAATAGGATTGGTTTCCCAAGTATTCGAAATTCATATAGATTTTTTATGATAAGAAGATTGTCCTCAACGGTTTTTCCGAAGCCAATTCCAGGGTCAATGATGATCTGCCGAGGGTCCAATCCGGTAGATTCTGCCCTTTTAATGGAATCCTTTAAATATTGGAGTATTTCAGAAAAAAGGGAATCGTAATGGACATCCTTCTGCATTGTTTCAGGGGTTCCTCGAATATGCATGAGGACTAAAGGGGCATCCTCTTTGGCAGCGATTTGTGCAAGGCCGGGGTCAAAATGCAATCCACTAATATCATTAATGATTTCAGCCCCTGCTTCAATGGCTCTCTGAGCCACAGTCGATTTATAGGTATCTATGGAAATTGGTACATCCACTTCCTTGGCAAGAGATTCGATGACAGGAATGACCCGGCGAAGTTCCTCTTCTAATTCAAGAGGTTTTGAACCTGGTCTTGTCGACTCCCCTCCAATATCTATGATATCTGCCCCCTCCTCAACCATCCTCAATCCATGAGCTATAGCCTTCTCTTTATCAAAGAAGAAGCCATCATCTGAAAAGGAGTCTGGAGTCACATTGAGAACTCCCATCAGAAGGGTTCGTTTTCCCAGTATCAATGTCCGTTTCCGGCAGCGTATGGAGTAATGGGTTTTGGAAATGTTCTTGAGCGTTTCTTTTATGGACTGCCCAAGAGGTTGAAGGTCCGGGTATTGTTCTAATTTTAGGATCAGCTTTTCAAAATTTTTTTGAGTCCCCATGAGAAGAGCATCTGTCTGGTTGGCACTGCAATCAAACCCCCTTCCGTCGACAGCGACATCTCCTCCCAGTGAGAGCAATTCTTGTTTGAGAAGGTTAGCTGTTCGAGGTTCGATCCCTTCCACCTTGAGATTGAAATGGAGGGTCTTTCCTTCCATCAACTTGACCCCAGTAGGATCCACTCCCACCTTCTTCATTTGTTGGATGGCTTCATTGGCATTCGTGATGTGAAGGCATCGAATCAGGTTCATCTTTTTTGTGGAGGAGGTATGGGTTGAAAGGGATTAAACC
>Ga0315281_10006688_pt1 | contig 16360 bp, 15 predicted proteins | sample YL17G07_0_MG_FD_204540 | JGI IMG/M metagenome (GOLD analysis project Ga0315281, IMG submission 204540) | Sediment microbial communities from Yellowstone Lake, YNP, Wyoming, USA - YL17G07_0 | ecosystem: Environmental > Aquatic > Freshwater > Lake > Sediment | place: USA: Wyoming | collected... | reverse complement strand
AATAGGGAGAAGACCCTTCATTACAATAACACCGTATATCCAAAAACTTCTGCTCTAGAAAAAATCCAGGCTAAAATTTCCCGTATTTACAGGTTTGGCTTCGAAGCCTCGATTTACTAGTCTTATAACACACGCAAAAAGAATTTTGTTTCACAATAAAATGAAATCCTACAATTTGTTTTCGTGTGGCTATGACTAAAATCTGCTTTCTCGAAATAGCCGGAAGTCTTAGCCAGAATATTCCCCATGGTTACAAATAAAAAGCAGTAATAGCAATGATAAGGTAAAACGATATTAATAAAACCCCTTCCCACCAATTACTCTTATTATCGTGAACGACAAGCCACGTGCCTCCTATAGACATACCCAAGGTGATCAACTCAATTTTGTTAAAAATCAGATTGAAATTTTGACCAAAAAGACCGGCAACCAGGACGCATATAGGTGATACAAAGAGCGCTATCTGTGTGCTGCTCTCGTATGCAATGGATATACTAAGGTTAATTTTGTTTTTAATTGCGCTTACGGTCGCAACGGAATGTTCCGCCACGTTACCGATAAGAGGTAAAATAATTAAACCCACGAAGTCACGTGGAATGTGTGTGGATGCAATGAAGGGTTCGATCTGGTTTACCAGGATATTTGAAATGTAAACGATGCCTCCTGTTGATAAAAACAGCACGGCAAAGCTCAGTATGACGCCCCAGTTGGGCGCCGTTGCCTCAACGGCGTCATGCAGCACGTGGGAAGATTTCTTCCGTTTTTGATTCATGACGGTATAAAATATTCCTAAAAAATAGACAACAAGCAAAACAATGGAAAGGTTGATGCTGTATTTGTTGATAATCGGCATGGTGTCTTCACTCGCAAACACCGTGGGAATGCCGAAGCACATGGAGGCCATTGCAAGGTAGATTATCGTGTGTTCGATAATGTCCGGGTCAAATTCTAGTTCACCATGTTTTATCCCGCCAACCAGTATGCTAAGCCCCAGCACGAACAGTATTTTGCCGACTATAGCGCCAATTAACGCGTATTTTACAATATCCAACAGGCCGCATTTGATAGCAAAGATAGCGATGACCAGCTCTGCCGTGTTACCAAAGGTTACGTTGATAATGCCGGTCAGGTGTTCATTCGTTTTTCCCGATAATGATTCGGTCGCCTTGCTTAAGAAAAAAGCCAATGGCACCAGCACCATGGCGGATAAAACAAAGATTATGACCGTGGGAGAATGGTAATAATTTGCAACGGCTGTTACCGGAAAAAGCAGTAGTAAATAATGCCAGAAGCTTAGTTTTGGAAACAATGCAAATATCCTTACTCTTTGATTTTAAACTTGCATGAGAAAGCCACAGGTAAACAGTAAAGTAATAGCAAGCGCTACCACATCAAATTATCCTCTTCTCTTCTTTGGTAAAAAAAAAGGGGGGGGGAAGAGGTTAGGTGGACTTATTATAAACAAAAAAACAAGAAATTAAAAGGCAAAATGACAAGCCAAGTATGGCCGGGCATTGCTAGCTGAAACATAAAATCCAGGGTTAGTTCTGCCCTTTTTGCGCAATTCAAGCCTCGTGCAAGTCCATTGGTGGGCAATGCCCACCCTACTTCACATTATTCACGACTTCTTCTAATTTCTGAGGATCGAGTATCTGAACGTTGGTTTTATAAACAAGGCGCTCTTGACGGTCAAAAATCAGAATATTACAAGACTTCAATTCACAGCTATAAGCAGCAGCAAAGATGCCTTTCCAATCCATTAACGACCAACGGTCTTTTTCTTTCGGGAACTTTCCATTGATAAAGCTGTGTAAAAACCACGGAGCGCCTCTCAGGTCAGCCACTCTGATGCACTGGACCGGTACTTCTGTCTGCCTCTTCAACAGCGCTTCACCGATTGCCTGCTGCCAACTATCGCTGAACTTGTTGCCTTCTCTATCGGCCACAATGACAACTAAAATCTTATCCGGAAAACTTCTCTCCGTGTATTCCTTGTCGAACTGATCTTTCAAGGTAAAAGAGACTAATGGAACATTATCGCGGGCAAATGTTGTCCCGTGGATGAGACACCCCAAAATTATTGCGGTAAACGGGTACATATATTTCATTCGTGCTTTCCTTCCTTCTTTTAGCCCCGGAAGGGCGGTTTGTTTGTAGCATTATGTGCAAATTTAGGTGTTTAGCTCCGTAGGAGCGACCTGTTTTTTTGTTAAATAAACACACAACCGATTGCGGGTTCAAGTTTGCAACTTGAACCACATATTTTATCCTTTTGAGTGTATTATTAATGGCATAACGTTTTTATACTATCAAACTCAGGGTTCAGGTTGCAAGCCTGAACCCGCCAGTGCTGGAGCTTGGGAACGAGGTGGAATGCTGCCTGGATTTTAATTCTTATCCCGTTTTCCTTTTTGCAGCTTTCGACTCGTCCACGTTAAGGAAGGATAAACCAATGCGGCCACCAGGGAACACCTCTAATATACATAATACGCTCAATAATTACCGGCAACAATGCCGCAAACCATAAACGTTTAACCTCTGTTTTCAATGCCCTAAGATTGACCTGTACAAAATCTGTCGTATGATAATGGGTGAAACTCGGAATTAAGCGGGGCGTATTTTTGCGGTAATTCGAATAAGTATCCCCAAAGATTCCCAGAAGCACCTGCTCCTCCGTCGCAATTACCCAACGTGAATAAATGGTAATTATCAGCATCGTCGCCACTACCAAAGAAATGCTCTCAAGGAAAAACGAAATGGATAATGCAAAACAAAATGTCCCAAAATACAGGGGATTACGGGTGACAGAATAAGGGCCTTGCGTCTGCAATTCTTTGTCTTTTCGTCCGCCGACATACAAGGTTGACCATATTCGAGAAAGAGTGCTATAGTTAGTTGAAATTAGAGTAAGTGGCACCTAAAATGGTGAAAAGTGAGATAGCAAATAAATGAACACCAAGAAAGGAGCCAAGTATGAGAAGAGTAGTAAAAAGAGAGGGAAAAAGCAAGTGCAAAACAGCAAAGACGGTGGAGATAAAAAGGCAGAGGGAATACGAGCGGATGGAGTTGGACAGCAAGGCGGCATTAATACAGGAGCTGATACCTTTGGGGTTGATGCATGTAGAAGAGCTGTTGCAAGCAGAAGTATTGCAGTTAGCAGGAGAGAGATACCGGAGGAATGGTAAGGCGGGATATAAACGATGGGGAAGTCAGAGAGGATCAGTATATATCAAAGATCAGAAGATTCCGATAAAGGTGCAACGTGTTAGAGACGTGAGAAATAATAAAGAAAAGTGCTTGAGTACGTATGAACGGCTTCAGAAGCCGCGAGAAGCAGATGAAGGGTTGTTCCGGCGGATATTACATGGGATAAGCATGAGGAATTACCGTGAATGTTCAGAGGCGATACCGGAGGCATTCTCGTTGAGTGCTTCTTCTGTGTCCAGGAAATACATACAGGCCAGCAGCCGAAAGCTAAAAGAGCTCATGGAGCGAAGACTGGAGAAGTATGACATTGTTTCTCTGGTAATAGATGGTAAGCGATTTGGGAAAGATGGTATGGTGATCGCTTTGGGGGTAACACGAGAAGGGACGAAGGTTGTTTTGGGTATTGTGCAGGCGGCGACAGAGAATTATCCTGTGTGCCGGGATTTTCTTGTAGAACTGACGGAAAGAGGGTTGAAGTACGACAAAGGGCTGTTGTGTCTGATAGATGGGGCAAAGGGGATAAGGAAAGCGATAGGTGAGGTCTTTGGGAAGTATGCAATCGTGCAGAGATGCCAGTGGCACAAGAGAGAAAATGTACTGAGTTATTTACCAAAGTATGCACAGGAGAAGATGCGAAAGAGGCTTCAGAAGGCCTATAACCAGGAGACCTACGAGAAGGCCAGGAAGGCACTACAATCAATTAAAAAAGAGTTAATAACGGTCAATGAATCAGCGGCAAAGAGCTTGGAAGAAGGATTAGAAGAGACGCTTACGCTTCACCGGTTAGGATTGCATAAAGAATTAAAAAGGAGTTTCACGACAACAAATATGATAGAGTCAGTAATGTCGATGATAGGTCAAAAGACAGATAAGGTGGATTACTGGATGAACAGCAGTCAAAAACAGAGATGGGTGGCAACGGCTTTACTCTATAGTGAAAATCGTTTGAATAAGGTGTGTGGTTATAAGTATCTTTCCCGGTTACAAGTGGCCATGCAAAAAGAAATAGGGTTGTTAGAAGTGGTAAAGAAAGCAACGGCAACGGTCGCTGCATGATATATTTTAGGAGCCGCTTACTATATTTCAACTAAATTTGGGATTGACTCCGCTATTTAAAAAAGTCAAAATTATTTTAACAGGATATTGTTCAACCATAATATGCTTTATGTTTGTGATAAAACTTAATTACCCTTTTTCGGGATTTGTAATATGGACTATAAAGCAACGATATGCCCTGTTTTGGGCGACACAATCGTAGTCTACTGCGCAACGGGCATTACGGTTTTATATCATGTGTGAAATCTGTTGAAATGCCAGGATAGTTCTCTGCCAGAGGAGCGTTGTCTTTTATTATTCTCGTTTGCTTCTGAATATCCGTTCTCAGATATTTTGGGAGATTGAACATGGTGTGGTGGGTGATGCTGTCGTAAAAACGAGTGGTTCCGGTAATTCTGGTTGCAATTCTACTATCAATTTCTTCTCCCGTAATGTCCAGATTCCCCGGATTGTGCGTTGCCAAAACAAAGCCCCACGGCAGGGCGTAAGACGGAATGTAGGCGACGTACGGGAATACGTGGGAAAATGCAGCGCCCAGGGTGGTGCAGATGCTGGTAAATCCTTCGTTCTCCGTGTGGGATGCAGCGCCTGACTGTACGACGATGATCCCGTTCGTTTTCAACTTTTCTGCAAGGATTTGATAAAACTCAAGGGTAAAAAGCTTATTTGAAAGACCGTTTTCCAATGGGTCATTTACGTCTATAATAATGGCGTCAAATCGTTCCGACGTTCGCTCTGCGTATTTTCTGCCATCCTCAATGATGAGTTGAATGCGTGTATCATCGAATGCCCCGGTGTGAAACGTGGGGAGAAACTTCCTTGCGCAGGCAATCATTTCACCGTCAATATCAACCATCACTGCCTTTTCTACCGTACGATACCGGAATATTTCGCGAAGGGTGGCGCCTTCTCCTCCTCCTAAAACAAGCACCGTTTCAACACCAGGATGTAAAACAAGGGCAGGATGTACTAGCGCCTCATGATAGATAAATTCGTCCGCCTCTGCCGATTGAAATTCATTGTCAAGGATAAGGCATCGTCCATAATTATACGTGTCTACAATGGTGATTTCCTGTACGGATGATTGTACACGGCAAATAACGTTTTTAACAGCATGTTTGTGTGTTTCATACTGGTTGAAACAATCCTCAATCCAATTAACTGGTGTTGTTTTCATGATGCTCCTTTATCTCCTGTTATCATAAGAACGCCGGAGTTCTTGATTCTCTGTCCTCTATGATAGGTATGGACGTTCTACAGTCCTGGATTTGCCTGGATAAGACATCCCCTCGTTTAAATTCTGCAATGGAAGTTTCTTTTGCTCGAAATGCCTGTATTAAGTACGAGGCGGCAACCTGGGGGTTTATGGCGTTTCCACAGAGAAAGATATCAGCAGCGACATATTTGTATTCCGGCCAGGTGTGGATGGAAATGTGCGATTCTGCAAGGATGGCCACGCCAGTCACCCCATAAGGGCTAAAGTGGTGACACATAATATCAATCACCGTTGCCTTAATAACATTTGCAGTTTCTGCAAGAATTTCTTTTATACCTTCGGTGTTATTAATTATGTCACTGGAACAATCCCACATCTCAAGGATGAGATGTCTGCCTAATGTCGCCAATGTTTTCCCTCCGTGTTTAAAATATTTGTGTAACGTACTCGTTTTGGGAATTATCGCCGGAAAGATAAAGCTTCAGCCCAACGAAGTCTATTGTGAAAGAAAGAAAATCGATTCTAGAACGAATTGCCAAACTTGTCAAGAATGAATGAGTGTGGAGGGTAAAAATATTTTGACAATTTGAACGCCATCCTGTATAGTCCTACAAACTTTATCCGCAGTTTATCTTTACAAAAAACTATGTTCAACTCTTATCATTTTATCGGCATTGGTGGCATCGGCATGAGTTCTATTGCCCAAGTGCTCAGGGAACAAGGCCACACCGTCAGCGGTTCTGACAGAAATTACGACAGGCAGATAACCCCCCACGCATTTAAAAAACTCATATCGAAGGGCATTTTGCTCTATCCGCAAAACGGCTCAGGCGTTAATGAAAATACCCATTTTATCGTTGTTTCTTCCGCTATTGAAATGGATAATCCCGATATAGCAAAAGCGACTACCCTTGGCAAAAAGATTATCAAACGGGCAGAACTCCTTGCAGAAATGGTAAACAACAAGTATGGAATTGCCATTGGAGGGTCGAATGGAAAAACAACCGTAAGCTCTATGGTCGGATACGTTCTGGATCACGCGGGTCTTTCTCCAACGATTATTGTAGGTGGCTGCATTAAAAATTATACTGACGACCTCACCATGGGTAATGCAAAGACAGGCACGTCAGACATTATTGCCATTGAAGCGGATGAAAGCGATGGAAGCATCGTGTTTTATAAACCGCGTATTTCCGTTATCACGAACATTTCAAAGGATCATGAAACCATTGAAAACCTATCAAAAATGTTTGAAACCTTTTCCCAAAATACGCAGGATACGCTTATCATCAATGCCGACTGTCCCCACCTGAATGCGATACCGTTTAAAAATAAACATGTCGTTACTTTCGGATTAAACACGGGCGCCGCCATACACGCAAGCAACATTATACGCGAACAATTTCGTACCACGTTCACGGCGGGCGGGCAGGTGTATAAGATACCCCTTCCCGGTGATTACAACGTGTCAAATGCCCTTGCCGCCATTGCGGTTGCCAGGCATCTGAACGTTAGCGATAAGGATATTGCCTCAGCACTTAGCCAGTTTATGGGCGTACAACGCCGAATGGATATTATCGGAGAGTTTGACGGCGTAAAAGTAATTGATGATTACGCCCACAACCCGAAGAAGGTGACCGCGGTAATAAATGCAGTAAAGCACGGGTGCAAGCGTGTTATATCTGTTTTTCAGCCGCATGGATATGGTCCAACGATTTTTATGCAAAAAGAATTTGTCGATGCGTTCATTGGCGTCCTTTCTCCAAACGACATACTTTTTATGCCAGAGATATATTACGCAGGCGGTACTGCCAATAAAAGCATATCTTCTGCTGATCTTGTTAACAGCATAAAGCAAGGGGGCAAGAACGCCTTCTTTGTCGAAAAGAGAGAGGATATCATTCCTATGTTAAAAAACGAGGCACGTGCCGGCGACTGCATTGTTGTTATGGGTGCCAGGGATAATACGTTGACGGAATTTTGCAAACAAATAGTAAGTTCATTGGCAGGCAGATAGATCAGACACTTGAACATGAGGGCCCCTTATAAATCGATAGGAGATAGGGTTTGCGAAGACAAGCAGGGGTGCCACTATAAGTGATGATGGGGTGGTACAACCGTAAAATTATGGGGGGGGGGAGATGTATTGGGAACATCGACTATTCCTTGCTAATGGTACTGTTGGCTGTGTGTGTGATAAAGGATGCTGTGACGATAAAACCATGATTGCATTTCATAGAATAGCCGCTTTGTATGCTACAATTATGTTACATAGCGATCTCTGTAAAATGACTATTTGACCCAGTCTGCTTGATTAACCCAACCGACACAAATAGGTAACACAGCTACAGAATCACCATATTATCCCGATGAATAACCTCGTCATATAATTTGTAGCCCAGCACCCGGGCAATATGCGAGGTACTGCAGCCCTTTATCTTCCCAATCTCTTCCGAGGAGTAGTTTGTCAAGCCACGTCCGATGCTTTCGTCCATGCCTTTTCTACATATTGTGATGATATCTCCCTTTTGGAAAAATCCTTCTACTGAGGCGATTCCCGACGCGAGGAGGCTTTTCCCCTTGTCTTTCAAGGCAAGGATTGCGCCATCGTCAATGGATATCTTTCCTTTGGATTTAATGGTATAGGCGATCCAGCGTTTGCGGCTGGCGAGCTTTTCTTCCTTGGGGAGGAAAAGTGTTCCGACGTTGTCGCACTCTACAATCCTTTTTAAAATACCGGATGTTCGCCCATTGGCTATAATTACCGACTCCCCTGCATTGGTCACGGTGGACACTGCCTCCAGCTTTGTCTGCATACCGCCCACCCCCCTTTGCGTCTTTAAGTTAAATGCCAGTCCCCTTACTTCATCAGAGACGTTATCAACGAGAGGAATGACCGATGCCTTGCCTTTTGCCGTTGGACATTTATCGTATAACCCATCGACGGAAGAGAGTATGATAAGCAGTTCTGCATTCAAAAGGTTTGTGACCAGTGCCGAAAGGGCGTCATTATCGCCAAACCTGATTTCATCCACGGAGATCGTGTCATTCTCGTTGATTACCGGGATGGAGTTGAGTTGGAAGAGGGTGTGGATTGTGTTGCAGGTGTTCAGGTACCGCTGCCTGTCCTCAAAATCCTCGCGGGTGAGCAATATTTGGGCGGCGTGATATCCGTGTGTCTTGAAGCACTTGTCATACATGCTGATTAATTTGCTTTGCCCAATGGCCGCCACTGCCTGCAACTCCGGCAACGTTGAGGGCCTTTTTGCGATACCTAATTCACCCATGCCGGAGCCGATCGCGCCGGAACTTACTACGGCGACGTCGTAACCCATCCGTTTGAGTCCCGACACCTGTTCCGCCAATCCCTTTATCTGTGTTTTGTCCAGATATCCGTCATTGGTGGTCAGGACGCCCGTACCGATCTTGACTACAATTTTTTTAACCTTAGACAATATTTGATTTCGTAAATTGTTTTCTGTATTCATCGAGAGACAAAACCTTAGACCAACAAAAAACGGACCGACTCATTTATGAAAGATAATCCGTAAATAAAATATTTAACACTACAAAGGCAAACATGCCGGGGATTCTTTTTCCTTAGCCATCAGGGCGTGTTTTTTGGCGAGTTTACTGTGGCGTCTGCCATAAGTAACGTAAATGATGCCCCCTATTGCAAGCCATACAAAAAGTCTGATCCAGGTAAACAATTCGAGGCGAATCATCATATAAACACAGGCAATGATGCCCAATATGGGTATTACCGGCACAAAGGGACACCTAAAGGCGCGGGGGTGATGGGGGTCTTTTATGCGGAGGATGATGACCGCAACGCTTACCAGACAAAAGGCAAGCAACGTTCCGATGTTGACCAGCTTTGCGATTTCTTCTATGGGTAAACAACCGGCCGTAATGGCGACACAGCCGCCAACAATGATTGTTGATAGATAGGGTGTGCCGAAACGGGGATGAACGGCCGCAAAAATACGTTCCGGCAGAAGTCCATCCCTAGCAATTGCCCAGAATATCCTGGACTGACTCAGTAGCAGCACCAGCAGTACGCTGGTAAGTCCTGCTACGGCGCCAACCGAGATGAAAAAGGACACCTTCACCATGCCATATCGGGCAAAAGCGTCGGCCAATGGCGCGTCAACGTTGATTTCCTTGTAATATATCATGCCGGTCAGGATAGCCGTAACGGCGATGTAGAGTATCGTACACAAGACCAGCGATGCAATAATACCGATGGGTACGTCTCTTTTCGGGTTTCTCGCCTCCTGGGCGGTAGTGGAAACCGCATCGAAGCCGATATAGGCAAAAAACACGTAAGCCGCCCCCGTGCCGATACCTCCTACGCCAAAGGGCGCAAAGGTGCTGAAGCTGTTTCCCCAATTCTCCTTTTTTACATAAAACCAGCCGATAAAAATCACCAGCAGTATTACCGTGAGTTTTACCCCCACAATAATGCTGTTAAAACGGGCGCTTTCTTTTATGCCAACGACTAATAATGCCGTTATGACAACAATGATAAGAGCCGCCGGTAAATTCATAACGATGGGAATCCCGTAAAAGTAGGGCGCAACGTGCGTAAGGGCACCATTCGAATGGTGTAACAACGTCCAATAATCATTCGTAAGCCAGACTGGGATGTGCAGGCCAAATGTCCCGATCAAATTTACAAAATAATGTGACCACCCAACGGCCACCAGGCTTGATGCAAGGGAATATTCAAGGATGAGGTCCCATCCGATAATCCAGGCAAATATTTCACCCAGCGCCGCATACGAGTACGTATAGGCGCTGCCTGCAAGGGGAACCATTGACGCAAATTCGGCATAGCAAAGTGCTACGAATATGCAGGCAAGTCCGGAAAGCACAAAGGAAAGGATCAAGGCCGGACCGGCAAATTCCCTGGCAGCCAACCCGGTTAAGACAAATATCCCGGCGCCAATAACAGCGCCCACTCCCATGGCTGTTAAAGAAAATGGCCCTAATACCCGTTTGAAATGATGGTGATTTGATTCCTCGGTAAGGTCGTACAGGGTTTTTTTTGCAAAGAGTTTTTTCATTAGTTTATGTTTTTTCAAAAAGGTGACCTAACTTCTCTTTTTTCGTGCGGAGGTAGTTCTTGTTTTCTTCCTTCGGTTCCATAACGATAGGTACTCGCTCAATGATCTCCAATCCATATCCGGTGAGGGCTGCAAATTTTTTAGGATTGTTGGTAAGCAGCTTCATCTTGGTAATACCCAGGTCCCGCAGGATTTGAGCGCCAATGCCGTAGTCGCGTTTATCGGGTGGGAATCCCAGTTTTTCATTAGCCTCAACCGTGTCGAGTCCTTTTTCCTGAAGCAGGTATGCGTGCAGTTTGTTTTCCAGACCGATGCCTCTGCCTTCCTGCCGCATGTACAACAGCACGCCCTTTCCTTCATTTTGTATGATTTGGAGGGCGCTGTGGAGCTGTTCGCCGCAGTCGCAACGGAGAGAACCGAAGATGTCGCCAGTCAGGCACTCGTCGTGAACCCTTACCAGCACCGGTTCGTTGTGCAACGGCGATGGGGCATTCCCGCTTTCACTGCCGATACCCAGACAAAGGGCAAGGTGGAGATATTCATCAACGAAGGAACGGTAAAGATGCAGCGTAAAGTTTCCGTAGCGGGTAGGCAGCTTCACGGTAACACGCTTATCAATCAAGCGCTCCTGCTCGTGCCGGTATTTAATAATATCCGCTATGGTGCAGATTTTGAGGTGGTGTTTTTCGGCAAATTTTTTAAGATCGGGGAGCTTTGCCATGTTACCGTCTTCCGTCATAATTTCACAAATTACGGATGCAGGTTTAACGCCTGCAATGCGCATCAAGTCTACCGCGCCTTCCGTATGACCCGTCCTCACCAGCACCCCACCCCTCTGTGCCTTCAGTGGAAATATATGCCCCGGCCTGACCAAATCGGAGGCCTTTGCCTTATCGGATATAGCGGTTAGTATTGTCGCGGCCCTATCCTTCGAAGAGACGCCCGTAGTAATACCTTCCCTTGCGTCAATGGAAACGGTAAAAGGCGTCTGGAAATTAGAGGTATTGTTGGGTACCATCGGGTAAAGGTCTAGCGCTTCAGCCCTTTCGGCGTCAATCGAAAGGCAAATAATACCCCGCGCATGGGTAAGCATAAAATTAATCGTCTCCGGTGTGACCATTTCAGCGGCAAGGGTAATATCCCCCTCGTTCTCCCGGTTTGCATCATCCACCAGGATGATCATCTTGCCTTGTTTTAGGTCTTCTACCGCTTCCTGTATTGTGTTAAACCGCATTGAAAAACCTCTCTTATGAATAAAGTATGGTCATGGTACTCACAGTCTTTTTTATCAGTTTTTTTCTTTTGATATGCTATGATTTTAGCAGTCTTTCCAAGACATTCAAGGGAATTTAAAAACTTTATCAGCCTGTTTAACATTGTACACCATCATGCGTACTATGGCAAGGCTTTAGCCTTGCATTTGGAATGAGTGATTGGGTGCCAACATGTACGTATATGTTCATGCAAAACCCATCAATGCTGTAGTGCGTGTGACAAATCTAATGGTTTGCCCTACGTGAACAACAGTTTATTCCACGTTTATCTTCCTACAGAAAACACATGATTAAAAAGTTAGGACGTAAACCTGATCACTTCGAAAAGTGCTGAAAAAATTATCAATGACGTCTGAGTGGTGAATATTACATGGCCTTCGCACAGTTTTTTCCTTGACGAGCTTGTCGAAAATGTGGAGAATGATTTCGTTTGGTTGATGAACAGCAACTTATCGTTTTTTTAGTAGATGGCATAATCGTGGGAATTACCATGGAGAGCGTTATATAGCAAATAGTTTCATGTTTTCGAAAAAACCAGGCTAATTTTTTCTGTACTTAGCAGTGCAACTATTACAGTATGAACAGCGTTCTTAGCCGTATTTGGATATTGGCCGGGAAACCCGTAAGGAAAAAAATCAAATGGACGAAAACAAAAAACATATTGAATCGGCAAAGTTCCCGACAATCCACAGGCCAATGAATACCTGGAAACACTTGGTTGCACACGTTTGTATATGGTTTTTAGTTATTGTACTCCTCATGGTTTATTTTACCTCTACAGGCTCACCGCAAGCAGGTCTCCTGGAAGTTGGTGCATCATCGTTGATATTTGTTGTTTTGTTTCATCTTGTCATGAAATTCTTCCCACTTGTTTCCAAGATCATTACCTCGATAATTGTAATTGGTTTTGGCATTTCATTACTCTTTATAAATTATCACTATTTAAACGTTGTGAAACCAAAAGCTTCAATACGGCAATTATTAGTTGGAGACCTGCTCGTCAATAAGATTTTAAAAACCATCAGAAAAGAGCCCATCACAAACGTAGCCAAAGAAGAAATTCCAAAAACAGTTTTAGTCTCAAAACTGGGAAAACCATCGTCGGTAATTACTCCAGATTATTTAAAGCCAACGGCACCTAATGCCACCGAGACGGCAACTGCTTCCGATTCATTACAAGTAGCACCGACTGCGCCTGTAGTTACGGACAAAGCGCCTCTTGTAACAGAAAAAGGTACACCTGACTTGCATAAGGGACTTCTAGATGATGAAGTTGCTCGATTAATATTCACAAATAAATTACGTGAGTGCGTGGTTAAACAAGCAACAAATGAGAAAGACCTTATTCCCTCAGGTGTTTTTGGGGTTGTTCGGGAAACGTCCTTTGTCTCTTCGGACAACATTATGCTTAATCAGGTCACGTCTCCAATGTTTGAATCAATCAGCATGAAACAGTTGCTCCCGCCTCTAAAAGAAGCTCCTATTCCGATAGATTAGAAATCATGCTCCGTGGTTTGCCTTTGCCAAATAAGTTAAGATCTGAAAGGATTGCTGAAACCACTATTTTACTAATCGCAGGCTTTGCCTCGCATGTTCGATATTATTTAAAATGAGGAGATATATTTATGAAAATAGGAATCGTTTTCACGCTTATACTGTTTGCGTTTGTAAGTGGGGCATATTGCCAAAATCTGGGCAAGGATGAACTCATGGATGCTGCAATTAAGGAATTTCAACTAGCAATAGAAAAAGATCCTGGGTGTGCCGAGGCACATTATAATCTCGGTATCGTGTATAGTGAAAAAAGTCGGGTTAAGGATGCTATTGCCGAATACAAAAAAACGTTGGAGATCAATCCTAATTTGGTAAAGGCCTATAATAATCTTGGTGTCACTTATTATGAGGCGGAACGGTTTGATGACGCCATTGAAATTTTTGGAAGGGCCATTGCCGCATTCCCGCAGTCCAGTGAAGCGCAGTATAATTTGGGAATCGTTTACCATGGAAAGAAACAATATCCCGATGCTATAGCGTCGTTTAAAAAGGCAGTTGAACTTAATCCAAAATTTGAGCAGGGGTATTATAATCTAGGTGTTGTTTACACTGCAGTGGCATTACTGGATGAATCTCTCGCTGCCTTTAAAAAAGTATTAGAACTAAATCCGCAATGCTCGGACGCTCACTATAACATGGGCGTTGTCTATGCAAAGAAGGATCAACTTGATGATGCCATTAAAGCATTTCTATCAGCACTGGAACTCAATCCCAGTGATAGTAAGGCGCACTTCGCCCTGGGTGTAATTTACCAAGCCAAACGGAAGGCAAAGGCTCCCGTCGATAAATCCAAAAAGCCGCAATAAATGTTAATGTTACGGCTGCTTATAATACTCCTGTGAATGAAGACGAAACAAGATAACAGGCGAAATTGGATTTCTTGTTATCTATTAAAACAAAGTCACTCAATATGTCGGGTAGTTGCTTCAAAACTTTTATTTTTCTCTGCTCCTTCTGCGGTGAATGTTTCTTTCCGAAAGCTGGTTCCAAATCCTTATGCATTTCAAGGCCATCCTCTTCGATCTTGACGGAACGTTGCTTAATACCCTGGAAGACCTGGGAACTGCCGCAAATCATGTCCTGAGGAAAAACGGTTTTCCCGTTCACACTATAAATGATTACCGGTTTTTCGTAGGGGACGGAATAGCAACGCTCATGAAACGTGCGTTGCCTGAAGATAAAAGAAGTGAAGACGTTATCCGTCTTTGTATTCAGGCCTATCGCGAAGAATATAGCCGTAATTGGAAGGTAAAAACCAGGCCTTACGACGGGATAACGGAGATGCTTGACGCTTTGACGTCACGTCATCTAAAAATGGCTGTCCTCTCCAACAAACCCGACGAATTTACAAAACAGTGTGTTAATGAATTTTTCTCACGCTGGACGTTCGACGTAGTACTCGGCCAGCGGAGCTTTTTACCCATCAAGCCGGACCCGTCAGTCGCAATGGAGATAGCTCGTTGCCTGAACGTTCCGCCTGCTAATTTCATTTATCTTGGCGATACTGCCATTGATATGAAGACGGCTACTGCGTCCGGCATGTTCCCCGTGGGTGCTACGTGGGGGTTCCGCTCTGAAAAAGAACTACTGGAAAACGGCGCGCGCGTGCTGCTCAAAACACCGCTGGAAGTTGTGAGCCTTCTAGATTTGGAGTAGCAACAGTAGGTGGATTGAGGTACGAAACCCAACAGATTGTTGATTAACATGAACGGTTTTCGTTTTACTCATCCAAACCTACGTGCCTAGCCGCGGATCTATGCGGATGGACGTGGATTGGTTGAGTGCAAACGCATTGATGCAGGGAATTGGAAAGATGAAGCCTCTCCGGAAAGACAAAGCAGTAGCTTCTGATGCAGGCGCATTCCCTTGCGGGAGCTTTGGAACGAGGAGAAATGTAAGCATTAAACCGACGATTACAACTCATTCATAAACGTGACAACATATTTTTCGAAGGTATTGAGTAGCGTTTTCTGACGCATGTTTTTATGGGCGTCGGTGAGGAGCGGGCATAGCTTTGTTTTCATCGTGGATAAGACGTTCCGGTTGGTATCGATGAATTGAGCAACTGACTGGATTTCCAAATACAATTCGAGGTAGTTGCCGGAATGGCTTCTTATGGAACAACGATTGTCCCAACCTGACCATTCCCAGGAACAGGCCAAGTTGAGTTTTTTTCTGATAAAATTTTCAAATATTGCCTGACACCAGGCACGGTGATATTTCCCGTCAAACTTAATGTATGCAGGTTCTCCACAATGGCCTTCGCATGACGACCAGGTTGATATCCCTGCAGAAGAAAATGACTTAACGAGCCGGGCAATGAATGGTTCCAAATCAAACACCCGTATAGGTGGAATGTGATCGATGCCCTTGAACTGTTCAAACTTGCCGTACCAATCCCGTTCCCAGTTTAAACGAAATATGTCAACCGGTATCTCGTTGGTGAAGAGCGCAGTTGTGTAATAGGGATCGTTGATGGGATACCGTTGTGTATCGATTTTGTCGAATTGGATTCTAGCCGTGTCATTGTTGATAATTGAGTCCTGATGCGAGCCTGTATATTTATGCTTGTAGTTAATGTCCTCCAAAGCCTCTAAAAATCCTCCGTCTTCAGCGTGTGAATCAGCGCTCAGCCGTACTATATCGGTTGTCTTGTCTAATTCCAGGGAAAACCCACGCGCTGAAAATATTTCGTAAAAACAATGAGTATGTCCTTGTTGGTTGTTGGTAATAGTATTAATAAAATTTTTTATGATAGACGGTTCCATTTGGTTTTACAGGGCAAATTGCGGTGGATTTAACGGTTGATTATTGTACTGGCACGGTTAAAATCGTACCCACAAATTAACGGAAACTGGTAGGCGTGAATTTATCCGTGCATAACTAAGTCAACCTTATTGAGACAATATTTAATCATTTTATCATAATTAAATCACACTACTCAAACAATTCTAAGCGGTTACCTTAAAGAAAGTCAAAAAGAT
>Ga0315281_10006687_pt1 | contig 16361 bp, 14 predicted proteins | sample YL17G07_0_MG_FD_204540 | JGI IMG/M metagenome (GOLD analysis project Ga0315281, IMG submission 204540) | Sediment microbial communities from Yellowstone Lake, YNP, Wyoming, USA - YL17G07_0 | ecosystem: Environmental > Aquatic > Freshwater > Lake > Sediment | place: USA: Wyoming | collected... | reverse complement strand
GTCGGTTCGAAGCTGGCCGGCGTGAGGCGCGTGATGTCGTTGGGGATCTCGTCGAGGTGATAGCCGAGCGCGAGCTTGGCGGCGATTTTCGCGATCGGGAACCCCGTGGCCTTCGACGCGAGCGCGGACGAGCGCGAGACGCGCGGGTTCATCTCGATGACGATCATCCGGCCGTTGGCCGGGTTGACCGCAAACTGAATATTCGATCCGCCCGTCTCGACGCCGACCTTGCTGATGATCTTGCGCGCGGCGTCGCGCATCCGCTGGTATTCCTTGTCCGACAGCGTGAGGATCGGCGCGACCGTGATGCTGTCGCCCGTGTGCACGCCCATCGGGTCGATGTTCTCGATCGAGCAGATGACGACGAAGTTGTCCGCGGCGTCGCGCATCACCTCGAGCTCGAATTCCTTCCAGCCGATGACGGATTCTTCGATCAGAATCTCGTGCACCGGGCTGAGATCGAGACCGCGTTCGACCAGGTCGCCGAACTCCGCGATGTTGTAGGCGATGCCGCCGCCGACGCCGCCCATCGTGAACGACGGCCGGATGATGAACGGAAACTTGATGCCCTGCTTGCCGAAGTCGCGGACGAGCGCGCGCGCCTGCTCGACCGTCCTGACGACGCCGCTCTGCGGCACGTCGAGGCCGATCTCGCGCATCGCGTTCTTGAACAGCTGGCGATCTTCGGCGACCTTGATCGCGTCAATCGACGCGCCAATCAGCTTGACGCCGTGTTTCTCGAGGACCCCGGCGGCCGCGAGGTCCACGGCGAGATTGAGCGCCGTCTGTCCGCCGACGGTCGGCAGAATCGCGTCCGGTTTTTCACGGGCGATGATTGCGTCGAGCACTTCCACCGTGAGCGGCTCGACGTACGTGCGATCGGCCATCTCCGGGTCGGTCATGATCGTCGCCGGGTTGCTGTTGACGAGGATCACTTCGAGGCCCTCGGCCCGCAGCGCCTTGCACGCCTGGCTGCCCGAGTAGTCGAACTCGCATGCCTGGCCGATGACGATCGGGCCGGAGCCGATGATGAGGATGCGCTTGAGGTCGGTGCGTTTGGGCATGACTAGCGCGACTCGATCATCTCAATGAAGTCGTCGAAGAGGTAATCCGCATCGTGAGGACCGGGCGAGGCTTCCGGGTGGTACTGGACGCAGAACACCGGATGCGTCGTGTGCTTCAGCCCCTCGACGGTCCCGTCGTACAGATTCAGGTGCGTCACGGCCACGTCATCCGGCAGCGATGCGGGATCGACGGCGAAACCGTGGTTCTGCGACGTGATCTCGACCTTGCCGGTCGCCAGCTTCTTCACCGGATGGTTCGCGCCGCGATGACCGAACTTGAGCTTGAACGTGCTGCCGCCCATCGCGAGGCCGAGCACCTGATGGCCGAGGCAGATGCCGAACACGGGCACGTCGGACTTGACGAGCGCCTTCGCGTTATCGATGGCGTACGTCAGCACGGCCGGGTCACCCGGGCCGTTGCTCAGGAACACGCCGTCGGGTGTCGTCGCGAGCAGCTCCGAGGCGGGCGCCGTGGCGGGATACACACGGACGTCGCAGCCGTGCGCGCTCAGCCGGTGCAGGATGTTGCGCTTCATGCCGAAGTCGTACGCGGCAATCTTCAGCCGCCTCTTCGCCGTCCGCACCGGCGGCTTCGCGAACGCGTCGGCCTCGTCATTCCCTCCAGGCCCTCCGGGCGGCCAGTCAAACGTCTTTGCCGTCGTCACGCCGCGGACGAGATCCGAGCCTTCCATCTTCGGAATCGAGCGCGCCTTCTCGACGAGCGCGTCGGGATCGAGCTGGCTGCCCGTCATCACGACGCCGCGCATGACGCCGCCCGAGCGCAGTTTACGCGTCAGGGCGCGGGTGTCGATGTCGGCAATCGCGACGATCTTGTGCCTGACGAGGTAGTCGCGCAGCGTACTCTCCGAGCGCCAGTTGCTGGCGATCGGCGACTCTTCGCGCACGATGAAGCCGGCGACATGGGGCGCCTCCGACTCGCCGTCCTCGGCCGAGACGCCGTAGTTGCCGATCTCGGGACACGTCATCGTGACGATCTGTCCGGAATAGGACGGATCCGTCAGCACTTCCTGGTAGCCGGTCATGCTCGTGTTGAACACGACCTCGCCGGCGGTTTCGCCGCTGGCGCCCGCGGCGACGCCGCGGAACCAGGTGCCGTCTTCCAACGCAAGAATGGCTTCCCTGTCACCCACGAGGACTAGTCTCCATTACTTCTTACTTCTCACTTTTCCAAGGACGCCGTCACGCGGTTCTGCTCTCCCGCGGCGATCGCCACAGAGGCGGTCCAGATGCGGTAGCCGTCGCGCTCGATGCGCACGGCGTGGTTGCCGGCGCGCACGTCGCTGAGGCGCATCGGCGTCGTGCCGACCTGGCGGCCGTCGATGAGCACGGCGGCTCCCTGCGGACGCGATTCGACGACGAGGATGCCGACGGCGGCGGCTGCCGCAGGGGTCGCCGTCGGCTCGGCCGCCTTCGCCGATGGCTTCGAGCTCGGCTTCGGCGAGCCAGGACGCGGCTCGCGCGCCAGCGGCACGGACAGCGACGGCGACGGCTGCGACGGCGTCAGCACCACGCGCCGCTCCGCCGGCGTGTAGCCGTCGCGGACAATCCGCACGCGATGTGCCCCGCGGCTGAGATCGCCAATCGTCGCCGGCGTCTGACCGCGATCCTTGCCGTCGACGATCACCCGCGCGCCCGACGGCGTCGACCGCACGAACACCCGGCCGGCAAACGCCGCGGCGACCGGCGCCGCGGACTTCGGCGCAACGAGCCTCGGCGCAACGGGCGGTGCGGGCTTCGCACCGACGGGCGCCGCGGCCGCCTCGGTGACATCCTTGCCGGCCGCCTGCGGCTGCGCCGCAACAGCCGCCGTCGCCGGCGCCGTCGCCGTCGCCGTCGCCGTGGCGGCCGGAACGCCGGCGCGGTCGCGAATGGCCACCGTGTAGCCGGCGCCGAATCCGAGAGCGATGCCCAGGACCGCGGCGACACCGATCGGCCACACTGCGGTTGAGACGGGAGTGGGGATTTGGGATTCTGGATTTGGGAGCGCGGGGGGCATCGAAAGCACGGGGCTTTCGGGCTCCGGTTCGGATTCGAAGGCAATCGCCGGCATTACCACGGCAGGCTCTTCTACCGGCGCCGGCTCGGGCTCGCTCGCCGCGACTTCCTGAACCTCCTGAACCTCGAGAACCTCCGGAACCGCCAGCACCTCTGGAACCTCTGGAACCTCTGGAACCTCTTCGAGCAGCGGCCCTTCGACTTCGCTCAGGGCGGGCTCGGGGACTTCGTCGAGCGGAAGCTCCGGGGCCGGCGAGACGACGCGCAGGCCGACGCGCGGCCGACGCGCTCTCGGCTTGGGCGTCGGCGCGCTTTCCGTGGGGACGACTTCGACGCCGAGGGCGCTCTTCAACGCGTCGGCGAACGCCGTGGCGGTCGCGAAGCGATACGCGGGATCCGCGGCCAGCGCCAGCGCGAAGACGCGCTGCACAGCCTCGAGGTCGCCGCCTGCCTTAAGCGCAGTCGAAAGGCCTGGCACGTCGGTCAGCCCCTCGGCCGCCTCGCTTCCGGTGCCGGTGACCCGTCGGCCGCACAGCAGCTCGTAGACGATCGCGGCCAGGCTGAAGACGTCCGCGCTGCGATCCCACCCTTCTTCGTTGATGCGCTCGGGCGCCGCGTACGGCCGCCGCACCGGCGCGGTCACCCCGACCCGCTCGAGGGCGCGGGCCACGCCGAGCCCGACGATCCGGATGTCCTCCTGGGAGAGCAGGATGTCGCGAGGGTGAAGTGCGCCGTGGACGATCTGCCGATCGGCGGCGTAATCGAGCGCTTCGGCGAGCTGGCCGGCCACACGGAGCACCTGCGCGGCGGGCGCCGCGCCGTTTTCGCGGATCACGATGTCCAGCGAATCGGCCGCGGCGAAATCCTGCGCGAGATACGGGCTGTTGCCGTCGATGCCCGTCGCGCGCGGTGCGGCGATGACAGGATGCTGCAGCTCGGCCGCGATCAGCTTTTCGAATTCGCCGACGAGCTGGTGGACGCGTTCAGGCGGAAGGTCGAGGCGGAAGAGCTTGATGGCGACGAGTCGATCGCGATCCTGATCATACGCACGAAAAACGGGTCCCAGAGCACCATTGCCGATCTGGTGGAGCACACGAAATGGACCGAAGGCGTCGGGCGGCGCAGAGCCGGCAGCTTCCGTGTGCAGTCGAGACTCCTGTAATGAAGGAAGGCACAGTAATCGTAGCACATCGTGTACAGTATTTTGCCGTGCAAGTAGAAAGTTCTGCGCGTGTTGCTGTCGACGTTCGGAGGATGCCGGGCATCAAGCGGCTCGCCGCCGATTACATCTACGCGTTCGGCGCACTCGCCCCGTTTTTTTCCGGCGATCCGACCGAAAAATCCTCGTGGGCGGCCGCGATCGCCCGCACGCAAGCGCATCCACGTCGTCTCGCGGAGTTCGCGGCCGTCATCCAGGCCCAGCAGCAGCGGCGCGGCGCGCCGGGAGCCGCGATGGCGGCCGGCGCGAAGCTCGCCGACCCCCGCGCGGTCGCCGTTGTCACCGGTCAGCAGGCGGGACTGTTCGGCGGACCGGTGTACACGATTCTGAAAGCGCTGACCGCCATCAAGCTCGCCGAGCAGGTGACCCGCGAGCACGGCGTCACCGCGGTGCCGGTCTTCTGGATTGAGGCGGAAGATCACGACTGGGACGAAATCCGGTCGTGTACGGTGCTCGACGCCGAGATGGCGCCCAGAACCGTCGCCCTCCCCGCCCGCCCGGCCGGGGATCCGGTGCCGGTCTCAGCCATCACGGTGGACGAGCCGCAGATCGCTCCGGTCCTCGCCGAGCTCGAACAGATCCTCCCCCCGACGGAATTCCGCGACGCGCTCCTCGCCGACCTTCGCAGCGCCTACGCCCCCGGCGTCGGCATGGCCGATGCTTTCGGCCGCGTGCTCGAACGCGTCCTCGGCGATCGCGGGCTGGTCGTGTACGACGCGTCGGATCCCGCCGCCAAACCCCTCGTCGGCGACCTGTTTGCGCGCGAGCTCTCCGCGCCGGGCCAGACCGCGAAGCTCGCGGCTGCCGCGGGCGCCGAACTGACCGCCCGCGGGTACCACGCCCAGGTTCAGTCGTCGGATCTCGACGGCGTCTCGCTCTTCCGACTCGACATTGCTTCCAGGACGCGCCGGCCGATCCAGCAGCCCGCCGATTTCGTGCGCGAAGCCGCGGAAAAGCCGGCCGGCTTCAGCCCCGGCGTCCTGCTCCGCCCGGTCGTGCAGGACACCGTCCTGCCGACGGTCTGCTACGTGGCGGGCCCCAACGAACTGGCGTACCTCGGTCAGCTGCGGCACGTGTACGAGCGCTTCGGCCTCCCGATGCCGCTGATGTATTCGCGCGCGACGGCGACGATTCTCGACTCCGCCGCCATGCGGTTCCTGTCGAAGTACGACGTGCCGTTTCTGTCGCTGCAGTCGCAGGACGACAGCGCGCTCAACGCGCTGCTGAAGACACAGATTCCGCCGGAAGTCGACGACGCGCTGACGGCGGCGGGGCGCGCGATCGAAGAACAGATGAGCCGGGTCATCGACGCCGTGCCCGCGCTCGACCCGACGCTCGAAGGCGCGGCGAAGAACACGCTGAGCCGCATGCAGCACGACCTCGAGAACCTGCACGGCAAGACGATTCAGGCCGCGAAGCGGCGCAACGACACGCTGCGCCGCCAGTTCCAGCGCACGCGCGCACTGGCGTTCCCCAGCGGGGACGCGCAGGAACGGACGATCGCCTTCGTGTGGTTCCTGAACCAGTACGGACAGGCGTTCGTCGAACGGCTGTGGCAGGAGCTGCCGCTGGACATGGGGACGCACTGGGTTGTCACGATCTAATACACGATCGAATAAAGGAGTACGGCTCCGCGTCGCCGGCGCCTGGCGCAGGCGGTGGGTGCGCATCGCCACGATGGTGGTGCTCGCCGCGGCCGCCGTGGCCTGGGGCATCCTCGGCTACTACTACGTCAGCTTCTCGCGGCTGATCGACGAGAGCCTGCACGGCGAGCGCGACAGGGTGTTGCCGCAGATCTACGCGCGGCCCCTCGAGATCTACCGCGGGCAGTCACTCACCAACCAGCAGCTCGTCGATCGCCTCAACGACCTCGGCTACTCGCAGCGGCCGAAGCTCGAAAAACCGGGTGAGTTCGTCGTCGCTGCCGCGACGGTGTCCCTCGTGCCGCGGTTGCCCGAGTTCAAGGGCCAGGTCGTTCAGGTTGGCTGGCGCGGCGCGACGGCTCGTCTGTCCGATCACGTCACGCGCCTGCAGCTCGGGCCGCGCGCCACCGAACGCCTGACGCTCGACGCGCCCGTCCTTTCCTCGATCGTCGCCGGCGAGCGGGAAAAGCGGCGTCCCGTCGCGCTCGGCGCGATTCAGCCGCGCCTTGTGGAAGCCGTCCTCTCGATCGAAGACCGGCGCTACTACGAGCACCCCGGCGTCGATCCGATTGGCATTCTCGGCGCGGTGAAATCGTACGTCACCGGACGGCGTTCGTATCTCGCGGGCGGCAGCACGATCACGCAGCAGCTCGTCCGCAACGTCTTCCTCACGAAGTTCGAAGGGATGACGCTGCAGGAGGCGCGGCGTCGCGACCCGAAGCGCAAGGCGCTCGAGATCTTCGTGTCGCTGATTCTTACCAGCCGCGCGTCGAAGGACGACATCCTCGAGATGTACCTGAACAACGTCCCGCTCGGCCAGCGCGGGTCGTTCGCCATCTTCGGCGTGGCCGAAGCCTCGAAGCTGTTCTTCGGCAAGGACGTCAGCAACGTGTCGCTCGCCGAAGCCGCGACGATTGCCGGCGTCATCCAGTCGCCCTCGGCGCTGTCGCCCTTCAACAACCCGCAGCGCTCGAAAGAACGCCGCAACGTCGTGCTGATGACGATGGCCGACGCGGGCTACATCGATCGCGCGGTCGCCGAGCGCGCGGCGCAGGAATCGCTCGTCGTCGTCCAGCGCGCGCTCGAAGCGGAAGCACCGTACTTCGTCGACTACGTCAACCAGACGCTCGACGACGACTATCCGGGGCTGACGACGACAAAGACGACGACGGTGGATGTCTACACGACGCTCGACCTGCACCTGCAGCGGCTCGCGCAGGACGCCGTGCGCAAGGGCCTGACCGCCGTGGACACGCTGCTGCCGAAGAAAAAGAAGGGCAAGGCCGAAGCCGCGCTCATCGCGCTCGACCCGCGCACGGGCGAGATCCTGTCGTTCGTCGGCGGCCGTTCCTACAATCAGTCGCAGTACAACCGCGCCATCGTCTCGCGCCGCCAGCCAGGATCCGTCTTCAAGCCGTTCGTGTATCTGGCGGCGTTCGAGCAGGCGGCGGCGCAAGCCCGCACGGACATCACGCCGGCCTCGATCACGCTCGACCAGCAGGAGACGTTCGAGTTCGACGATCAGGTGTGGACGCCGGAGAACTACGAGAAGGACTACCTCGGGCCGGTCACGTACCGCTACGCGCTCGCGCACTCGCTGAACCTCGCGACGATTCACGTCGCGCAGGCGGCCGGCTACGCGAACGTCGCGGGGCTGTGGAAGAAGCTCGGCGTCGGCAACACGCCCAAGCCGTATCCGTCGATCGCGCTCGGCGTGTTCGAGGCGACGCCGTACGAAATCGCGACGGCGTACACCATCTTCCCCAACGGCGGGTCGCTGCGCCCGCTGCGGCACCTGCTCAAGGTCTTGAGCGGCGGCAAGGACGTGACGAAGAAGCCGAAGGGCGGCCTGCGCGAGATCGCGCGCGCCGACACGACCTACCTCGTGACGGACATGATGCGCGACGTGCTGGACAGCGGCACGGCGGCGGCCGCGCGCAGCATGGGCTTCACGCTCGACGCCGCGGGCAAGACGGGCACGACCAACGACCAGCGCGACGCCTGGTTCGTCGGCTTCACGCCCGAATTACTGACGGTCGTGTGGGTCGGGCTCGACGACAACCAGCCGCTCGGCCTCACCGGCGCCCGCGCCGCGCTCCCCATCTGGGTCGACTACATGACACATGCCCTCGCCGGCCGCGACAGCGTCGGCTTCACCGTCCCCGACGGCATCACGTTCGCCGACGTCGACCGGGTCACCGGCAGATTGCCCACGCCTGCATGCCCGACGACCGTGCGCTCGGCGTTCCTCGAAGGCACGGTCCCGACCCAGACATGCCAGTAGAGCGACCCTTTTAGGGTCGCGGATTCCGGTCGGCGGCCGCGGGCCTGAAAGGCCCGCTCTACGTACGTCCCGTTTATAATCGCACCGTGAACCAGGAAGTCTTCGCCGCCGTGGCCGAGGCGCTCGACCGCGGCGAACCGGCCGCGCTCGTCACCATCGTCTCCGCCACCGGCTCGACGCCGCAGCGCGTCGGCGCCAAGATGCTCGTCTTCGGCGACGGCCGCATCGTCGGGACGATCGGCGGCGGCTGCTACGAGAACGACGCGTTCTGGAAAGCGCGCGAGGCCATCACGAACCGCAAGCCGCAGCTCGTGCACTACGAGCTCGACGACGACTTCGCGCAGGAAACCGGGCTGATCTGCGGCGGACAGATGGACGTCTACATCGAGCCGATCGAGCCCTCGCCTGAGCTCTACATCGTCGGCGCCGGCCACGTCGGCTTTCACCTCGCGCGCGTCGCGCACGAGGTCGGCTTCCGCGTCCACGTCGTGGACGACCGCGAGAAGTTCGCCAGCCGCGAGCGCTTCCCAGACGCGGTCGAGATCGTCGTCGAAGACATCCCGGCCTGGATTGCGCGCACGAGTCTTCCGGCGCACGCGTACACCGTGATCGTCACGCGCGGCCACACGAACGACCTCGAAGCGCTGCGCGCCCTGGCGCCGCGCGAGCTCCGCTACCTGGGGCTCATCGGCAGCCGCGCCAAGGTCGCGCGCATCTACGAGCAGCTCGTGGAAGACAAGATGACGCCCGAGGCGCTGCAGCACGTGCACGCGCCGATCGGCCTCGACATCGGCGCCGTCACGCCTCAGGAGATCGCGGTCAGCATCCTCGCGGAGCTCATCGCGGTGAAGCACGGAAAAACGGCGAGCCGCGACGGCGGCGGCGCGTCCATGAAGTGGACCCCGCCCGATCGTCGCCAGCCTGCGTAGCGCCGTTCCACGCGCCCGCATGATGTGCGGCAACCTTCGCAGGAACCGTCGCGCTATCCATGGAATCGACTCTTCCGCCGCGCTACACTGCGACCGTCATTCGGCGGCCGAAATATCCAGTTCGGCCGATTAGTTGTCAGCCGGACTCATCGACACTCGGAAACGAACAGGTGATCTAGCGATGTCAATGGACGAGTGGGAGGCGCAACAAGACGAGGCGCTGTCTGCGCTCTACAGCGAGTTTCGTGAGGATCCCGACACCAGAAGCAGCTTCTACGAAGAGCTGTTCGACGAGATCGTTCGCGACTTTACGGACGCGCGTCTTCGGTCGTACTTTATGGCGCATCCTGAACTCGCGATGCCCGCGGCACAGGCCTTGGCGGATGCCAGGGCGCTCGTGCCAACTCATACGACGGGAGGGTTCCTGTTCGGCGCAATTGCTGCTGAAGTTGCACTACGCGCGGTCCTGCTGAAGCCGATTCTGTATGGCCTGGTTCACAGCGATACCGCCGCGGCGTTGATAACGAAGGCGGCAATCGCTTATCAGGATGAGGGGTTCACGAAGGTTCTGCTGGATCTGCTCGGCTCGTTCGGAGGTGCCGATCCACGTGCTTGGTACCGAGTCAACGGCGGTCCAAAGTTGTGGGACGAAATGTTGGCTGTTCGTACGAAGCGCAATGGTGTAATGCACCGGGCGGAGTCTGCAACCGACGTTGAAGCGCGGCTCGCCATCGATGTGGCCGCTTGCATTATCGAACTGCTCTTTCCCGCCGTCGTCACCAAGCTTGGCCTTCATTTGCACGGCCTGACCGTTTGCGAACTGCCGCATCCCGCTGCGAGGAACCTGGAGGCCGGCTAACATCCGCTCGTAGCCGGCGGCGGCAGGCGCGATCCTGAGCCGCCGCGGCTGAAGCGGCGCGTAAGACTGCTGATGAGATCGAGGAGAATCAAAGCCGACTGGAAATCGAGGAACTCATGCTGAAGACGTTTACCTTTGCTGTGATACTCGCTGCACAACTTCCTCAAAGCGGCACGGTTCCGCGACCGGCATCGTCCGTAGCCATCGGCTCAGTCGAGCTGCGTCTAAACATGCGGCGCGACGAAGTCCTGTCGCTACTCGCGCCTCGCTACACGATCTCAGCGGATGGCTTGATCACCACTCGGACCGGCCCACCGTTTCAAATAGCCGGGACAGTTAGTTTTTCGGATTCTGGTTTCCTCAGTTATGTTTCGAGGGCCTGGAGTCCGTCCGACCAACGGGAAGGTGTCTCTACGGTAGAGGCACTATGTGGCGCGCTCTCGCAAGTCACGAAGCCTTCGGAAAATCGTGTCCGCAATACGACGGTCCAAGTGTGCGAATGTACGGTCTTTGTCTATAGCACTCTATCGCCAGGTGGCGAGGTAAAGCACATCGATATCTGGGACGGCGCGAAAACCGTCTCATTGAACGTCGTCCGTGGCAATGCGATTCCCGGTGGAGCTGCGATCGGCGTAGACGAAAGCATCGGCACGGCGCGCTGATTCAGCGTGGGTCCTCATTCTTAAGGAGCAGCTGCTATGGACGACATCATCATTGAAGAACTCACTCTTATTCCGATCGGAGAGAGCCAGCCATTGAACATCCTGCCCATCCGCGTCACGGTTAATGGCGCAGTTGCACCGCTGGTTTTCGATGCGAGGGAGATCGCTCAAATCAAGGAATACGCGGCCGTCAATCAACCGCCAAGCCAGAAATCGAACGACGAATAGGCGCGGCCTAACACGTCATGCAGCGGACGGCGCGCGGAGACATGACGCGCCGCCGCTGATGCCTGACGTCAGGCAGAACCGACTCAACACGGAAGAGTGAGGAACTCTGGCGACTGCCGAATGGCCAGCGTGGTGGAATTGGGAGCTCGAGCTGAGCGCCCATCTGCTGAAGCGCATGGAGGATCGTTCATTCAACGAGGTTGACCTTCGCCGAATGCTCGAACACGCACGAGGCTATCGAGTCGACATTCTGGAGGGTCGATTCGTCATCGAGGCACGCCATGCGGCGACCAATTGGGAAGTGATCGTCGAACCGGACGAAGTTGGGCGACTGTTGGTCGTCATTACGGCGTATCCTGTGGATGAGGCGAATTCATGAAAGAGCCGTACTTGGAAGTCACGTTTCGTCATGGCCGGCCACTGGCCGCGTACTACTATTTGCCTCGCAACACGAATGAGAAGAGCGTTCGGACGCGCCGCGCCGAACCTGGGTTGGTCATCGATTTCAACGCTGACGGCAACGCGATTGGGATCGAGATCACGACTCCATCGAGGGTGTCACTGTCCGCGCTGAATGCGGTTCTCCGCGATCTTGGGCAGGCGCCCGCCAGCGAGGCAGACCTGGCTCCGGTGCTCGCGGCATGACGCGCCCGTAGTTGCCGTCCCTCCTAATCCGCAACGGCCTCATCGTCACGATGAACGACAACTGGGATGTCGTATCTGGCGATGTGTCGATTCGCGATGGGGTGATCGCGGCAATCGGCAATCACGACATCGCTGAATCACACGATAGAACGATTGACGCGCGTGGGGGCTACGTTCTTCCAGGCCTCATCCAGACCCACCTTCATCTCTGCCAGACGCTCTTCCGCGGCTACGCGGACGACCTGCCGCTGATGGACTGGTTGCGCACGCGCGTCTGGCTGATGGAAGCCGCGCACACGCCCGCGTCGCTCCGCGCCGCGACGCGTCTCGCGACGACCGAGCTGCTGCTCGGCGGCACGACGTCGGTGCTGACGATGGAGACCGTGCACGACACGGACGCGGTGTTTGAAGCGGCGGCCGACAGCGGCATCCGCGCGACGATCGGCAAGTGCATGATGGACGCCGCCGCCGACGCGCCGGCGCGGTTGCAGGAGACCGCGCGGGCCTCGCTCGACGAGAGCCGCGGCCTGCGCGAGCGATGGGACGGCGCGGCGGACGGGCGGCTGCGGGCGGCGTTCGCTCCCCGCTTTGCGGTCTCGTGCTCGCGCGACCTGCTCGAGGCCGTCGCGAGCCTGTCCGCCGAAACGCGCACGATCGTTCACACGCACGCGTCCGAGTCGCGCGAGGAAGTCGCCATCGTCCGCGAGCGGTCAGGCCTGTCGAACGTCGAGTATCTCGCCGCCGTCCGGCTGGCGACGCCGCGCCTGTGCGCCGCGCATTGCGTCTGGGTCGGCGACCGCGAGCAGGCGCTGCTCGCCGAACACGACGTCAAGGTACTGCACTGCCCGAGCTCCAACCTCAAGCTCGGATCGGGGCTCGCGCCGGTCGCGGAACTGCGTCAACGCGGCGTCACCGTCTCGCTTGGCGCAGACGGCGCCGCCTGCAACAACCGGCTCGACATGTTCGAAGAGATGCGGCTGGCGGCGCTGCTCCAGGCGGCGCGCCGCAGTCCGGGCGCGCTCACGGCGCGCGACGCGCTGACGATGGCGACCCGGAGCGGGGCGAAGACGCTCGGGCTGGAAGATGAACTCGGATCCATCGAACCCGGCAAGCGGGCGGACGTCATCGTCGTCGATCGCGCGCGGCTGCATCTGGCGCCCGACCACAACCCGTATTCGACGCTGGTCTATGCGGCCCGCGGCAGCGACGTGCGGACGACGATTGTCGGCGGCGACGTGCTGGTGGATGAGTTCGCGCCCACGCGCGTCGACCCTCTCGAGATCGCGGCCCAGGCGCGGGCCGAGGCGAAGGCGCTGGCGGGCCGGGCCGGGCTCTGACCTGTGTATAATCAATTCTTGGCAGTCTCTCGCGGCGACTGCCAGACAGCACCTGGACTTTTGCCCCATGAATCCTGAATCCCACGACCGGTCGAAGCGGGTGCTCGCGGCGCTCGTGCGCGAATACATCTCGTCGGGAGAACCCGTCGCGTCGTCGCTGCTGGTCGCCGCGGCGGGGCTCGGCGTGTCGTCGGCCACCGTGCGCAGCATTCTCGCGCGGCTCGAAGAAGAAGGATTCGTCCAGCAGCCGCACACCTCCGCCGGCCGCATCCCGACGGACCGCGGCTACCGGTTTTATGTCGACCTGCTGCTCGACGCGAAGCGGTCGAGCCGGTTGACGAACGCGGTCGAGGCGCGGCTTCGCAAGGATCACGGCGACGGCCTGCTCGACTCGCTGCTGACGCAGGTCTCACACATGGTGTCGCAGGCGTCGGGGCACATCGGCTTCGCCGTGCGTCCGGCGCACGAAGCGGCCGTTTTCGATCGCGTCGACTTCATTCCGCTCGGCGGCGCGCGCGTCCTCGTCGTCATCGTCGCTCGCGGCGGACACGTGATTCAGAAAGTCATCGACGTCGCGGAATCGCTGAGCGCCGACGACCTCCGGCATGCGGCCAATTATCTGAACGGCGAGTTCTCGGGGCTGCCGCTCAATCGCGCGCGCGAGGCGGTGCTCGAGCGCATCAGCCAGGAGCGGCTGCTATACGACGCCCTGCTCTCCCGCGGCATGCTGCTGATGACGTCGACGTTCGCGGATCTTCCCGAGAGCCGCACGATCTACGTCGACGGCGCGGCGTCGCTGCTCGAGGAGACGCACGGGCTGACGCTCCACACGCTGCAGACGCTGCTGCACCTCATCGAAGAGAAACAGCGGCTCGTGCGGCTGCTCAACGAGTACATCGACGGCCCGGGACTGACGGTCGTCATCGGCGCCGAACATCCCGATCCGCATCTGCGATCGTTCAGTCTCATCGCGTCCACGTACGGCGACGACGGGTCGACGGGGACCGTCGGCGTCATCGGCCCGACGCGTATGCGATACCCGCGCGCCATCGGCGTCGTGGACGGCGCGGCGCAGGCTGTCTCACGCGTGCTGCGCGATCCCAACTAACCCCATGGCTGATAAACCTGTGCCCGATCCGGCGGATCCCTCGCTGGCCGAGCCCGATCCGCCCACGGCCGCCGGGGACAACGCCGCCGACGGCGCCTCAGACGACCCTGCGGCGGAGGTTCGGCGCGAGCGCGACGACTTCAAGGATCGCTGGCTGCGGAAGAGCGCCGAGTTCGACAACTACCGCAAGCGCATCGAGCGCGAGCGCCGGGAGCAGGCCGACATGGCGGTCGGGGATCTGCTCGAAGCGATCCTGGTCGTCGTCGACGACTTCGATCGCGCGTTGACGGTCGAAGCGGGGCCCGAGGCCGAGGCCTATCGCACGGGCGTCGAGCTCATTCACGCGAAGCTCCTCGACGTCCTGAAGAAGCGCGGCATCCGGGCGATTGACGCGCTTGGCGCCGATTTCGATCCGAACGTCCACCAGGCCGTGATGCACGAGTCCAGTCCCGATCACCGCGACGGCGAAGTCATCGGCGAACTGCGCAAGGGCTACATGCTCGGCGACAGGCTGCTGCGTCCGGCCATGGTCAAGGTAGCCAAAGCGTGAGCAAGCGTGCGAGCAAGCGGGATTTCTACGAGGTCCTCGAGGTCGAGCGGACCGCCGGCGACAGCGAGATCAAGAGCGCCTATCGGAAGCTCGCGCTGAAATACCACCCCGATCGCAACGCGGACGACAAGGACGCCGAAGAGCGGTTCAAGGAATGCGCGCACGCGTACGCGATCCTGGCCGATCCGGACAAGCGCGCCGCGTACGACCGCTACGGCCACGCCGGCGTGTCGTCCTCGGCCGGCGCCGGCGGCTTCGACCCGAATGTCTTCCATGGCTTCGAAGACATCCTCGGCGGGCTCGGTAATATCTTCGGCTTCGGCGATCTCGGCGGGCGCCGCCGCGGCGGGCCGCAGCGCGGCGCCGACCTTCGCTACGATCTCGAGATCGCGTTCGAAGAATCCGCCACGGGCACGGAAACCGCGATTCAGATTCCGCGTCAGGAGACCTGCGAGTCGTGCAAAGGCTCGGGCGCGGCGCCCGGCTCCTCGCCGACGGTCTGCAATCTCTGCCGCGGCCAGGGCCAGGTGCGCACGCAGCAGGGCTTCTTCACGGTCGCGCGCACGTGCCCGCAGTGCCGCGGCACGGGCAAGACGATCACCAACCCCTGCAAGACGTGCCGAGGCGCCGGACGCGTCGCCAAGGAACGGAAGATCACGGTGAAGATTCCCGCCGGCATCGCGACGGGCCAGCAGCTGCGGCTGCAGGGCGAGGGCGAAGGCGGCGTCGAGGGCGGTCCTCCCGGCAGCCTCTACGTCGTCATTCACGTGCACGAGCACGAGTTCTTCAGGCGCGACGGCATGAATCTGTTCTGCGAGATCCCGGTGAACTTCCCGACCGTGGCGCTCGGCGGGGACATCGACGTGCCGACGCTCAACGGCAGCGAGAAAGTGAAAGTGCCCGAAGGCACGCAGACCGGCACGACCCTCCGGCTGCGCGGCAAAGGCATGCCCGACGTCAACGGCCGCGGCCGCGGCGATCTCTTCGCGACCGTGCAGGTGACGACGCCGAAGAAAGTCAGCAAGGAACAGCGGCAGGCGCTCGAACATCTCGCCAGGGCGCTGCCGAAGGAAGAGTTCCAGCCCCGCAAACGGCACGAGGAACAGGACGAGCGGAACCTGTTCGATCGCGTCAAGGACATGTTTGGGTAGGACCTGGCCCGCCCTCGACGCCACCGGCGGCGATGCGGACCTTCTTCTCGCGGCCGCTGACGACTACTCGCCCACCGCTGTCGAAGAACGCGACACGACCCTCCGAATCTTTTTCGCCACTTCTGACATTAGAGATCGCGCGGCAAAAGCGCTCGCGTCACGCTTCGCGCTGTCACCGATAGACGTCGATGATGAAGATTGGGCGCGACGATCACAACGGGACCTCCCCGCTATCACTGTCGGTCGCGTCACCGTCGTCACCAGTCTCCAGTCACCAGTCTCCGGTCCTGACACGATTGCGATCGTGATTCCGCCGTCGATGGGATTCGGGACAGGCCACCATTCGACCACGCGGCTCTGCCTGGCGGCGCTGCAGGCCATCGACTTACATGGCCAGATCGTGCTCGACGCGGGGACAGGGTCCGGGCTCCTGGCAATTGCCGCGTCGAAGCTCGGCGCGGCGCAGGCCGTCGGCATCGACGACGACCCGGATGCGATTGCCGCGGCGCGCGAGAATCTCGACGTCAACCACGTGACAAATGTCGAATTCGTCGTCGGCGATCTGATGACGGACCCCTTGCCGCGTGCGGATGTCGTCGTCGCGAATCTGACCGGCGCCATGGTGATCCGCGCGGCGGCGCGGCTCGTAAAAGCCCTGCGGCCTGG